>ERZ772960.1657-NODE-1657-length-17404-cov-11.254770_pt1 | contig 17404 bp, 18 predicted proteins | sample MGYA00580678_ERZ772960 | MGnify/ENA primary metagenome ERZ772960 (study PRJEB29015, sample SAMEA2737930) | human oral metagenome | biome: human oral; feature: human-associated habitat; material: dental | place: China | collected 2059 ... | reverse complement strand
CCTGCATCTGCTCGAGCTCCTCCTGCATCTTCTTGATCTTCCCGGCAAGAGGGAACTGCTCGTGTGTCATTTCAGCCAGCTGCTCCCTGCGTCGCGGCGAAAGGCTCATCAGCGGCTGTTTCTTTAGCGTGGCGAGCGAAAGGCGGAGTTCCGTAAGACGCTTGACCGCTTCCTGACATTCTTTGGAAAGTGCATCGTAGCGATGCTTCAGATTGGGGTCGACACCGACGTTCAGATTGGTCTGCACATAGAAGTTGTTGCCAAAGATTTTGGCGCGTATGGACTCTCCTGCACCGACCTTTCCCCCGGTAATGACGCCGCGCCGCCCCTCGACGCGAACATGATGCCCCGCGCGCATCTCAGAATGGAGAACGACATCGTTGACGAAGATGTCACGTCCGGCGGAAATGTTAGCATTTTCGACGAAAGAAATACTCACATCCTCCACTGCACGGATCTTCCCGATATTCATGCCGCGTATGCCGCCGTGGACGATCACGTTGCGCCCCTCAACCTCTGCGCCGCCGATCATGCCCTTGATCTCGATGTCCCCCGTCGCCTTGACAATAAAGCCGCTCTCCACATCCCCCTTAATTTCGACGCTGCCGGCAAAATCGACGTTTCCCGTTCCGACATCCACGCTGGAGTCGATCACAAGATGGGGGTCGACACTGATCTTCTTCCCATCATCGACAATCTGCCCGTCGATGAGTGCAACGAGCTCATGATTGTTGACAATCTTTGTGTTTTTTCCCTGTGGGAGAGCAATCGCCTTTCCCGGCTTGGGTGCGATATCCTCCCCCAATACATTCTTTCCCGGAGTCCCTGCAGTTTCGGGAATGCGCACGGCGAGCACATCCCCCATCTGCGCGCGGATAAAGATATTCATATCTTTGTAATCCACACGGTCATAGGCGCGAGCGGCGGGACGCCCCTTTTCTCCCATATCGAATTTCTTTTCGATACGTGCATCCACCCCCGCCTCAGGAGCTGTGCCACGCGCCGCAAAAAACGGGGTCAGACGAGCTACGCCGCGCCCGATTGCCTCGCGGTCGATGCCATAGACGACCTTCTTTGCGGCAAGCGCATCCAGCACATCGGAAATGGAGGGCGGCAAATTCCCCTTTTTTTCATCAAAACGCACGGCTGCCGTCATCGCATCACGCGAAATCTCGATGGAAAATGGAATGACGACGTTCTCCTCGCCATCCTCCACCGGCGGATCGAGCCGCACCTCAAAGCCGTCTGCTGCACGCACGACTCTTGCAAGCTGGAGCACATCGTACTCCGTGACTCCCTCATCCTCAAGGCGTTTTCTCAGCGTGGAAAGATCAATGACTGTGCTGCCCTGACTCTCCGGATATACGGTAAGATAGTTACCATCCGTTTTGACAACCAGCTGAAACCCCTCACGCACACTCCCAACAGTACGATCCACAATACCACTCCCGATCCATCAAACCGCACCTATATCGGATGCCCCCATTATCATTCGTCATTCATACGTGCAAGTGAACCGCGCATACGGAAGATCGCCTTCGTATGAAGCTGTGAGATGCGCGCCTCCGAGAGGTGCAGAATCGCCGCAATTTCCTTGAGTGTCATTTCATCGTAGTAGTAGAGCGCCACAACGGTACGCTCCTTCTCGGGGAGTTTCTCAATGGCAGCGGCAAGGGTTTCCTTGACCTCCGTCCACTCTGCATGTTCCACGGGACCATCATCGAGGGAAGCGGGGGCATCTGTACGCAGATACTCCTCCAACGGGATGATGGTCGCTGCACTTACCTGCCCCTCAAGATGATGCAGCCCCTCAATGCTCAGCTCGAGTTCGGCGGCAAGCTCCTCGTCGGTCGCCGTGCGTCCCAGCTCCCCTTCGAGGTGCGCAACCGCTTTCTCGTATTTTTTAATATTCTGACGTACACTGACGGGAATCCAGTCCTTTGCACGCAGATGATCGAGCATCGCACCGCGCACACGCACGCCCGCATAGGTCTCGAATTTATTGCCGCGCGCAAGCTCATAGCGCTCAATGGCATCCAGGAGACCAAAAAAACCACTGCTGAGGAGATCCTCGCGGTCAACATGCTGCGGGAGGCTGATTGCAATACGCCCGGCAACGAGGCGGACGAGGGGAAGATAGTGCTCGGCGATCCGATTGCGTACATCGACGGTCTTTTCCGTCTCATATGCGCGCCACAGAGCATCGATATCTTCTGCCTGCTGTGCCGTCATTGCGCTCATCTCCTCTCATTCCCGCAATCCGTTTGCATCAGCCCGGGGCAGGTGCACCCTCGCCGTCCGGTGTCCTCATATGGACAAAGGAGTCCTCCGAAAGCGGCTGGAAATTCGTCGGTGCGGCGAACTCCTCTGCTGCCTTCTCCCCATTCTCGACGGCATCGAAATCAATTTCATCGGGATCATAGAGCTGCGCCTGCATATCCTGCATGCGCGCAACAGGTTCTTTGTCAAAGGCAGCCCACCCCTTCGCCTCCAGGATGAAGACAACGAGGTAGGTGAACAGGCCTGCACAGAGGAATGCCAAGAGGCTGCGCTCAAATGCTGTCGTCACGCGCGCATCGCCAAACATGCCCGTAATAAATACAATGAGTGCCGCGATCACGGAAAATACAAGCGACATACCCAGTTTGAACATTAGGTCACCTGCCTTTCTATATTGTCTTTTCTCCCTTGCTGACGGTCTTCACCGTATAGGTTCCATCGTTGAGGTCAATCGAGACCGTGCGCCCATAGTTGAGACCGGTATCCTGTGCAATGAGCGGGATTCCGTTCTTGGCAAGAAGATCCTTTGCCGCCTGTGCATTGCGCTCCCCGACGCGCATAACGCTTGTTGTATTCGAGAACGCAAACATCTGCGCACCGCCCGCAATCTTTGCAACAAGGCGGGATTTGACCGCGCCAAGTCTCAGAACATCCGCGAGCATCAGCGGAAATCCCGTGTCGATAAATTTTGCAGGCGTATCCGAGGGGCGCGCCTGTTTGCTGTCCGGCAGCATATAGTGGAGAAGCCCCCCCACCTTTGCCTTCGGATCATAAAGGGAAAGACCGATACAGGAGCCCAGTCCGTAGCTGATGAGTGTGGACGGAGCTTCGCCGACTTTGTAGTCGGCCATACCGACTTTTATCAAATCCGGCATATCATCCAACTCCTACCGCATTCATGATGCTGCCAAGGGATCCGGGATCAGGGACAAGGAAGAAATGCCCGTTGATGCTCCGATCATCCGCGACAAAATTTGTCTCGATGAGGAGTGCATGATCCCCCATCTCGCCGAGCTGAACCAAAACCACGTTGAGAATCGCTCCCGCCATGTCCACGGCAAGTGCCGGAATCGACGGCAGCATGCTCATGCCCGTGAACGTATAGAAAGCATTCAGATAGGAGCCGGCAAGAATGTTGCCGATCTCCATGAGCGCCGATTCATCCATCGCATCGAGTTCCGTCGTCTCTCCGCGCTCCCGGCCGAGCAGTGTATCCACGAGTGCAAAGGCACTGTCACGCGGGATGAGAAAGAGGATGTTGCTCGGTGCCTTGCCATAGACGCGCAGGAAAATACCGACGACAACCAACTCGGGTCCGCCGACAAATTCCGGTACATCTTCAATGGGAACGAGTGCCACATGGGGCACATTCATCTCAATACGGCGCTGAATGAGACGGGAAAGTGCCGTTGCAGAGTTTCCCGCACCGACATTTCCGATCTCCCTGAGCACATCCAGCTGCAGCTCTGACAGTTCTGTCAGATTCTCATCTACGCTCATAGAACTTACCTCTTATCACCGCACAGCAAAGAACGTCTTACCGCCCTTACTTCGCGTCCTTCGGCAGACCGACAATCTCCTCGAGGTTGAGGAGAACGATGAGCCTGCCCCTGATATTGCCGATCCCGCTCAGGAATCGGCTGCTCTCGCGCGCATTCATCGCCTTCTTCGTATCGATAGGTGCATTCTCAAGACTCAGTACCTCGGTCACGGCATCCACGAGCATACCGACGTGAACATCCTCGACAGAGACCGTGACAATGCGCGTGCGGTCGGTATACGGTGTCTCCGCAAGTCCAAGGCGTTGCTTGAGATCAATGACGGGGAGCACCGAGCCGCGCAGATTAATGACACCCTTGATAAAGTCCGCCGCAAACGGAACGCGCGTGATGTCCGTCAGATTTCGGATCTCCTGCACGTTCAGAATGCTGACGCCGTATTCCTCGTCACGAAGGTTGAATGCCACATACTGTGAGTTCTGCGGCGCATTTCCCTGATTCATATCATCTGCCATCTTTTTTGCCCTCCCCTTTTACTGCTGTATCATTGTCGCGACATCAAGAATCAGTGCGACCCGCCCGTCGCCGAGCACGGTTGCCCCACCGAAGAGCTTGAGTCCGGCGAAGAGATTGCCCAGTGTCTTGATAACGATTTCTTGCTGTCCGATCAGATTGTCGACGACAATGCCCGCCTTTGCCTCGCCCGCGTGGACGACAACGACGAAGTGCTCATCGGAGTCCTTCGTATGCGGAACCTGCAGCGCCTCTTCCATGCGGATGATCGGGATAATCTCCCCGCGTAGGACGATGACCTCCTTGTTCTGGACGGTCTGGATATCGCTCGGCTCGATGTTGATCGTACTATCGATGGAGGTGAGCGGAATGGCGTACATCTCCTCCTGCACGCGTACAAGCATCGCCTGGATGATCGCAAGCGTGAGCGGCAGCTTGATCTTGAATACAGACCCTTCATCGATATGCGTCTCGACATCGACGTGCCCGGAAAGTGCCTCGATCTTACTGCGCACAACGTCCATACCGACGCCTCGGCCGGAGATGTCCGTGATCTTCTCCGCCGTCGAGAACCCCGGCAGGAAGATCAGGCGAACGGCATCCGCATCGTCGAGGCTGTCCGCCTCGCTCTGGGAGATCATGCCCTTCTCGACTGCCTTTTTGCGGATCTTGTCCGCATCAATGCCCGCACCGTCATCCGTAATCATGATGACAACGTTGTTGCCCTCATGCCGTGCAATGAGTCCAACCTCGCCAGTACGCGGCTTTCCCTTCGCCTCGCGCTTGTCGGGGCTCTCGACGCCGTGGTCGAGCGAATTGCGCAAGAGATGCATGATCGGATCGCCGATCTCGTCGATAACGGTACGATCCAGTTCCGTTTCCTCGCCCTCGATCGTGAGGTTGATTTCCTTTCCGAGTTCCTTCGACACGTCGCGAACCATACGCGGGAAGCGGTTAAACACAGCGCTCACAGGAACCATGCGCACCTTCATAACGATGTTCTGCAGATCACCCGTGACACGATCCATCTGCTCAAGCGTCTCCATCAGATCGGCGAGACGGTGGGTCTGCCCGATCTGCTCCAGACGAACTTTATTGATAACGAGCTCGCCCATGAGGTTCATGAGCGTATCCAGCTTTTCAATGTCAACGCGGACGCTCTGGCTCTGATGCTGCTTCTTCGCGGGCGCAGCAGCCGGCTTTCCCTTCTCTTTCTTCGCAGCCGGCTTTGCCGCAGGTACAGCCGCTGCGGGAGCTGCTGCAGGCGCGGGAGCTGCCTCCTTGCCGATCTTATCGGGGTCGACGGCACTGACCGCGATGTCCTCGATCTCGGAGACCGTATCCACGGCGTTCTGCACAGCCTCGGCATCGCTGCTCGTAGCGACGAGCACGTCGAAGCTGCGCTCGAACTTCTCCTGCTCGAGATCCTCGGCAGGAGGAATGCTCTTGATGACGTCGCCGATCTCATCCAGCGCATGCATCACCATGACGGAACGCGCCGCCTTGAGGACGCAGGTCTCCATCAATGTAACCTTGACATGGAACATGTTCATGCCGGCTTCTTTTGCCTTCTTCATGACATCGAGATCAATGTCATCAAGATCCAGATCCGTCCCGTCAGCTCCGCCAGTCGGCGCAACCGCACCGGCAGGGGCAGCTGCAGCAGCAGGCGCAGGAGTCCCTTTGGAGATGGAGCTGAGCTTTGCGACGAGGTCGGAGACATCGACGACGTCCTCTGCCTCGCCATTGCCGACGCTGTCCACCATCTGCTCAAGGGAATCGAGACATTTGAACAGCGTGTCTATAATGTCCTCATTCAGCTTGAGCTGGCTCTTACGGACAAGATCCAGCACGTCTTCCATCTCATGCGTAAGTTCAGCAATCTTGGCAAAGCCCATCGTCGCCGACATCCCCTTCAGGGTATGTGCATTGCGGAAGATGTCGTTGACCGCATCGATCTCCTCCATGTTCTCCTCAAGACGCAGGAGACCTTCGTTGAGTGACTGCAGATGCTCATGCGACTCATCCAGGAACATATCCATATACTGGTTATCCATTGATATTCCCCCTATTTCCTATCTTCTCACAGCCGCCTCGATTGCATCGGCAATCTGCGGCAATGGGCATATCTCATCGGCCAGCCCCGCGTCGATGACGGATTTTGGCATTCCGTAGACGACACAGGTCGCTTCATCCTGCGCAATGCAGTAGCCGCCATTTTCCTTGATTTTTCGCATCCCTTCACGACCGTCACTCCCCATCCCCGTAAGGATCACGGCAACAACATCCCTACCCAGAGGGGCGACGGAGTCATACATGACATTAACCGCGGGACGATGGTTGCCAACGGGCGGCTCGTCGCTGAGTGCGATGCGCCGGACACCGGATTCATGCAGAATACGCAGGTGATAGCTCCCCGGTGCGATATAGACGCATCCCGGTTCGAGCAGCTCACCATCCTGCGCTTCCTTCACATTCACGCGCGAGACACCATGCAGCCGTCCCGCCAAAGCATTCGTAAACCCTGCAGGCATGTGCTGAACGACAACGACAGGGCAGGGAAAATGCGCGGGCAGTCCCGTAATGACCGTCTGCAGTGCCTGCGGACCTCCCGTCGACGAACCGATGACGACAATCCGCGTGCGCGGCGCACCTCTTCCGCCGGCCGCAGGCCTGCTCTTCACTGAATCAGTCATTTTTTACATGCTCCAACTGTGCACGCTGCACCTGAAATAAATAACGGATGATCTTATCCCTCATGCTGCGCGAAATCGATTGGAACTGAACGCCAATGTGATAGATTGGCACATCCTCCTCGCGCTCAATCCGCGTACACCGCATCACGCGCGTCATCAGCTCAAGTGTGCCGAGCCCCGGGATGTCATTGATCTCGAGTGCCACCTCCGAATCGTGCGACACCGACTTTGGCCATGCGAATGCAAGACCACTGCCGCTGAGATCCACAATGGGCACGCGCTTGGGCGCATCGATTTTGCCTTCGCGGTCAACGAGACGCACGGTCGCGGTGAGGTTTACCTTGATCCGGAACAGGCCACGCTTTTGAAAGCGCTCTACAACCTCGGGCACGGAAATACGCAGCGTCGGAATACGCCCCTCATGGCGTCCATGGCTGTGGTGCACGCTGAAAAAGCGATAGTGGCAGCCGTCACCACCGGCAAGCACATAGAGGTTCTCCCCGGGACGCGGGATCACCGGCACACGGCGTTCATCGAGGGGCATAGCGACAACGAGTTCGTCGCCGACAATATCCTCGATACGGCTCGTATAGCCGGCAGCACCCTCCTCGCTGTTTTCAAAATATATTTCCAACCTCTGCCCGATGAATAAAACACCCCTTGCCTGTACCAATTCGCCCGCCATCTAAAATATCCTCCTTGGGTTCGCTTAAAACTTAAAAATTTGCTGTAAAAAACCTTTCCAACCGCGTTTCACATTCATTTCTCCGCCCATGAGAAGTGCCTCTGCCAAGGCATCGATGCAGCGTGCCGCCGCCGCATCCGGCATGCTCTTGAGGAGCGGTGTCTGGCGTCGCACGGCCTTCGTCACCGCCGTATCCTCGAATACATAGCCGAGACAGTCCACGGGCATGTGCAGGAATTTTTCTGCCGCACGCTGGAGCTTCTGCGCAACTTCTCGGCTCTCCTTCGCCTCGTATACGCGATTGATGATCAGTCTGAGATTTTTCTGTGCGGCATAGATACTGTAAGCCTTCATCACGGCGTAGGCATCCGTGAGTGAGGTCGGCTCCGGTGTCGTTACGAGCAGCACCTCATCGGCTGCCAGGATAAAGTCCATGACGTTGCGTCCAAGGCCCGCTCCCGTATCCACAAGGATCAGATCGGCACGCGCCGCGCAGTCCGCCAGTTTTTTCCGGAGCAATAGCTTCTCCGCATGATCGTATTCAAGCGCCTTTTCAATCCCTGAGCCGCCCGAGATATACTGGATGCCATGCGGGGTCCGGGCGATGACATCATCCAGACTCACCTCCGGATGCAGGAGATCCAGCAGATGCTTGCGCGAGGCCACCCCGAGCAGGATATCCACATTTGCCATGCCAAGATCGGCATCGATCACCAGAACCCGATGCCCCCTGCGCCGGAGTGCGATTGCAAGGTTGACGGCAATATTGGTCTTCCCGACGCCGCCCTTGCCGCTCGTGATTGCGACCACGCGCGCAGCCCCCCACCCCTCTGTCTGCGCAGGGGAGAGCGCGGAGGCTGTCGTCGTTTCAGAGCCGACCATCTGACGCAGCCGCGTTGCTTGATCTGTCATGTCATCTCCTCAATAGCAGCTCCGCAAGCCGATCCGCCGTCGCCGGGATGATGTCATCCGGCACGCTCTGCCCGTTCGATAGGAAGGAAAGGGGGAGGTCTCCGCCCGCAAGCAAATTGAGAACCATGCCGATCGTCCGCGTCTCGTCCGTCTTTGTAAAGATGATGCGATCCGGCTTGCACACGGAGAACCGCTTCATGATCTCCGCCACATCCTCTTCTTTCGTCGTCGCGCTGACGACGAGGTGTTTCTCCATACGCGGATGCGCGGCGAGCAGTTCCTTCAGCTCATCCATCTGAAATTCGTTGTATTGGCTGCGCCCCGCCGTATCGACGAGGATGAAATCCTTACTGCGATGCCGCGCAATCGCCTTTCTGAGATCGGCTGCAGAGTATACAACCTCCACAGGAAGCCCCAGAATCTCGGCGTATTTCTTCAGCTGCTCCACGGCCGAAATGCGATAGGTATCGGCGGTAATGAGCGCGCCCTTCAGATTCTGCTCCAGCACGAAGTGCGCCGCCACCTTGGCAAGCGTCGTCGTCTTTCCGACCCCTGTCGTCCCGATGAAGGCAACAACACGGGAGCCGTGTGTCCCCACCTTCAGTCCGCCCGTGAACTGCATCACCTGTGTGAGATAGCCTGAGAGGACGCTCGCGGCGCGCGGGTCGAGACTGTCGAGATTCACGTCTGCAACGGGAATCTTCGCGGACAGCTCCTCGCAGAGTTCAACACGCACATCCTGACGGCGCAGCACATCCTGGATCGTAATTGTTTCCTTCGGCTGATTTGCCGCCATCATGGAGGCAATCATCGTCTTCATCTGCGCGAGTTCATCCTCAAGGAGGCGAATCCGCTTCGCTGCACGCTCGTCCTCCTGCACCACAAGTACTTCCGACGCGTCGGGTTCCGGCGCTGCAGGATGCGCTGTCTGCACTGCTTGGGGCGCCCTCTCAGAGCCTTGCGTCGCAGGCTGCGGCACAGGCGCGGTCGGCGCAGGCAGGGGAGCCGCTGCAGCATACGACTCCGAAGGATAGACCGCGGCGGCAGGAATGGCATATGCGTCCGCCCCCAAGTCTCCCCCATAGGCATCGTATGTCTGCATCCCCTGCTGTGGCATAGGTGCCGCCCCCTCCGCCGAAGCGCCCGTCATCCGATACTGGTTCAGTACATTGGAGGGAAGAATCGGCGCAGCAGGCGGCACATATGTCGACGGTACATGCGGAACACGCACCTGCGTCTCGTCGACTGCAGCCGTCACCTCGATCATCTCCGCACCGCCAAGCACACCGCCCTCACGATATTTTTTTGTATGGAGGAGGACAGCGTCGCTGCCGAGCTCATCCTTGATCTGTTCCATTGCTTCCTTCACGGAGGAGGCTCGTACCGTTCGGACCTGCACTTAGATTCTCACCACCCCAAGGATTTGGATTTCAACATTCTGCTCAATCTCCGCGTGGGAGAGAACGATCAGCCCCGGAATGGAGCGCTCCACGAGATTGCGGAAATAGGGCCGCACGGTCGGACTCGTCAGCACGATGGGCTGATACCCCTGATTCGTCAGCTTCTTGAGCTCCTCCTGCAACGCTACGAGGAGTTTCTGCATCGAGTCAGGGTCAAGGCTGACATAGGAGCCGTGTTCCGTGCGCTGCACGCTGCCCGCAATCTTGTTCTCAATCGCAGGATCGAGCGTAATGCACGGGAGCACCCCGTTCTGGACGTTCTGCTGTGTGATATGCCGCGCCATTGCATGGCGCACATACTCCGTCAGGATGTCCGTATCCTTCGTTGCGGTGCCGTAGTCGGCAAGCACCTCGAGGATCGTACTCATGTCGCGGATCGAGATGCGCTCGCTCAGGAGATTTGCAAGCACCTTCTGCACCTCACCCACACTGAGCAGGTTCGGGACAACCTCATCCACAAGCGCACCGTTGCTCTTGTGGAGGTTGTCGAGCAGGTTCTGTGTCTCCTGACGGCCGAGAATCTCAGCCGCATGCTGCTTGATGATCTCCGTGAGATGCGTTGCGAGCACGGAGACTGCATCGACCACGGTGTAGCCGTTCAGCTCCGCCTGCTCACGTTCGTTCTCCGAGATCCAGAGGGCGGGCAGACCAAATGCCGGCTCCGTTGTCTCAATGCCCGGAACCTCCTCGAACACCGTGCCGGAGTTCATTGCGAGATAGTGATCGAGCATGAGCTCACCGCGCGCAACCTCGATGCCCTTAAGCTTAATAATGTACGCGTTCGGTTTGATCTGTATATTATCCCGTATGCGGATCGTCGGCACGACAAGACCGAGTTCGAGCGCACACTGCCGCCGTATCATGACGATACGGTCGAGCAGATCGCCGCCCTGCCCCGTATCGACGAGCGGGATGAGGCTGTATCCGATTTCGAGCTCCATCGGGTCGACCTGCAGGAGCGACACGATGTTCTCGGGTGTCGTCGCCTCCTTCTTCGCCTTCGCCTTCTGCTCGACCTGCTGCACCTCCTGCTCCACCGCCTGGCCGCGTCGGAGATTCCACGCAATCAGACCGCAGATCGCGGCGAGCACCGTGAACGGAATGCCCGGCAGCCCCGGCATGATGGCAAGGAAAAGGAGCACGCCCGTCAGAATCATAAAGATACGCGCATTGCGGAAGAGCTGCTTCACGAGATCGCCGCCAAGATTGCCCTCCGCCGCCGATCGCGTGACAATGATACCGGTCGCCGTCGAGATGAGGAGTGCCGGAATCTGCGCGACAAGTCCCTCACCGACCGTCAGCAGGGTATAGGTCTGAAGTGCCTGCGCCGCACTCATATCGCGCTGCAGCATACCGATGACAAAGCCTCCGCCAATGTTGATGAGCATGATGACGATTGCAGCGATTGCATCGCCCTTGACGAACTTCGAGGCACCATCCATCGCGCCGAAGAAATCGGACTCGCGCTGTACCTTCTCGCGGCGGCGCTTCGCCTCCGCGTCCGTGATCGCACCCTGGTTGAGATCGGCGTCAATCGCCATCTGCTTACCGGGCATCGCGTCGAGCGTGAAGCGCGCCGAAACCTCAGCCACGCGCTCCGAGCCCTTTGTGATAACGATGAAGTTCACAATGACGAGGATGACGAAAACGATGAAGCCGACCACCGGATTGCCGCCGACAACAAAGTTGCCAAACGCAGTAATGACCTCCCCGGCATAACCATTGAGGAGGATCAGACGCGTCGAGGAAATATTCAGCGCTAATCGAAACAATGTCGTAATGAGGAGCAGGGAGGGGAAGACCGATAGGTCGAGTGCTTCCACATTGTAGATTGCCGACATCACGACGAGCAATGCAATCGTAATATTCAGACAGATAAGAATATCCAAGATAACCGTTGGCAGTGGGATAATCATCATAATGACGATTGTCACAATGGCAACGGCGATCAGGACATCGCTGTATCGTTGTATGAGATTGCCGGATGCAAGAGGATTTACACTGCCGGATTGCGGTGCTGCCATGCTCTCACTCACTCCCTCGTTCCCTTAGAAGGACGAACAAGTCATTCGTCCTCTAAATATTATATCAAATATTACAAGTACGTCAAATATTTAATAAGACTTTCGTCATGGATTAGAAAAATTACCCGTATTCTCATGCACCGCGGCGCGCGTGTTTCAGTCGATAGACGTACGCAAGCACCTCGGCAACTGCCTGATAGAGTTCCTGCGGCACAGAACCGCCCACTTCGACCGTGGCGAAGAGGGTACGCGCGAGCGGCTTATTCTCGATGATCGGCACGCGTGTCTCGCGCCCGATCTCCTTAATGCGCTGTGCCACGAGATCCTGCCCCTTCGCGATGACCGTCGGCGCAATCATTCCCTGCTCGTAGGCAAGCGCTACGGCATAGTGCGTCGGGTTTGTAATGATGACATCGGCTTTGGGGACTTCCTTCATCATGCGCGCCATCGCCATCTGACGCTGCTTCTGGCGGATCTTTCCCTTGATCTGCGGGTCACCCTCCGTCTGCTTCATCTCGTCCTTGACTTCCTGCTTCGACATCTTTAGATCCTGCGTCGTCTGCCACTTTTGATAGCCGAAATCCATGAACGCCATAATCATAATGACACCGATGACGATGAACGACATCTGAAAGATGATCTCCGCGACGAGTGTGAGACTCGTCGTCAGATCGAAGAACATGAACTGTGGCATCGCAAGGATCTGTTCATGGATAAAGCGGTAGAGAAAGAAGCCAATCACGAGGATCTTGAAGAAGGACTTCACGAGTTCCACGAGCGACCGCTTCGAGAAGATACGCCCGAAGCCATTGATGGGATTGAGCTTGTCGAGCTTGAACTCGATGGATTCCGTGTTGAAGTTCAGCCCCACCTGAAAGAAGTTGATGGCAAGTCCTATGATCATGATGAAAATCATGATGGGAAATGCCGTTTTTGCAAGAACGAGGACAATGTTGATAAAGATACGGAGAATGTTCTCCGTATCGACGGTCTGATTCAGGTTGCTGAACACATAGGTCGTATAGGTCGCAATCGATACATAGATCGAGTCCCACAGAAGTTTCAGCCCGAAGAAGCCAACGAGCAGCACGAAGGCGCTGTTGACCTCCTGACTGCGCGCAACTTGCCCCTTCTTACGCGCATCGGCGCGCTTCTTCGCCGTTGGTTCCTCGGTCTTTTCCCCCGCAAAGCGCTGCAGATCGAAGACAAACGGAAGGCTATTGGAGGGCTCGCACCGCAAGTGATATATTTCCATACATTTCATTGAACAGCACATCCAAAAAGAGGACATAGAACGGAATGATCATCGACAGGACAGTGATACCAATCATCAGCTGCATTGGAATACCGACAACAAAGATATTCATCTGCGGCATGGTGCGTGCGAGGATCCCCAGACCGACATTGGTGAGCAGAATTGCAAACGTAATCGGCATCGCAATCTTCATGCCCGTGAGAAAGATGCCGTTCGTAAAATTCGCAATCAGAAGCGCCATCGAGATATTCGGCTCGATCCCTGCGATCGGCACGACGCGGAAACTCTCCATGAGAGCCGCAATAATCATATGATGTCCGTTGGTGACAAGCAGAATGATAATTGCCAAATTATAAAGAAAACTTCCGATGAGCGGTATCTGCTGACCGGAAGTCGGATCCACAACATTGACAATGGCAAATCCTACCTGCATATCCATGACCTTGCCCGCCATTGTAATCGCAGCAAAGGAAATATATGCCACAAAGCCGATCAGCCAGCCGATAAAGAGTTCACCGATTGCTGCGACAGCAAACATGATGATCGTCTCAGGCACCACAGGTGCACCGAGCCCGTCGATGACGGGAAAGAGTACGATCGTCATTGCAAGTGCAAAGCCGACGCGGAAATACGGCGAGATATTCATACTGCCAAAGAACGGGGATACAAGAAAGATCCCGCTGATGCGCGTGAGCATCAGCAGAAATACCGCAATATGTCCTTGCAGCAGTTCATACAAATCCATGCCCTGCGCCCCCTTCAGCGCAGATACTGCGGCAGATTGACAAACACGGCTGTCACATATTCGACCATAATCCGCAGCATCCACGGGCCAAAGATCAGGATTGCGACAAAGACCGCAATGATCTTCGGAATAAACGCAAGGGTCTGCTCCTGAATCGAGGTGGTCGCTTGAAAGACCGCCACCAAAAGGCCGACAATCAGCCCAAGCCCCAGCATGGGAGCAGAGACCAGAAGAACGATAAAGAGCGCCTCCTGGGCAAGCTGGATGACCAAATCTCCGGACATCGCTCTGCCTCCCCGCTAACGGAAACTCATGATGAGTGACTGAATCAGGAGATGCCACCCATCGACCATAACAAACAGGAGAATCTTGAACGGCAGGGAGATCATGACCGGCGGCAGCATCATCATACCCATCGACATCAGTGTACTTGCGACAATCATATCAATGACAATGAACGGAATGTAGATCATGAACCCAATCTGAAATGCCGTCTTCAATTCACTGATGATGAACGCAGGGATGAGTGTGAATGTCGACACATCCTCCGGTCCCTCCGGGCGGGGAGCCTCCGAGAGGTTGACAAAGAGCGCGAGATCGGATTCCCGCGTTTGGCGGAACATGAACTCACGCATCGGGTCGACGATATTACTGAGCGCCTGCTCCTGCGAGATCTGCCCCGCAAGATAGGGCTGTATGCCGTTCTCGTTTGCCTGTCCCCAGTAGGGTGCCATAATGTAGAAGGACAAAAACAGCGAGAGGGCAATGACAACCTGATTCGGCGGTACATTCTGCGTCGAAAGCGCATTGCGCAAAAAACCAATGACCACGACAATGCGAACAAAGGATGTCGTCATCACGAGAATAGCAGGCGCAAGGGACACAATCGTCAGCACCGCAAGGAGCTGCATCGTTGTCGCAACTTGCTGCGGATTCTCCGCTGTCCCCACGTCCACACTGACCGAAGGTATCAGGGGCGCAGCCCCCGCGTGCCCCATCCCCAGCAGCAGGAGGAGCGCCACACTCCCCAACACAAGCATTTTGCGCTCCAACCCCGTCCCCCCATTTCTCTCCTCCGCCTTCACTTTCGGAACAGCGGTGGTATCTTCTGAACAAAATCCGACAGAGAGCCGAACTGTTCCTGAAAGACGCCTCCCTCGGAGGGCGTCGCAGCGCGAATCTCCTCCACCGTCTCCGGATCATCAATCTCCGTAATCAGGTGAATATTCGCATCCGTCACCCCGAGCACGAAGACGCGGCCGAACAGCTCCACAACACAGACCGAGCGATTCGGCCCGAGCGGCAGCTGCAGATAGACCTGACCCCCGCGCGCGGCAAGTCTTTGCATGGAATTCTTGCCAAAGGCACGCGCCACAACATACGCAAGGATGACCACGAATGCAAAGACAGCAAAAAGGCTGACCACATAGGCGACCGTCGACCACCATGACACGGCCGACGGGCGCGGGTCAGCCTCTTCATATCCGGCTAAATATCCGCCGCCCGTCTCACCTGCAGCAGACACATCTCCCATGCACAAAAAAAGAAAGAGACATCCAAGCCACAGGGACAGCGAAACTATCCGTCCGTTCATCAGCCGACGGCTTTGCGAATGGCCTCCAGCACGCGATCCGCCTGGAACGGCTTGACGATAAAGTCGCGCGCGCCTGCCTGAATGGCCTCAATAACCATCGCCTGCTGTCCCATCGCACTGCACATAACAACCTTTGCAGCGGGATCGACCTTCTTGATCTCCTTGACAGCGGTGATGCCGTCCATCTCGGGCATCGTGATATCCATCGTCACGAGATCCGGCTTGAGTTCCTGATACTTCTCAAGCGCCTTCATGCCGTTCTCGGCCTCACCGACGATTTCATAGCCGTTCTTCGACAGGATGTCCTTCACCATCATTCGCATAAATGCTGCATCATCAACGACCAGAACGCGAGTTGCCATTTTCTCATCTCTCCTTAATCCGATAGAACATCCCTATTCGAAAGGGTAGTAAACGCGCACACAAATATGTGCTATTTTCATCGTTATACATTATAACGAAATCTGCCCTCTGTGACAAGGATTTTCTACACCACACCCAAAAGTTCCATATACCTTCCGTTACTGGAGGCGTGCAGCACGCTCCAGCGGGCTGACAATCTCCGTAATGCGAACGCCGAAGTTCTCATCGATGACAACAACCTCACCCTTCGCCAAATACTTGCCGTTGACCATGATATCCACGGGTTCGCCGGCGAGTTTATCCAGCTCGATGATCGACCCCTTCGTCAAATCGAGAATATCCTTGATCGACTTCTTCGTCCGACCAAGTTCTACATTGACCTGAAGCGGTACGTCGAGAATAAGACCGATATTGGCGTCATTGACTTGTACCGGAGCTGTGCTCAGCGGTGTAAACTGGGCGGACTGTACCGGCACATTCGACGCGACATGTGGCTGCATAGGCGGTGCTCCATATCCATAGTTTGCAGGCGCAGCAGCTGCTGCGGGTGCCGCAGGCGCCGGCGCTGGTGCCGGGGCTGCAGCGGGAGGAGGAGGCGGTGCGGCGGCGGCCGCAACGGCTTCTTCCTCATTATCGACATCAGCCTGCTGATTCATCAATGCGTCGACCATATCCTTCGCGACATCCACGGGCAGGAGCTGCATGATCTCACTGTCGATGAGTCCATCGACCTCCATGCGGAACGATGCCTGAATGATAGGGTCGACCTTGTCGAGAAGCTTTGATACGACTTCCTCCGTCCCAAGGTCGACCAGTGTGACCACAGGCGGGGTAATATCCACCTTCTTGTTGAACATCGAGGAAAGCGAGGTTGCAACGCTACCCATCATCTGGTTCATGCACTCGCTGACCGCGCTCATATGGAGCTCGCTGAGCTCCTGATCCGGATTCGTGCCGTCATTGCCCATCATGAGGTCGGCAATGATGGATGCATCCTTCGCTTGGATGCAGAGGACGTTGTTGCCCTCAATCCCGATGCTGTAGCCAACCTCAACGACGAGGAAGGGCACGGGATACTTTTCCTTGAGCGTACGCAAATTGGATACGGAAACCGTCGGCGTCGTAATCGATACCTTGCGTCCGAGGAGGACGGAGAGCGTTGTTGCGGCGCCACCCATCGAGATATTGCCGATTTCCCCAAGCGCATCGCGCTCCAGATCGGTAATACCGGCATCATCGCTGCCGGAAGACGCGTCAGCTGCGGGTGCGGCATCATCGGCGGACGAATCATCGCCGCCCGCTCCACCGTTTAGGAGGGCATCTATCTCCTCCTGCGAGATCATATCATCACTCATTCGCGTCGTCATCTCCTTCTATA
>ERZ772960.1656-NODE-1656-length-17409-cov-5.690158_pt1 | contig 17409 bp, 13 predicted proteins | sample MGYA00580678_ERZ772960 | MGnify/ENA primary metagenome ERZ772960 (study PRJEB29015, sample SAMEA2737930) | human oral metagenome | biome: human oral; feature: human-associated habitat; material: dental | place: China | collected 2059 ... | reverse complement strand
CTTCCGTACCTCGCCTCGGTAGCCGCCTTCATCGGACGCCACCACCACTCGTTATCGCGATACCAGGTGATGGTCCGATCAATCCCCTCGGAGAAGCTCGTGTGGATGGGCTTCCATCCAAGCTCCTCGCAAAGTTTGGATGGATCGATGGCGTAGCGGCGGTCATGGCCCGGGCGGTCGCGCACCCAATCGAACGCGTCTAGGGGACGACCCATGCGCTCAAGGATAGTCTGAAGCACGTCGAGGTTACTCCTCTCGCCATCCGCTCCGATGAGGTAGGTCTCCCCCTGGCGCCCTCGCGTGAGGATGTCCCATACGGCACGGGAGTGATCCTCGGTGTGGATCCAATCACGCACATTCCTGCCATCTCCGTAGAGCTTGGGGCGCACACCACAGATGATGTTGGTGACCTGACGTGGTATGAACTTCTCCACATGCTGGTAGGGGCCATAGTTGTTCGAGCAGTTCGATATCGTCGCGCAAATGCCGTAGGTACGTACCCAGGCACGCACGAGCAGGTCGGAGGACGCCTTGGTAGAGCTGTAGGGACTCGAGGGGCGATAGGGATCCTCGGGTCGGAAGCGACGAGGCTCATCAAGGGCAAGGTCACCATACACCTCATCGGTAGAGACATGGTGGTAGCGCAGCCCATGTCTGCGCACAGCCTCGAGTAGGCGAAAGGTACCTTCGACGTTAGTCCGAATGAATGGATCGGGATCCGCAATGGAATTGTCGTTATGGCTCTCGGCGGCAAAGTGGACGATGGCATCATGCCCGGGGACAATGCGCTCGAGCAGCTCAACGTCACAGACATCACCCACCACGAGCCTTACCCTGTCCTCGGGAAGACCGGCGAGGCTCTCGGGGTTGCCTGCATAGGTGAGCTTGTCGAGCACTGTCAAGCACACGCCGGGATGACTCTCGACGACATGGCGGACGAAGTTGCTGCCTACAAAGCCACAGCCGCCCGTGACAATGATATTCGCCGGATCAAACGCGCAGGACATGGTAAACCACCTATCCCTCCTCCTCGCACTCCGCTCGCATAGATCACGTAGACTCTATCGGAGCAGTCGTGCGACGTATTCCTTGAGTTCGTCCTCCCAGTCACGCGGGATAAACCCGACTGATCTCACCTTGCCAAGGGAGAGGGTGCTGTGTCGCGGCCTCAAAGCAATGGGACCCTCGGAGCTCCCATAGTACTCCGCCGTCGACACGGGGATGACAGCGGAACTGTTAGCGTTCCTCAACTCAAATACCTCAGAGGCTATCTCATACCAACTCTTGGTGTGACCGGAGCCGGTCAGATCATAGATGCCGTAGGGAGCATGCTCCTGCAGCAGGTGGAAGATCCCTTCAGCCATCTGGTCGGTAAAGGTCAGCCTCCCGTTCTGGTCGTCAACCACCGTCACGTGATCCAGCTCGTCACCGGCATCGGCCACACGGTCAGACAAGGCCGCCATACTCCTGACAAAGTTCCTACCGTCACCGATAACCCAGCTCGAGCGTACGATGTAGTGGCTCGGACAGCCCGCCACGGCCAGATCGCCCGCAGCCTTCGCCTGCCCGTACACAGAGAGAGGCGAGAGGGGCTCTAGCTCGTCGTGAGATGCGCGCACACCATCAAAGACGTAGTCAGAGCTGATGTGCACAAGCGTGATACCGTACTCCGCACATGCCCGTGCCAGAAGGGCAGGGCCGACAGCGTTTGCCTTCCAGCAGCTGATGCGACCCTCTGTCGTCTCCGCCCTGTCGACGGCGGTATAGGCACCGCAGTTGATCACGGTACCGTAAAGATCCCAGTCGATGCCGTCATAGGCAGCTGGGTCAGAGAAGTCGAAGTCGTCGATGTCGTGGTAGTCAAACGTCGGCCCGAGGCCAAGAGCGTCGGCAAACGCCCTGATCGCACGGCCGAGTTGGCCGTCGCAGCCGGTCACAAGCGTCCTTTTGGGTGCCATAGGAACCACGTCAGCGAGCGGGGGGTGGTGACTGTCCGCCTCCGATATCTCGCACCCCTTGAGCGGGATGGGCCAGTCGATGGCAAGCGCCGCGTCAAAGAGACTCACGAAGGTGTAGGTTTTCTTAAGTTCGGCGGACCAATGCGCATCGACCAGATACGTATAGCTCGTTGCGTCCTCGAGCGCCTGGAAGGCGTTCCCGACCCCGCGCGGAACGAAAACCGCGCGTGCCGGATCCAACGTGGCCGTGAAGACCCGACCGAATGTGGAGCTTCCCTGCCTCAGGTCGACCCAAGCACCAAAGACCGATCCAGTGGCAACGGAAACAAGCTTGTTCCATGGCTCGGCATGGATGCCGCGCGTCACACCACGCCTAGCGTTGAACGATATGTTGTTCTGAACCCAGCGCAGGTCAGGCAGGCCAAGGGAGACCATCTTCTCACGTTGCCAGTTCTCCTTGAACCATCCTCGACCATCACAGTGCACAGTGAGCCTAAGCAACTTGAGTCCGGCAATGCCCGTCTTCTCAACGGCAAGCTTGCTCCCGAAGTCCATCACTCCTCCTTTGAATAGTGACTGTCTGGCGCAATCTTTCCCTCGGCCACGATCCTGAGGTGATGACCATAGTTGCTCTTGCCGTAGCGCTCCGCACACTCAAGCAACCGACCGCGACCGATCCAGCCGTTCTCGTAGGCTATTTCCTCCGGCACCGAGACGGGTAGATCCTGAGCAGTCTCGACCATGCGCACGAACTGCGACGCCTCAAAGAGTGACTCCATCGTTCCCGTGTCAAGCCAGGCATAGCCGCGCCCGAGCGTCACCACATCGAGGGAACCATCATCCAAATACATGCGGTTGAGGTCTGTAATCTCGTACTCACCGCGTACGGAGGGCCTGACATTAGCCGCAAACTCCGTCACACGGGAATCATAGAAGTAGAGCCCCGTAACCGCATAGCTGCTCTTGGGATGTTCTGGCTTCTCTTCGATGGAGACCACGTTGTAGTCACTGTCGAACTCGACGACTCCAAAACGCTCGGGGTCGTCGACGCGATAACCGAAGATCGTGGAGCGACCAGACCCAGCCGAGACGACGGCCCGCCTGAGGTGACTGGACAGCCCGTTGCCATAGAAGACGTTATCACCCAGTACGAGGGCACAGGCCTCCCCCGCCACGAAACCCGCCCCGATCACGAACGCCTGTGCGAGACCCTTTGGCTCGGGTTGAACGGCATACGACAGCGAGACGCCAAAGTCAGAACCATCGCCCAAAAGACGTTCGAAATTGGGCAGGTCCTGCGGCGTCGAGATGATGAGGATATCTTGGATACCAGCAAGCATGAGGGTGGAGAGTGGATAGTAGACCATCGGCTTGTCGTAGACGGGCAAGAGCTGCTTGGACGTGACAGTAGTGAGAGGATACAGACGCGTGCCCGAGCCGCCTGCGAGAATGATGCCTTTCATGATACTTTCCTTCGTACACCGCCTTGCCCACCAGATATGCAACATAGACCACCCAAGATCCCCACCGTATTAAGTAAGATGCAAAAACACAAGTCTCTGTTAGACACAGCTTCCCTCATCATTAGGTATGCGCTGGGGCGGAAATGGGGAACCTCGCCTCGAGCGGCACACCTAGGGTATCAAACTGCCTCCTGACTGACCCCTCGCGGTCGCGGCATCCCCACCTCCCGGCCCGGAGGGCGTCGAGCAGCGCCTCGTCGACGGTACGGCCGGGGAGCCACCCCCCGACCCGACCAGGTCGGCGAGCTCCCTGCGCACGAGCGACGCGACGAGGCACACAAAGGCAAGACCCTGCGCACGGCAGTAGTCGCGCTGGCAGAGGCCCAGAGGCCCATGCCGCCCTCGCACGCGCCGTGGGACGGCTGCGGGAAGTCGGCCGCCCGCTCGGCCATCTCGCCATAGTCGCTTCCCCCGGACGTGCAGCCCCGGCCCGCTGTCCCTAGGCGCCGGCGCGCATATCGTCGCGGCTCACGGGTGGCTGTCGATTCCAGGGCACGCACGATGGATGTCCATGGGGACCCCAACCCAGAAATAAGTTCGGCCCCTCAGTTCGGGTCATATCGTCTAGTCAGGCACATGAACGCCATCACCCTCGCCGTCCATGCGAACCCGCCTTCCATTCCAGCGGGCATGAAAAGCCCGCGACCTGAACCATCACGTTCAGGCTACGGGCATGTCATAAGCTCAGTATGAGATTCAAAATGGATCGGCTAGCCTTTGAGAGGTGACATCCGCCATCACCTCAACCCGCACAGCCACCCCACGGCGTACCTGCCGACCTTGCGCACCATCCGCTCGGCAGGTATCTCCATACGCGCGGCCACTTTGCCCAGCGTCCGCGTGTAGGCGAACGCGCAGGCAAGTGCTACAGCGAAGAGCGCCAACGAGAACGTCACGATCCAGATGACCAGCGCCCCATAGCCTAGGGTGTCGTGGACCCAAAGCCAGATCGAGGGCCTTGCGTAGGTTCTTACGATCAGATTCTCATGAATTAGATAGACGAAGAGCATGGGCGCGGCCACCCTGCTCACCCTCACACTCACGAAAAAGTGGGTCCGCACTAGATTGAAGAGGCCGAAGGCAGATAGGAAGAGGAGCGGGTCGCCGTCTTTATCGAAGTGGAACATCTTGTTGGCGAGCGCGCCGATGTGGAGTCCCGCCACCTCAAGCAGAGCTACCAAGACGAGGGTTCCCAGTGTACCCACGAGACACGCCGTGCAAGCGGCCCGTTTGTTTTCCATGGTTTCGGGCAGGTAGAAACGTGCGTAGCCTACGATCACGTACTCGGTAATCATCACGATGAGCTCAGATGTAAAGAAGTGTCCGCCATGGGCTACGGGAAACAGCATATAGAGGCAGAAGAGACCGATGGCGAGGGCGGCGTGGCCACGTTTTCCCAAGCGCTCAAAGATCCAGTTGAGGGCGGGATGGATCATATAGAGCAGGAGATAGCTGGTGATGAACCAGTTGTTGGCGAAGGTCGTCGGCAGGAGACACTTGACGATGTTCTTAATACCGGGGCGCACGCCGACGAGCAACGCCACCACCAAGATGACGACGGAGATAAGGAAGACATCCAGGACCATCTTGACGATCTTGTTCAAGCTTACCTTGTCACTCTTGCAGAGGAACCAGGCCGAGCAGATGACGAAGACCGCGTTACCCCAGGCGCCGAGGGTGCGCAGGCAGACAAGAAGCCACATCGTGGGGTCGGCAGATGCGGTCTTGAAGTCCACGCAGTAGGAGAGCGTGTCTATCGTGTTGAGAGCAGCACCTCCCCCGCTTATCTCCGGCAACTGCAGCGATTGTGTCACATGTGAGAACACGATCGCAATCATGGCCACGATCTTGAGCGCCTCTATGGCGGAGTTCCGTTCCCGCTTCTGTAATGCCTTGGCCACGCCTTCTCCTCGTCTATCAGTCTTCCAACAATCGAGAAGATCATACTCTACAAAGACCGTCCTACGTCTGTTGCCGAGCATTCATAGCCATGTCATCATTGATGTGGGTTACGAGATGCATTAAACCTGACTTCCCAGCACTTCCTTAGCCCACTGGCGCAAACCCGAATCGTCGCCTGCCCCGAGAGCCTGTGCCCGGCTGCGGAGACCCTCAGGCCGTCGCTTGCGTGCGGCGGTTGCGTCCGGTGTCATGCGGAATGAGGCTCTCACCTATCCCATGGGGCGGGAACGTGTATCAGCCGCAGCGTCGCGGACGGTAACGAGTACGCGACAGTCGTCAGGTCCGTGAGGTGAGGGAAGGGACCAAAGTCACGCAGGAGGACCGCGCATACCTGGGGCGGATCGTGGACAGGGCGCGCAGAGTGTACCGCAGCCGGGAGTGGGGGATGTTCTCCTACGACCTGGTGACGGGCGAGTTCGGACCTGCGCAGGAGGGCGTCGGAGGGCCGAGGAGGCGCAACGCCCGTGCCGCGCGTCCGAGGCTCGCCGTATCGTTCGGCGACGCGTTCCTGCTGAACTCCCTCCTGCGCCCGGATAGGCTGATGGCCTACGCCGACGAGTGCGGTCACGCCAAGCCCGACATGGTGCGGGTACCGCTGGCGTGTGTTCTGTCAAGTTTTGGCCCTTTGGTAGTTCTTGTGGCCGATAGTCGCCCACACGAACTACCAATGGGCCTAAAATACACTTGTTTTGAGCGAATCAAAACGTACGTATAGTTTCTAATAATTCCCGCGTATAGCGGGTGGGGGTGCTTCTGTTGGTAAACGTACAGTTCAAATGGCCCATGCTCAATCTCTGCTCTGCCCTTTCAACGGTGATGTAGCCCATGTCGGAGAGTGTATCTGGCAATCCCATCCGGGTATGCCAGTTTGTGGGCAACATGGTCGGCGGGGGCGTCGAGGCGGTTGTCATGACACTCTATAGGCACATCGACCGCTCGTGTATGCAGTTTGACTTTGTGGTCACGGATGCCTCCTCGGTCGTGCCTAGGGATGAGGTGGAGTCCCTAGGCGGGAGCGTCTACACGGTTCCCACCTACACGCGCCTCCCCGATTTCAAGCGGACTTCCTACGAGCTCTTCCGTGCCCATCCCGAGTGGCGAATCGTCCACGCGCATATGAACTCTCTTTCCGTCTTCCCCTTGCATCAGGCGGAGCGTGCCGGTGTGCCCGTGCGCATCGCGCACTCGCACTCGGCAAGCGGACGTGGTGAATTCTTGCGCAACACCGCCAAGAACATCCTGCGCACGCAAGCCAACCGCTACCCGACCTTGCGTATGGCATGCACCGAGCACGCAGGTCGCTGGCTCTTCGGCAAGGCCCCCTTCGAGGTGCTGCCTAACCCCATCGACTTCTCACGCTTCACCTTCAACTCCAGAGCCCGCGAAGAGATGAGGGCTGCCTGGAGCGTGCCGGAAAACGCACTCGTGATCGGTCACGTGGGCCGATGGTCACCCCCCAAAAACCAAATCTTTCTTCTGCGCGTCCTTAAGGAGTTACTCGAGGCCGGCACCGACGCCTGGCTCGCGCTCGTAGGAGACGGCCCCGACAGGCCCGCCATCGAGGCCGGGTGTCTCGGCGTGGACGGCCGCGTCGTGGCGCCGGGCTACATGGACGCCGCTAGGGCCTACTCGGCCTTCGACATATTCTGCTTCCCCAGCCGCTACGAGGGGCTGGGAATGGCCCCCATGGAGGCGCAGGCCGCCGGGCTGCCTTGCGTGGTGTCCGACGCAGTTCCGACGGAGGTCGACCTCACCGCACATGTCCGCTTCCTACCTCTGGGCGACGCCCAAGCATGGGCCGACGCCGTGATGGACATGGCGGAGAGGGTGGCCGATAGGCGAGTCGACCTCGCGGCCAAGCCGTTCCGCAAGCACGGCGCGGATGAGATAGCTGCGCGTCTTTGCAAGCGATACCTCCAGCTCGACGAGGGGGTTGCATGATGAGCGCTTACAGGATTCGCTTCCTGCACATGAGACTCGATGATCGCAGGTACGATATTACTGCGTCCTTATGGGGGGTGTAAGCGTGGAAAATGAACCGCTTGTGTCAGCAATTATCCCTTTTTACAACCTAGAGGATTGTGTAAGTTACTGTCTTTCCTCGGTGGTCAACCAGACATACCAAAAGCTCGAAATCATCTGCATAGACGATGGTTCCAAGGATTCAACCAAAGCAGCTATTCATAAATTTACAACAAAGGATAAGCGTATACGGCTTATCAGACAGAACAACTCAGGGCAAGCCTCAGCGCGCAACCATGGATTGAATGTGGCTACGGGAGAATACGTCGCTTTCATCGATGGTGATGATTATGTAGCTCCTCAATACATACAACGTTTAGTCGAGGGCGTTTCGGCACATGAGAACTGTATGGCCATCACAGGATTCGTTGACGTAAGCATTCAAAGTCCCAATGAGACGATTGTACCAAATAAAATAGAGCAGAAAACGGTATGGAGAACAGCCACTATCGACGATCTGTTGTACAGAGACTTGGTTTCTTGCTGCTGGGGGCGTATGGCGCCAGTCTCGTTATTTCGAGCTCACCCATTGGGGCAACGTTTTTACGAAGATGTTGCCATAGGAGCCGAATACATTTCTTCTGCCAAGACGTTACTGTATCTGGATGAACCTCTTTATTATCACGTCAGAAGAAAGGGCTCTACGGTCAACGCAAAAGCTGTTCCAATTCAACAGATCAGAGATTATATGAGCGCTCTGGCCAAGCAGAGCTACGAATTGCAACTCATTGGGGCGTCATGGGATGCTATTGCATTTATGCGAGCACTTCATTTAACGAGGATTTTCCGGATTGCACTTCGTTCCGATAAATCTGATAAGTTTGTGTCAGAGACGAAGAAAGCATGTCTGGATGAAATAAAAAGGAATCTAGCTACGATTCTTCGCGACAACCATATATCTAAAGCAAACAAGACCCGCTTCGTTGTCATCACCCATGCACCCGGGATGTACGAGTGCATCTTCAACAAATTTGTACAAATACGTCAAAAACATATTACTCATTCTTTGCAAGATGAATCTAGGACGGCCGAATGAGATACATCTTCTATTGGCTCATGATCGTACTGCCTATTTGGCAGGACAGCCCTTTAAAGAGTTCGCTTGGATCTTATGGATACTCGTTTGTACCCCTCCTATCTTTAGTCGCATGTGTCCCTTTTCTCCTTTTGACGATGCATAAGAGGCTGGTGAGGCGAGGGACTTTTACTGACGTTTGGTGGAGGCTCCTTTTTTACCTCATTGCCATAAACATCATCGCCGACCTTGTATGGGTCCTGACGGGCAACTCCACGGTACTTAAGGGTGAGGATATTATGTCCAAGTCTTTGAGAGGACTGCTCACGGCGCTATCAATAGGTTCATATCTGATGATTGTCTCATATCTTGCAAAGGGATATGACGAGGAGCGAGTTACCAGGCCGTTCTTTCATGCGTTCGTGATCTTGACCGTCATCGCAATCGTTGAGTACATTCAACTGCCCAATGCCCTACCATGGGCCCATTACTCGGGCATCTTCCCCTATAACAGGCCGAGACTCCTCACGACCGAGGCCTCCTGGACCACACCTCTCATCATTGTCTACGGCGGCGTGGCGCTACATTATTGCTTTAAAGTGAAGAATTGGCAGGCCCCAGGCTTTGCGGTTATCGCGGCCATAACGTTTATGATTGCAACGACCGTGGCAAAGTCGCTGCTTGTGATGGTGATCGTGGCGGTCGTAGTTGCATTGTGCGTGCTCATACGGCATGATGCGAGGTGGACTTTGCTTATCGTTCCTATTGTCTTAGTTGTTGCAGGCGTGCCGGGAATCTTCGATAAGATGACTGAACTTTTCCAGTCTGATATCAGTCAGTACACTTCAACAGCTACGCGTACGCTCTCAAACGCTGTAGCCTTTCTGTATTCGCTGATCTACCCCTTCGGCACCGGAAACGCGCTCTACCTGCAGCTCTTTCCGGATATGTTGGAGCGCTTCCAAGGGTTCTTCGGCAACATGGGTATCTCGCTCAACATGTCAGAGATCAACACCTACATCTATTCGAATAGCGACTTCGGCATGAGCGCGAAGTCCGCCGTCCTGCAGTACGGAATGTACTGGGGCATTTTCGAGACGTTCCTCCTGCTTAGGGCGTTGTGGCGCTCTGGTCGTGTGCTCAGAAAAGACCTGCGGAGCTCGAGGACCCTTTATATCGCCTATATCCTCGCGGTCATCAGCATCACACTCTTCGCGACGTTCGACAGTCAATACGAGTTCTTCGCTCTTATGGGGCTTCTTGACTATTACCGCGTCACCGCAAAGGAAGCAGTGTTGTCGCCATCTGCTGCGGTGCGATCGCGCCACAGTCTGCTCTTCAGGCGCCCAATCCGCTTGCGGCCGCAATTTCCAAGTTACGAAAGGTGATCAATGAGCAAGATCTTCATACTCTATAGCCGTTTTTATTGTTTCAAAGAGAGACGCTACGAGATAGGCGGCATCGAGACCTACATTCGCAACCTGTGCGATGTGTTCAACTCCGTTGATATAGAACCACACGTGGTCTTTGCAAGCGACCAGGCAATCGACACGACAATCGAAGGCGTTGCTCTCCATTCCATCAAGGGTGGGATGAATACTCCGACGAAAGTTCTCGTTCAGAAGGCGCTCGAGCATGGGGATTCCAAGGCAGACATTTTCATCTTTGGAACCTCTTCTCTCATTCGTGAGCACCCCTTCAAGCGCTCTATCGCCATTCAACACGGCATCTACTGGGACACCACCGATTACAAGGGTCGTGAGCTCACCGGCACGAAGGCGCTGCTAGCTCGTGTCGCGCAGGGCAAGCGGCAGCTGGGGTTCCACTCCCTCGTCTCCCGCATGGTGTGCGTGGACCTAAACTACGTCAACTGGATGCGAGCGCTTAGCGTGGCCAATCGGCTGCCCTACACCTATATCCCCAACTTCGTGGATACCTCGACCCCGGTGCCAGAGCGCCCGCACGACGGGAGGGTCCGCGTTGTGTTCGCGCGGCGCTTCGAGCCTATACGGGGCTGCGGCCTGCTCATGGACGTGATGCCGCGTGTGCTGGCCGAGCATCCTGAAGTCGAACTGGCCGTGGCGGGCGAGGGCTCCATGGAGGCCGGGCTGCACGAGCGCTTCGATGACAACCCACGCGTCACCTTCACCCGCTACGACGCAGATGAGAGCGTGGCCTTCCATGGCCACTTCGACATCGCGCTCGTGCCCTCGGTGGCCTCCGAGGGCACGTCGCTCTCCCTCTTGGAGGCGATGGCGGCGGGATGCGCGGTGGTGGCCACGGACGTGGGCGGCATGTCGAACATCGTCCTTTCCGGCCACAACGGCCTGCTGGTGCGCCCGGAGGCGGGCGACCTGTACCGGGCCGTGGTCGCACTCATGAGAGACGCCGCGCTGAGAGAGCGCCTCACGCGCAACGCGCGACAGACGGCGGAGGACTCGTTTTCGAGGGATAGCTGGGCTAGGAGCTGGGCCAACGTCCTCGGCGAGCTTGCGTAGGTGGTGAAAATGAGACCTGTCAAGGATAGGGAGATCAAGCAGATAGCTTTCGAGACCCTAAAGCACATAAAGGAACTCTGTGATGCCGAGGACATTCGTTACTTCCTGGGCTACGGGACCGCACTCGGGGCGGTTCGCCACAAGGGGTTTATCCCTTGGGACGACGACGTGGACGTGTACATGCTGCGCACCGACTTCGAACGCTACGTAGCGGCGGACAAGAGGACTGGCGGCAGATATCGCCTCGTCTGCACCGAGAACGAGGCCGGGTACACGTTGCCGTTGCCCAAGGTCGTGGATACGCAGACCGTACTGCACCAGACGGACCAGGTTGAGGCTTTCGACCTAGGCGTCTACGTGGACGTGTTCGTGCTCGACGCCGTGCCTGCAAATGACAGTGAGAGAATGGCTCTTTACCATAGACTAGACAGAATCCAGCGCGAATGGGAGGCGGCTCAGTATGCTCCGACAACCTCCACACATCCCGTTAAGAGAATGGGGAAGTGGTTTCTGAACGCCCTAGGACCACGGCGTTTCTCCGTGCGGATAGACAAGGTCGCCAAAGCCGTCGACTCGAATGGCGAAACGGGTTACGTTAGTCCCTCGACCTACTGCGTCTACGGGAGAGAGAGGGAGACCTACCCACTGGAATGGTTCGGCGGTAACCGCACGCAGGAATTCTGCGGGATGGAGTTCACCGTGCCAGATCGCGTTGAGGACTACCTCACTAGGCTCTACGATGACTACATGCAGCTGCCGCCCATCGAACAGCGCAAGTCACACCATTGCTTCGAGGCTTTCTGGAAAGAAAATGCCCATGAGTAGCGTGAAGATGGCCGTCATCCTCGCCGCCGGCAAGTCCTCCAAGTTCTTCCCGCCGCTCTACGACAAGCCCAAGGGTCTCTTCGAGTACCAAGGCGAGATACTGATCGAGCGGCAGATCCGGCAGTTGCACGAGGCCGGGATCGGGGACGTCACAGTCGTAATCGGCTACGAGAAGGAGCGGTTCTTCTACTTGGCTGAAAAGATGGGCGTGAACCTTGTTGTAAGTCCGAACTGGGCCGACGAGGGCAGTCTGGCCAGCATGGCCCTCGTACGGGACAGGTTGGGAGGCTCCTTCGCCTGCTACGCTGACCAGTGGTACGAGAGGAACCCGTTCCTAGGCTTCAAGCCGAAAGGCCGGTCTGTTCGCATGGCGCAAGAGCAGACCGACGCCACCCGCGAGTTTGTGGTAGACGAGGCTGCCGACGGCAGGCTCTCCGGCATGCGCACGGGCGCGGGGTCGGGCCTTTGCATGGTGGGGGCGGTCTACCTGACTCCAGAGTTCGCGGACAGGCTTATGCTCCTCTGGGACAAGGAGCGCAGCTGGCTTGGCACCCGGGGCATGTTTTGGGAGCAGTTCTGGGGCAGGCATGCCGACGAGCTCCCGCTCTACGCTTGGCCCGCGCCCGAGGGCTACAGGGAGTTCGACTCGCTCGGCGACTTCGGGGTCGACGGGGTGCTCCAGAATATGGATCAGGGGGCCGTGAGCAACATCTGCCGCCTGCTGGGGTGCAAGCCATCCGACATCCGCGATGTGGAGCCCATCAGCGCCGGTCTCACGAACGTGTCCTTCACCTTCGTGGTCGCGAGCGAGAGGTACGTCTACCGCCATCCGGGAGCAAGCTCGTCGGCCCTGGTGGACCGCGCGGCGGAGGTCGTGGCGCAGGGCGTGGCCAAGGACCTGGGTATCGACTACAGCGTAATAGACATTTCCGAGGAGGGTTGGAAGCTGTCCTGCTTCGTGCCTTCTGAGAGGAAGTTCGACTACAACAGGCCTGATGACCTGGCAGCGGGAGTGGCACAGATACGGACGCTGCATAGGAGCGGAGTGACCTGCGCCCACCGCATGGACATGCTCGCCGAGGGCGAGCGTCTACAGGGCCTGGCATCGGCCTCCAAAGGAGACATCAGGGTCGAGCAGGCGGACATCCATGAGAAAGTTACCCGCGTCTGGCACCACGTGGAGCTGGACGGCTGGCCCAAGGTGCTCTGCCACAACGACACCTACGCCGTAAACTGGATTGTGGGGCCAGAAGGGCCCTGCCTCATCGACTGGGAGTACGCAGGGATGAACGACCCCATGGCCGACCTCGCCACCATGCCAGTGAGGGACGGCCTTACTCGCGAGAAGTACGACGAGATCACCTCGCTCTACTTCGGGGGCAACGTCAGCTTCGAGCGGAGGCGGCACGCCTACGGGGTGGCAGTCCTCTCAAGCTGGTACTGGCTCTCTTGGGCGCTCTTCAAGGACACGCTCGGGGAGGACGGCTACTTCATGCTCAACGCCTGGCGGGCGCTCAGCCTCTACACGGACCTGGCGCTTTCGATGTACGAGAGCGGCGACCAACGATGAGGAATATCGCAATTATCCTCGCCGGTGGACGGGGCACCCGCATGGGAGCTGACGTGCCCAAGCAGTTCGTGTGCGTGCTGGGACGACCCGTGCTCTCCTACACCATCGAGCGCTTCCAGAGGCACCCCGAGGTGGACATCATCGAGGTCGTCTGTCGCGACGGGTGGAAGGACGAGATCGACGACATCTGCCTCAAGGGCGACTTTTCCAAGGTGCGTTGGGTCGCACCCGGAGGGACCACCTTCCAGGAGTCCGTGATGAATGGGCTGGACTACTTGGACGGCAGGATCTCAGATGACGACCAGGCGCTCATCCACTACGGGGTCTCACCCTTCGTCTCCGACGAGGTTATCTCGGACGCGATACGGGTCTGCAAGCTGCACGGCAACGCGAGCCCGGCACACAGCCAGGTCTACCTGGCCGCCACAAAGGGCGATGGCGAGTCCACCACGGAGTTCCTCGACCGCGACCAGATCATGGTCTTCAACTCCCCGCAAGCGCTTCGCTACGGCTACGCCAAGTGGGTCTACGCCGAGGGCAAGAGGCGCGGCCTCATCGAGAAAGTGGAACCGCACACGACAAGTCTCATGCTCGCCTTGGGCGAGCGAGTGTGGTTCTCAAAGGGCTTAACTTCAAACATCAAGATCACCACGCCCGAGGATCTGCGTATGTTCGAGGGCTGGGTGCTCTACGAGCGAGTGCACGCAGTCGGAAAGGGCGGCGATTCGTAGATGGCTGAGATCTCCAAGCATACGGTCGTCATGTCACTTGCGTGGAAGTTCCTCGAGCGCGGCAGCGCCCAGCTCGTCTCGTTCGTGGTCTCGTTGGTCCTAGCGCGCCTGCTGGGCCCCACCGACTACGGCATCGTCTCGCTCGTGCTCGTTTTCACAGCCATCGCCCTGGTGTTCGTGCAGGGCGGCTTCAACACGGCACTCATCCAGAAAGACGGGGCCACGGACCTAGACTACTCCAGCGTGCTCGTATTCTCGCTGGGGATGGCGCTCGCCATCTACCTGGTATTGTTCCTGGCAGCTCCCGCTGTGGCCGATTTCTACGGCAACCCCGACGTCTGCCAGATCCTGCGCGTGATGGCGTTGGTGCTGTTGCCCGGTGCGTACAATTCGGTACAGGTGGCTTACGCCGAGAAGACCTTCCAGTTCTGCAAACTCTTCGTGGCAAACCTCGCCATAGCTGTGTGTACGGGCACGGCGGGCATAGTGCTGGCCTTCGCGGGGGCGGGCGTGTGGGCGCTCGTGGCCCAACAGCTAGGCAACCAGCTCTTCGTCTGTATGATGCTCATCTTCACACTGCGCTGGCGGCCCCACCTCGACTTCTCGGCGGCCTCCATACGCGAGCTCTTCGGCTTTGGAGCCAACGTGCTCGCCGGCGACCTGCTCGTGCAGATCTTCCTTAACCTGCGCAACCTCATCGTGGGGCGCGTTTTCGACACGGCCACGCTCGGCCTCTTCAACCGCGGGCATCAGTTCCCGGCGGCGGCCATGCAGGCCGTGACCGGCAGCATACAGGAGGTTATGCTCCCCACCTTCTCCGGTGTGCAGGACGACCCGGGGCGCGTCCTGTCCATAGTACGCAGGTCGGTGCAGGCGAGCTGTTTCGCCATCTTTCCACTCATGTTCGGCCTTACCGCCTGTGCTGCACCCCTAGTGTCCCTCCTGCTGGGCGAGACATGGGCGGGCTGCGTGCCCTACCTGCAGGTATTTGCGATCTCCTATTGCTTCCAGCCAATCCAGATTATCTGCGCCCAGGCCATGAGAGGTCTCGGCGACAGCGGAACCACGCTTAAGCTGGAGGTCGTACGCAAGTCAACCGAGCTGGGACTCATGTTCGGCAGTATCACTCTGGGGCCCGTCGCCCTGGCGGCGAGCTCAGTGGCAGCCGGCACTGTCTCCTGCGCGATGGCCCTGGTGCCCAATGTGCGGGTGCTGGGCTACAGGCTGCGCGACCAGCTGACCGACCTGGCCCGGCCGCTTCTGGGCTCGATCGTGATTGTGGCCTGCGTACGGGCGGTAGGCCTGCTGTCGCTTCCCAGCACGGTGGCGCTGGCTCTGCAGGTCATTACGGGCATGACCTCCTACGCGGTCCTCATGGCCGCTTTGCACGACGACACAATGGCGACTCTGGTCTCCGGGTTGCGGAGGTTCCGCGCCTGCAGACGGGGGCGCACCCAGGGAGGAGAGTGACCATGGGCAGACGGAAAGTGATGCTCATCTTCGGGACCCGTCCCGAGGCGATAAAGATGTGCCCGCTCGTGAACATATTGAAGGGTAGAACTGAGGACTTCGACGTAGTGGTAACCGTGACGGGTCAGCACCGCGAGATGCTCCAGCAGGTACTCGACGTTTTTGGCGTGGTTCCGGATCACGACCTGAAAGTGATGAGGACGGACCAAACGCTCTTCGACGTGACTAGCGACGTGCTCACGCGTCTGAAGCCGATACTGGAGGAGAGGCCCAGCGCCGTACTCGTACACGGGGACACCACGACCTCTTTCGCAGCGGCGCTGGCTTGCTTCTACCTGCAGATCTCCGTCGGGCACGTGGAGGCGGGCTTGCGCACCCACGACATCAACTCACCTTGGCCCGAGGAGTTCAACCGCCAGGCCGTTGACATCATCACCCATTGGTACTTCGCGCCTACGGAGATCTCGAGGCAGAACCTGCTCGACGAGGGCAAGCCGGCGGGCAGGATTTGGGTCACCGGCAACACGGGCGTCGACGCACTGAGGACTACGGTGCGGGAGAGCTACAGCAATCCCGAGCTGGAGTGGGCTAAGGGCTCCCGCCTCATCCTTATCACGGCCCACCGCAGGGAGAACCTGGGAGAACCCATGCACCGCATGTTCCGGGCCATACGCCGGGTGATGGAGGAGCATCCCGATATCAAGGCCATCTGCCCCATTCACATGAACCCGAAGGCGCGCGCGGCGGCGCATGCAGAGCTCGACGGCTTTGACCGGCTTCGCATCATCGAGCCCCTGGATGTGCTCGACTTCCACAACTTCATGGCCCACTCCTACCTGGTCCTCACGGACTCGGGCGGCATCCAGGAGGAAGCACCCAGCCTGGGCAAGCCGGTCCTTGTCATGCGTGACGCTACCGAACGTCCCGAGGGCGTGGCGGCCGGGACCTTGAAGCTCGTGGGCACCGACGAAGACGTGATCTACCGGGAGTTCAGCCGACTGCTTTCCGACCCGGATGCGTACGCGGAAATGTCCCATGCGTCCAACCCCTACGGCGACGGGCACGCTTCCGAGCGGATTGCGGACGTACTGGCGGAAATTTCCGACTCGACACGCGAGTAAGTCACTCATGAGTGCCAAAACTGAAATGCGGCAACAGAAACCCGAGATTCGCCCGGCCGCAAGCGCTTAGGTAACGAGGGCCTCAAGCTCGTGACGTTACGAGTCGAGTCCCTCGAACTGGAGGAGATCGAGAGGGTGTCCGAATCTGATTAAATGCTCCCCAATGTGCTTCATAACCGCAGGGTATCGGTACTTCCCCCGCCTCCCGGACGCCCCCGGGTCGGGTGGGGCGGGGGCTGCGGGCGGAAGACCTCCCCGTGCAGCTGGTCGCGGCGGTAGTACCCCAGGCAGCAGTCGGCGACCAGGGCCGTGGTGGCGTCGCGCCCGCGATGCGAGTACCTCCAGGAGAGCTCGTCCGCGTAAGGACCGCGGCCCCGCCGTCGACAGGCCGCAGGACGTCCCGGTGGCCTAGGACTCGAGGTTCGAGATCACGTGGCGCGAGGTGGGGAGGCTCGCGTCGCGCCCGTCCGCGTCGAACTTGCGCCGCAGCGGGCCCCGCAGTCCGGGACGACCCCGGGGGAGCGGCGCCCGCGCCTGCCCGAGGTGTGCCCGGCCGCCGCGAGCATCGGCCGCGTGCCCGTGGACCGCGTCTCCTCGTCCTGTCGCGCGCGGCGATGAGGAAGTCGTCCGCCTCGACCCCGCCCGACAGTACATCGGAGACACTCCGATCTCGCCATGGCGCCGCGCAGGCGCCCCGGCACGAGGGTCGCCGTG
>ERZ772960.1654-NODE-1654-length-17419-cov-5.552522_pt1 | contig 17419 bp, 17 predicted proteins | sample MGYA00580678_ERZ772960 | MGnify/ENA primary metagenome ERZ772960 (study PRJEB29015, sample SAMEA2737930) | human oral metagenome | biome: human oral; feature: human-associated habitat; material: dental | place: China | collected 2059 ... | reverse complement strand
TATAAGTTTGATAGAACTAATCTTTGCGTTTAAGAACGCTAACATTTACGTTTAAAAGAACTAATCTTTGCGTTTAAGAACGCTAATCTTTGCGTTTAAGAGCACTAATCTTTGCGTTTAAGAGCACTAATCTTTGCGTTTAAGAGCACTAATCTTTTTGTGTTTAAGAGCACTAATCTTTTGCGTTTAAGAACTGCTATCATCACGATAGGGGTATCTCTCTAATCACTCCCCTCTCCACTCGGAGAGAGGCTGGGGGTGAGGCTTTTTCTTTTCTTTTTGCAAAGTTAATCACGATTCCCTCAAAAACCAACATTTTTCGGGGTACACGAGCAGCAAGTTCTGCAAAGACGCTCGCAAACAACTGTCCCACAGAGAGATAGCCAAAGGTCAATTGTGTGCGCGAGGGGAGGAGGACCCCACCTCACCTGCCTTCGCAACAACAGGACCGAGGAAACAAAGTGGATTCTGACAGCGCAGCAGAAAAGATTACAATCACACAAATCACAAATCACAAAATCACAATAAGGAATTTCAATACAAAGAAATGAAATTCCACATAATATAATACCTTATTAATAAATAATAACATATAATGTAAAGTTTTATAACGGTAATAATGAAAAGTCCTTAATATGATTATGTGATTCGTGTGATTTGTGATTTTCTTTTCTTTTTTTGTCAACAATTTGTAAATTTTTATTCGTACATTTGCAGATGCAATCCTGAGAAGTCATCAGAGAAAAGCACAACCGTAACTATTGTCTGACGATTTACAGAACTGTAAAAACTGTTCATAACAGAACTAATATCTTTACTGAAAACCAAAAAATACGACATAACGGAAATGAAATTTTTTGCCCTTTACAACTACATGTTTGAGAAGTGCATCGACACTGACGACATTTTTAACGACGAAGAACGACTGCAGGAAGTAGAAGAAAACTTTGCCCGACGACAGGCGTGTTTTGACGACGTGCTTGTTGACGACTATACCAAGACACACCGCATTCACTTCACTAACGCAAGAGGTACGCAGTATCTCCACCACTTCCTCCTCGAGCCATTCAAAGAAGAAGGCGTCTACGTGCTGAGAATTCTCAAGAACTGCCGTGGCACACGACACGATGAAAACTTCAAGTCGATTTCCTTCGACGACTATCGCAGTTGCATCATTATCATCGACAATCGTCCTGGCGTACAGGCAATTGCAATTGAGAATTCAACCTCCGCCTTCCAGTCGCTCAAGACCATCGAAAACATCGTCGAAAGAACGCTCTCACACGTTATGCAACGACGTTTCTCACTCAAGATGAGCCTCAAAAATCTCTACAACTCATCCCGCTTCTGGAATATTGTACAGGACAAGAAGAGTTTTCCAAGTGGCTTTCGAAAGGTAGAATTCACATGACCAAAACCCAACCTCGAACGCCTTGCCAAGCGATTCGAATTCATACAAGGACTCCGCAAGAGCACTGAAGGTGCACTGACACTTGCTTCCGATGCAGGGGCAGGAAAATGCGTAAAGTTAGACCCTGAAGACCAGTGGACAAAAGACATTGTAGAAGCGGCAAGCGACATAGGCGGCGAAGGCTCAATCAGTCTGACACCCAACGGTAGCAGGCGCAAAATAAGCGTTGGAAAGGACAGCTACAGATACATTAATTTCAAAGATGCTACCTTCACCAACATGAGTCCCGACAACCCACACCTCTTTCCGAAAGACCACCTCGCAATATTCACAAACGAAATTGAGAAACACGTACTGAAAAATGGAGATTCTAACAGACCGTGACAACGAAATCTATAGAACGCAGGTGCTGAACTCGCCAGAAGCGTCAATCTTCAAGCAGTGGGCATCGCCACTAAACCGCCTACAAAGAGAGGCGGGAGAACTCTCAGCAATGGACATCTGGCAAACAAGTACGCGCTGCATTGATGAGCTCAAAAAAGCAGGGAGCAACAAGTTAGAAGAAGTTTCTTTCATCTATAACTTGCTGATAGATGACTGCGAAACCATCAAGCAAGGAAGGCACACCATCGCCCGCACAAGGGCTGAGGCAGAAGCTTCAGCCCAGCTCATCATGACCGTAACCGCCACGAGAAGCCTTAACTACATCGAAGTAGGACATGAGCAGGACCCAACGAGCGAGAACGACGGTATCATGATGACTATAATGGACGAAATCGGGGATAACGCTTTCATCCGATACGCCAACCTCTTCTTTGCAAAGAAAAGAAATGTTTACGGAGAGAAAATCGTCATCGAACCCCACAATCCCCTTGCCGACACAGACGACACCGACTCCCCTGCCCTACAGAAGGAAGCACGCCAGAAAGCCGTCCTAACAAAAGTCCTGACAAACACACAAGGACTAAAAAAGCTACTGAATAAACCCGGCTACGACGACCTAACGCAATGTTTCGAGACCATCTGCCGTGACGACGCCCTCCTCTCCCGCTTCGAAATGATAAAACCCAACGGCAACAGCTGGGGCATAAACCGCAAAATGGCACTCAACATCATCGCCCTCTTCATAAAGCTCCGAAAACTAAACATCCCCATGAACCAAATCAACACAACCATCGGTGGAAGTAACAACAACACTTACCTCACCCACCACCGCCCTAACAACGACCGCAACGCCTTCGGCATCACCACCGAAGATTATGATGCCATCGTAAGAATAATTGAGGGCTGTGAGGGGTGAGATGCACCACGTAAAGGATCCACTTCATCAAAAACCTGCATAATCTTACAGAATTCCTACCTGCCTGTTTTGTCATTATGGATGGGAGATAATAAATCAGACTCACTTAACATATAAAAAATAAGAAAAGAATAATAATATTTTCAAAAATTATTAATACCTTTGCAAAAGTAACCTTTATCAGCTTGTTTCCAAGTTGCTAACTTAAGAAATAAATCATATACTATTAATATAATATGCTATCTATACCTAATTATCAAATCATTGAATTTCTGGACTGGCTGCGAATACGGCTGGGAGGAACTATGTCAAAAACAGAACTTCTTGATTGGGTGCAAAGCCAAAAAGGAGAATTTAAGTCAGAAAATAGTACGTTGTATAGTCTGTCAGGAGAATATTTATTATATGCTCGTGACAAAAGAAGAGCTCGTATTTGGAAAAAAACTGCATACGGCAGTGTAAAAATAATAATAGATGATTTTCTTGAATGGCTCCAAAGAAAGCATGCGTGGTATAGGATAGAAGATACCAAACGGGGATGGCTCTCAGAAGAATATTTATCATATATTCGTTATAATGAAAGACTTCGTCTCAGGGAGCAAGAAAACGAACGTGGTTACATGAAAATAGATTTTAGTAGACAAGACTTAGAGTTTGAGACTGAAAGGTTAGTGTGGTCTACACGTAATCTACTTTCTGATAAAAGAAAACTTGAAGAAGTTAAGTCTATGTTATCACATCCAGAAGGGTGTGTGGAACTTATGATTATGTATCCAGAGAGATACAATATAATGTTGTCTGATATTCTCAATTTTTTTGATTGGATAAGAAATCAATACCCTGAACTCAATCTATCGGGTGATATTCCTTTCTGCAAACTTAATGATTTGATAGATGAGTTTTGTAAAAATAAGGAAACCCCAAAAGCTAATTCGTTAAAAAAACAGATAAAACGAATGTTTAAAGAAAGCAGGAATAGTAATTTTATTTCAAAAATCAGAGAATGGTTTACTAATAATGGAAATAAAACAGAAGAAGAATCTAACCCTTTTGATAGATATAGTCGGGTAAAATTTCATGGAATAATCTTGTTCCCTGAAGATTATAAATTACAACTAAAAAGCTTTATAGAGGAATCTTGGCAGGAATTAAATAGCTTAACTGATGAATGGATAGACATATATTATAGCAAACAAGATATCAAGGATAGAAATTGTTATAATTTCTTGAATAAAACTAAAAGTTTCGTAAATATCGATAGAGCTGCTCTTCCTGCATTCATTATCTGGGACAACGATTTAAAAAATTCTTTCCCAATACCAATAAGTGACCTCGAAAACAAAAAAATTAAGAAACTTATAGCGCATATTGTAGATTCTATAAGAAGTGGTAAAAACTTACCAGAAGTCATTGATGATGGTATTAAGTTTATCAACGAAGAAAAATCAAAAAACAAACCAGTTCAAACAAATATAAACTATATGGGAGATAAGATTGAGATTAACAACTCTAACGTCAATAATCTTACATTCAAATCAAATGTAAAAGATTCTTTTAATAAGAATAGTGATAATAGTAATGAAAATATAACTAATGTTATAAAGGAAATTGCTAAGATAGTTGAAGCATCAGGAAAGAATGAGGCTGTTGAGCTTTTTAAAGCATTTACCGAAGAGATGAATAAAACACAGCCAAGCAAACCTGCGTTAAAGAATTTTTGGAATTCCTTGAAAGGGATATTACCTATTTTATCAACCACTGCATCAATTGCTGAAACGATAATGGAGATAATAAATTAAGCACATTGCAATTTATAAAGAAATTCTTAAGTTGCAACTATATAAATTGTGGGAGGATAAGTTTTTGCTTCTTCGCTATATCTAACACTGTTGCTTTCTTCAAACATATATATATGAGTAATATTTAATACTTCCTTGTCTTTTATAATCTTATCACGGTAAAGATTTAAAATAGCACAGAAACCTATGCGGGATTACCTTTCAACAGGTAGTTCCGCATTGCTTTTATTCATCGAACAACTATAAAGAAATCAAATAATAAAAGAAAAAACGAATAAAGGGTTCATAAAATCTAAAAACGAAGGCTTCATAAGACAGCTCAACAAGGAATTATACACTTTCTATAAACGAATAACAAACTGTCTATAAACGATTTATAAACCTTCTATAGACGAAATATAAACCTTCTTTAAACGAATTACAAACTGTTTATAAACGAATTAGAAACTTCTTATAAAGAAATTATAAACTTTCTATAAACGAATTATAAAGATTCTCATAACATGCTGATTATCAGTTTATAATTTTTTGATAATAAAAAGATAACTTTTTTATAAGCCGTCTGTAAGGCTGAGATTCTTGCAAATGGCTCTGCACTATAACTTTGCACCCACGTCATGGTCAGAACGGACTTTGGCGTGGGTATTCTCTTTTTCCGATTAGATGCGGAGTGATGGTCAATTCCGATTGTTCCATGCGCTGCACAAGGCGCCAGACACAAGGCACAGGGACCGAAAAGGAGATAATGCCACTGAAAATAAAGAATGTTTCACCCGAGCGGAGTGGGCAGGAGAAATCTCATGAGGTAAAGCTGCGCAGCGTTTCCCGTGCTTTCTCTTCTCACAACCCTTGGGAGAATGAGAAAAAAGCATTACACACGACAGCGTGTGCAGCATCAGCGCAAAACAAAGCGCAGATACCCTTTTGATGAGAATACAATGATATGCGAACTGTTCCGCCCGCAATATTTCAAGCGTTTGGACGAGCTAACCAATCAACTACGACCCTATCTATCCAATGACGTGAAGACCTTGCGGAGAGAGAAAGGATTGTTCTTATCGACGGAGGGAATGAAGAACGTAAAACGCACGTGGCTCTATGCTCTCATTGGCCTGACGATAGCACCGGGAGAGCAGGGAGAGAGTCCGCTGAAAGTGGCAAAAAGCATCTTCTTCAGATACCTCTCAACCAGCGAACACAGCAATATCCGTCTTTCTGAACCAGCGTTAAAAGCCTCTGTAAACAAAGTACTTAGAAAAGATAATTAAGAGATTTTAAGAAACCGCAGATTGTTTCAGAAACTTGTATCAGCTGCAGAAGTGAGATAACTTTGCAAACATAAAAACAAACCAACGGCACTGTTGCCTGAGGAATAACAAAACAAAATTATGAACAATATTTTTAAGATTACCGGACTTGGAGAAATCCGCCCGTACACCAACCAGAAAGGAATCACCTCGCACTGCCGTGACATCCAGCTACAGCAGCTTGGAGGCAAATTTGCCGACCGCTTCACATCAACCCTCTTTGATGCAGAGGCGGAAAAAGAACTCGAAGTGGGTGCGCTCGTCGCAGCACAGCTCTACTTCTACACAACGGAATATAACGACCGTATGTTCCAGAACGTAAGTATTCCTGAAATCGAAATCATCAACCATAAATCATAAGAATATGCAGATCAAAGTTATTATGAGTGACGCTGACTACCAGCGCATTATCGCAGCCAACGGTAAGAGAATAAGAGGTTCTATCGCAATGAACTCACCGCAGGAATTTGACTTCCGTGCCTTTGCTGCAGAAACGCCTTCAACGGCAACGCCCAACCGCATACTGAACATGAAGCATGGACGAGCAACAGTGGCACCCGACCGTGTCAGGCTCTACATCATGGTAAAGCGAGCAGACGAGGCGGCTCCCGTTGACATTGTTTTCGACGAAAGTCAGCAGGCAATTAACTTTATGGAAGGAAGCCTGCTTGCATAGCAATAATTCCACACGTGGGGCTGTCCCTGACACATCAGCTACAAGCGGACAGCCCTCGCTTTACATAATCATAAAAAATAAACAAAAATGTTCGACTATATACAAAATATCCGAGCCCAACACACTGTTCCCTGCACGGCTGACATCTTAGATGTGGTAATACATTCGACCATAGTAAACGACATCTGTGCTGAACTTGCCGACTACCGCGAACAAATGTTGCGTGGCGAGATGAGCCGTGACGACTTCGCAACGAAGAAAGCCGAGTTGAAACGACGTCTACCAGCCTTCTGCTTTCATGCACACTTCAAGAATGGTCGTCGACTCAACGCTGAGGCAATTCCCTCAGGACTGTCTATTCTCGACATCGACCATATCCCTTCACCTGAAACCTTCTACAATGAAAAAGTAAAAGAGCGTACGAAAGAATTAGGCATCGTACTGGTGCACATGACGCCATCGGCAGAGGGACTACGCATCGTCTTCACGCTCCCGCAGAAGATGACCTTAGCAGAGGGGCAACAGTGGCTTGCAGGAGAATTAGGGCTGAAAGATTTTGACGAAGCCTGCAAGGATTACGCACGCTGCTCTTTTGCCGTACCAGCCGATTACATCTTCTTCATCGACAAAGACCAGCTTTTCGCTACGCATCAGGCACCGACAGCACCTGTAAAGGGCAGCTATACGAATAACGTTGCTACGCTCAATCCACTGCCTGCACAGCCTACAGCGGAGACGGAAGACGAAGGCAACGAAGCCGTTGAACTCAATCCCGACACGGAGTTGCTCTTCGACGCTTTTGTGGCTGCATCAGGCTTGGCACCCGCTGCGTTCAACAACAAGGGAACACGTCATAACTCTCTCGTGACACTGCTCTCAATGGGTATATGCCGATTAATGCCGCAGGAGCAACTCAAAGCCGTTATCAGACAGCGTATGCCGGAATATTCACGGGAAGCCGACTGCTATCAATTAATCAAGGACTTCTATGAGAAATACACTAACACCAACCGCCCGATGTCGTTCCAACTGAGAAAGATATACACCGACTCGCTCAGAAACAAGGCTGGCTCAACATCATCGTCGGAAAACAACATTGAACTGTTTGAGGAAAAAAGAGAAACAGAGCAGCAAGCGGAAACTGCCTGCATCAACAACATCTTCAACACGCTGCCACCAGTATTGCGCAAGACACTCGAAGGTGTGCCAGCAAACATGCACATGCCCGTACTCTGCGCTGTTCTACCACTTGCCGCTGCCTACGCTGACGGCATACAGGTAAGATACTGTGACGGACAGCTGCACCGACTAAACCTGATGTCAATCATTGTCGGTCCACAGGCATCAGGCAAGAGTGTCTGCAAGTCGAAAGTCGACCTATGGATGAAACAGATGCTTGAAGACGACGCACGTGCACGCGAGATTGAAGATAAATGGAAACAGGAAAAGAAACGTCGCAAGGCAAACGAAAAAGCACCCGAAGACCCCTGTGTGCTGATACGCTCGGTACCCGTCACGATTAGCTGCTCCACGCTATTGAGACGCTTCAAGAACTCACGTGGGCATACGCTCTTCTCCTTTGGCGAGGAACTCGATACGCTCCGCAAGACAAACGGAGCTGGGTCGTGGTCGCAAAAGTATGACATATATCGCCTCGCCTTCGACAACGGTGTGTGGGGTCAGGACTACAACTCAGATCAGGCAGAGAGCGGAGTGGTCCCTGTAGCTTATAACTTTTCCATCCTCGGCACGTATGGCGCACTGAAGAAATGCTTCAGGAATGACAACGTTGAGAACGGATTATCGTCGCGCATCTTCATTGCCGAGATGCCTGATGCCGCTTTTGCTCCTATGCCAGTCTATGGCAAGGAAGCCGAAGGGCTGTCGGCTGACATCAACACTGCCGTAACAACACTGCGTGCGCGCCAAGGACTCATTGACACTCCCCTACTGAGACAAGCCATCGGAGAATGGGTGGAGAAGAAGAGAATAGAAGCTATGGCTGACGGCGACATCGTCAAGGACACCTACCGCAAGCGTGCTGCCGTCATAGGCTTTCGCTGTGGAGTCATTGTCAGTCTGTTGGCAGGAGAAGAGAATGAGATGATTCTGGAATTTGCCCGACTGACAGCTGAATATATACTGGAGAAACAATGCAACTTCTTCGGTGAAACGCTACTCAGTGAATATAAATCGGCTGAACAGGAAATGACAAGGCAAACGAGAAACGGATTTATCTTCGACAAACTTCCACCAGTATTTACCTTCAACGACCTGCAGAAAGAAAAGGGAGCCAATGTTAGCAGGAACGTAATCAATAATATCCTCTATCGATGGAAGAAAAGCGGATGGATTGAAAAGAAAGAGGATGATAAGTGGATGAAAACACCATTGGATAAATAAAAGTGAAAAGGCTTATATTCAGAACCATCTGATATTTATTGTAATCTGTCAAGCTCTGTAAGTCAATCACACAAATCACAAATCACAAAATCATATTAAGGTTACTGATTAAACACACACGCTTCGAAAATGAAAACTCATAAGAAGATATTACCAACCTAAAAACTCACATGCAATGGAAATAAAACTCATAAGAAAATATTACCAAGCGAAATACACCATTGGACGCTTGTATGTCAACAACCGCTTCTTTTCAGACTCCCTCGAACCACCCTCACTACATCTGACAGAACGATGTGCGTTGGGAACAATCCTAATTGCAAAATACAAGGGATACAGAGCTATCCCCGCAGGGCGTTACCGCGTCCTCATCACACGCAGCCGACGGTTCGGACGATGGCTGCCGCTGCTGATGAATGTGAAGGGGTTTGAGGGGATAAGGATTCATCCGGGTAACAAACCCGAAGATACACGGGAATGTATCCTCCTTGGCTTCAACCACCGCAAAGGATATGTGCTCGACTCTACCCGCTGCGTGCTGACTCTCGTTAAGATGATGACGGAGGCTATGGAGAAAGGAGAAAAGGTGTTTGTGGAAGTGAGGTAAAGCCCCACCCGACCTCCCCGAAGGGGGAGGAGTGCAAATAGCGAGAAGTCCTGAAAACTTTTCTCAAAAATAAAAACAAAGGAGGGAGGTAAAACAGCATAATATCTTTACCTCTCTCCTTCTATGCTGGTATCATCTTGTATATGTTGCCCGAATGAGGTAAGCTATTATCTAAAACTCTACCCTTCAAACAAGAACATACACAATTATTCCTCTGTAAAATAATTACATCGTGAGAGGACTTGAATGCTTATACTCTATTTTTCTCATTTTAGGAATAACATTCTGTCCTCGAACCGATAAATATCCTATAGAAGTCACAAAATCTTCAGAAATTCCATATTTATAGAATTCACATTAAGGCTTTCTCTCAATATATTGAAAACAGTTTGCACTTATGCATCATAAGTTTTCTTTTCCTATAATGAAAAGAAACACATTATGACTATTCTAAAATGGAATATTATCTAAATCGAAAATAATGACTTTTACGTTTGGGATATCTAAATGACGTTCAACAAATGAATGATACTCGTCATTTTTACAAATATCAAGAACTACTCTTTCCATATATTCCTTTGAGTCAGACCTATTGAATCCCCCTCTTAAAATACATATACATGCACCACGATCACCCAAAGCCTGAACTGAATATTCTAATTCAGAATCATGGTTACTCCTCTTAAAATCCTTGATTCGACTAATAATTACACTTGGTTCCATAATTTTAGTTTGTTATAAATTAAGTAAATAATAAATTTCTAAATCCAATAAAGCAATTGTAGCTACTATAATAGACTTTAGGATAACTTTAAAACAATGCAAATATAAAGAATATTTCTGATATACCAAAAATAAATTATACATATTTTTTAAAGTATAATAACATTTTTATAGATGCGACAAACTTTTATTAAATACTATAGTTCTGAATAGAGAAAAGTCAGCTTCATAGTTCAAAGTTAAGGTGCAAAAGCGATAGACAAACTCAAAGGAATAAAAAAGCGGCACCCACTAAGGGATGCCGCATAAGGGATTCTCCTTCCCTTGATTAGAAGAGAAGGAAGACCACAAGGGTCAATAATATGTTAGCCTCTAAAAGCGAAGGACTTCCAACTTTTGTTCTCCCCCTGCAAATAAGTGATTATCATACCACCACATACCCTACATTATAGGGATATTCACTCCCCTCCCTATGGGGGAGGGGCAAGGGGGAGGGGCCAGTTGTTGGGTCAGTTGTTGTTGTTGTTCCTTTTTAATCCAACCCCTTCAACTGCTCAGCAACCTCGTTGTTGATACGCTCAGCGAAGGCTTCCATTGTCATCGTTGCCTGCTCGCCACCGCCCTGCTGACGCATTGATACGAGGCCTTCAGCTGCTTCTTTCTCGCCCACGATAACCATGTAAGGAACACGCTTGAGCTCGTTGTCGCGAATCTTGCGACCAATCTTCTCGTTGCGGTCGTCCATGATTGAACGTACGTCGTGCGCATCGAAGTAAGCCTTCACCTTCTGAGCATAGTCGTTATACTTCTCAGAGATTGGGAGGATGGCAACCTGATCAGGTGTCAACCAGAGTGGGAAGTGACCTGCTGTGTGCTCGATAAGAACAGCTGTGAAACGCTCGAGTGAACCGAATGGCGCACGGTGAACCATCACTGGAGTCTTCTTAGAGTTGTCTTCTGCGGTATATTCGAGCTTGAAGCGGTTAGGGAGGTTATAGTCTACCTGGATTGTACCGAGCTGCCAACGACGACCGATGGCATCCTTCACCATGAAGTCGAGCTTAGGACCGTAGAACGCTGCCTCACCAAGCTCTACACGAGCGTTGAGACCCTTCTCTGCGCATGCTTCCTTAATGGCTGCTTCGCTCTCTTCCCATACCTCGTCAGAGCCGATATACTTCTCCTTGTCCTCTGGGTCGCGGAGGGAAATTTGCGCCTCGTAGTTATCGAAACCGAAGGTCTTGAACACCTTGAGGATGATATCAATATTGTTCTCAAACTCTGCCTTTACCTGGTCAGGACGCACGAAGATATGTGCATCATCCTGTGTGAAGGTACGAACACGTGTAAGTCCGTGAAGCTCACCACTCTTCTCGTAGCGGAACACGGTTCCGAACTCTGCGATACGCAGTGGAAGATCTTTGTAAGAACGTGGTTTGTAAGCGTAAATCTCACAGTGGTGAGGACAGTTCATTGGCTTAAGCATATACTCTTCGTCCTCTTCTGGTGTGTGGATTGGCTGGAACGCATCCTTACCATAGTGAGCATAGTGACCAGAAGTTACGTAGAGATTTTTGCCACCGATTCCTGGTGTGATTACCTCCTGATAATTATATGGACGGAGGAGACGACGCAGGAGTTCCTGCAAGCGCAGGCGCAGCTGTGTTCCCTTTGGAAGCCAGATAGGAAGACCCTTTCCGACGCGGTCAGAGAACATAAAGAGTTCCATTTCCTTACCAATCTTTCTGTGGTCGCGCTTCTTAGCCTCTTCGAGCATCTCGAGGTATTCGTCGAGCATCTTCTTCTTAGGAAAGGTGATACCGTAGATACGTGTCATCTGCTCGCGCTTAGCATCGCCACGCCAGAAAGCTCCAGCAACGCTGGTTATCTTGATGGCTTTGATAGCACCTGTTGAAACGAGGTGAGGACCACGACAAAGGTCGGTGAAGTTACCCTGCGAATATGTTGAGATAGTGCCATCTTCGAGGTCCTCTACGATGTGCTCCACCTTGTATTCCTGTCCATCGGCAGTAAACTCCTTAACAGCATCTGCCTTAGAGACGTCACGACGAACGACTGACTCGTTCTTCTTAGCAAGTTCGCGCATCTTCTCTTCAATCTTTGGGAAGTCGTTCTCAGAGATTGTCTGACCATTTGCAGGCATCACGTCGTAGAAGAAGCCGTTTTCAACAGCTGGTCCAAAGCCGAACTGAATGCCTGGGTAAAGCTCCTGCAAAGCCTCAGCGAGGAGGTGGGCAGAAGTGTGCCAGAAGGTGTGCTTACCTTCTTCGTCATCGAACTTGTACAGTGCGATGCTTGCGTCCTCATTGATAGGACGGTTGAGTTCTGTTGTTACGCCATTTACACCGCAAGATACAACGTCACGGGCGAGAGCCGGCGAAATGCTCTCGGCGATTTGAAAACCAGTCACGCCCTGCTCGTATTCACGAACGGAACCGTCTGGGAAAGTGATTTTAACCATACTACAAATTAGTTTTATAAATCAAATATGTGGCAAAGGTAATACTTTTAATTCATAATTCATAATTCATAATTCATAATTATGATTACTTCTTTAATTTATAATTCAAAATCCATAATTCAGAATTCATAATTATGATTACTACAACAATTCATAATTCAAAATTCAAAATTCACAATTCATAATTATGATTACCGATGTAGCTTAAGGGTTAAACGCAAATCAAAAAGTTAACTACGAATTACGCGAATTGTACGAATTACTTAGCAATAATGATTCGTGACATTAGTGCCATTCGTAGTGCTAATCATAAAGTTCAAAGTTCAAACCTCAAAGTTCAATGACCAAAGGGGGGCTTATTCTTCATTGGATTTGACTTGCTATCACTTTCAATGCGAAGACTCGGTAGCTTGTAAAATTGCGAAGCATTAGGTTTCATGGGTTGCTGCTTTGGTTTCCTACCCGCTACGATATCGGCACGCAACTGGGTGGCAGCATCAAAGGTCTTCCATCGCTTGAGGATATAATCAAGTTGCTGAAGGGCTGCCTTGCTGTCGCCCACTTGATAGAGACAATAAGCACGATTAAACCAATAGTCGCGATTGTCGGGACTTATGTCAAGGGCATGCGTAAAGGCTACGATAGCACTGTCGTAACGCTCCACACGGATATTAGACATACCGTAAAGTTCGTAGATATCAGCAATATAGGGCTGTAAAGTCAAAGCACGGCGACAATCATCACCAGCACCTTTATAATCTTCAAGGTGATACTTTGACAAAGCCATCAAATACCAAGCCTCGTATAGGTTTGGTTTGAGGGCAACGATACGGGAGAAAATCTGCATGGAAGTAACGTAGTATCCCTGATCAAGCGTCCGCCTCCCCTCCTCCATCATCTTCTTGACGTTGTATTGGGCTGCTGACGGTAATGCCAATAGGCAAAGCAAGGATACTACGATACCACGCAACATAGGCTTACTTACGTGGAGCCTTCACACGATAGTGACAGCGAACTTTTCCCTGCAGAAGGGCTTTGAGCTTGCTGGTAATCATCTGCTTGCGGAATGGCGAGAGACGATCAGTGAAGACACGACCTTCGAGGTGATCGAACTCATGCTGGATAACTCGAGCAAGATAGCCATCAATCCACTCCTCATGCTCAACGAGATTCTCGTCATACCACTTTACGTAGATGCGCTTTGCACGTGTCACACTCTCGTGAACACCTGGCAGTGAGAGGCATCCCTCTTCTAAGGTCTCCGTCTCAGAGTCATCATACTCAAGGATGTGACCATTGATGAATGCATGACGATAGTCTTTATACTCAGGGAAGGTGTCTGAGAGTACATCCAAGTCGACAACAACGACACGGATAGACTTACCAATCTGTGGTGCTGCCAAACCTACGCCATCGCTGGCGGTGTTGGTCTCAAACATATTTTGTATCAGCTCTTGGAGGTCGGGATAATCGAGGGGGATATCCTCGGCTACCTTTCGCAATACTGGCTGACCATATGTGTAAATGGGTAATACCATATTCTTTTCTTTCTTTTAAACTTAATAGGTGTCCAACAATTTTAATCATCAAATAGTGTAAAGCGCTATCAGATTAATAATCAAACGACTCAAGGCTTTACAAGTCTGATTTCCAAACGTTTCAAAGCTTAATAAACATAAGCACCAAACAGATTAAAGCCCCTTGGACCTCATATAATCTTGTAGGATAATTGTTGCCGAAATCTCGTCAACAAGCCCCTTATCTTCACGTCGGGTCTTCTTCTTAACCCCACCCGCAATCATTGCTTGATGAGCGATAACCGACGTAAACCGCTCGTCATAATAATCAATAGGCAACTCTGGGTGTGCCTTGCGCCAACGATTGACAAATTGCTCCACACGAGCGAGGTTCTCACTCGGCTGACCATTGGGTTGTATAGGTTTGCCAATGACGAGTTGGCTGACCGCTTCCTTTGCGATATACTGGTTCAAAAACTCAAAAAGTTCAGACGTAGGAACAGTCGCCAACCCATTGGCGATGATGCACAATGGGTCGGTGACTGCCAATCCTGTACGTTTTTTACCGTAATCTATCGCTAAAATTCTACTCATTTATCGAGAGAGCAACCAAGCATCAGCGTAAGTAGCACGGAGCTGATTGCGGCTCTGAACAGCTGAAGCCTTGCTATCGTAAGTAGAAGCAACAACGCGATACATATTGTTACCAGCATTGTAAGCAACCTGAGCATCGTAGCCAGCATTCTTCAAACGCTGCTGCAAGCCCTCAGCATTAGACTTAACGCCGAATGAACCAACAACTACGCTGTAAGCCTTCAAACCAGCACCATTTACAACAGAAACAGTCTCGCGGCGTACTGGCTCATTGTCGTAATTATCAACAACTGGAGCCTGAGTAGCTGGCTGCATCTCAACTGGAGCTACAACAGCATCCTGCTGAGTTGTGTTGTCATCATTATTCGTAGTAGTATTCTGCTCCTGAGACTTAGCCTTCTCGTAAGCCTTCTTGTATGCACTCTCGCTTGACTTACAGCCAGTGAAAGCCATTGCCACACACATAGCTGCGCCCAAAACCATAAATTTCTTCATAATCCCTTAGTTTTTATTGATTATACTATTAATTTACTATGTAATTATCGTGCGAAGTTACAAAATAAGAAGCAGAAGTAAGAAAGCAGCGTCAATAAAGTTTGTTAAATAAACTATTTGTAAGATTTTTAACACAAAAATACTTCCTATCTATTGCTAATATGCGAAACTTTGACTATATTTGCCATTGATAAAGAAAGAACTATTCATTAACAATAAAAGATAAGAGATTATGAAGACATTAGGTTATGTTTGCGCATTCCTCTGTGGTAGCATCACAGGCGCAGCTCTCGGACTTCTTTTGGCTCCAGAGAAGGGTACAGACACACGTTCAAAGATTTCTGATGCTGTTGACGATTTCTGCAAGAAGCATGATATCAAGCTCAGCCGCAAGGAAGCTGAGGATTTCGTTGAGGATATCAAGGATGCAGCTTCAGACGCTATCTAAATTATAAAGGATGTTCTCAAACGATAAGAACGTAGAAACAATAGCACAACTCGTAGAGGTGCTAAAGCATTATATCGGGCTTCAGTCAGAGTACATGAAGCTCGATGTAATTGAAAAGGTCGTACGATTACTGACCGTGATTACAATCATGGTTGTCTTCTGCACTATCTTATTAATTTCCCTAATTTATCTCTCCTTTGCTGCAGCCTTTGCATTGCAGACATTGGTGGGCTCACTTATTTGGGCTTTCCTCATTGTTGGTGGTGGCTATTTGCTACTGCTCATCTTCTTCGTCTTACTACGTCGCAGTCTTATTGAACGCCCATTGGTAAGATTCTTGGGAAGTCTTTTAATGTCAAAATAAGCTTATGACTGAACAGACCACTCACTTTGGAACCAATTATAGGTCGCTGAACGACATTCGCTTGCGCAAAGCGCAGCTGCGTACAGACTTGACCAAGGATAGCAACAAGATTGCAGGGTTGTGGAATGAGCTTATGCATAAGCCGAAAGACAAGAACACGCCTACTCAGCGCTTCTCTGGTGCATTCAATGTTGGTGCGGGCGTATTGGATGGACTTATCCTTACGTGGAAACTCTATCGTATGTTTGGTGGTAAGCAATCATCAGGTCCCTTTAATAAGTTCAGCTTATTCAAAAAGAAAAAGAAATAAGCTATGCGGCAGCTAAATAAGCTGTGGAAACTTCCTACTGATAAGCATTATTTCTATCACTAATAAGCATTATCACAATCATTGAAAGGAGAGGAAGCACGTCTTACATCCGCTAAGATTACTTGCTTTTTACGACTTTTACGAGCGATAATAAAAGTCTCGTTCATACAAAAACAGAGACAATGAAGATACTTTTTTGTTCTGTTTTTTCATATCTTCGCTTTCAATCTACGCTCTTTTGCATATGAAAAGATGCCTTATAGCACTTCAAAAGGGCGTTAATTGAAGTCTTACTAACGCCCTTTAAGAGCCTTAGAAAGCACCTTTACACACGCCTTTTTACAACTACTTGATTATCTTTTAGTTACAAAGGCGGAAGAAAAGGCCCTTTTCTTAGCCTTTTCTTGCGCAAACCTTAATCTTATGTAAATATTTTTCCAAGCTCAATTATTAGTAGTACAACAAAAAACTCCCTATAATTATGAGAATTATAGAGAGCTTTAAGTTTATCGAATTGAAGAATTCTATTATTTCAAATACTTCTTCAAACGCTTTTCAAGAAGCATATAATGTGCTTTCAAATCAGGAGAAGAAACATGTGGAATGGTTGTTTCCAATAAAGAAAGCAACTTCTGCGCATACTCTAATTGGAACTCTGAAGTGCGATTGACAGTTGTTCCCCACAAAGGTTCTGGCTCACCATAGCCATTACCGAAATTAAGAAAATGAGTATCATCATCTAAACTTCGTTGTCTGTCTGCCAAATAACAACATTCTGTATGCTCTTTTTCAGCCTCGTTCCTTCGCAACATATTAGTGATAACACTATTTACAGAAGTCAAAGGTATCTGAAGATTATGAACATTAGGTGCTTGCTTCATATCAGAGACACCCTCTTGCAATAAGTCGACATAGAGTCGTTGCATAGAGAGGTCAGCCACCGAAAGATTCTCTTTACCGGCAATCGTCTTGCCAAAGACATC
>ERZ772960.1651-NODE-1651-length-17436-cov-9.432139_pt1 | contig 17436 bp, 10 predicted proteins | sample MGYA00580678_ERZ772960 | MGnify/ENA primary metagenome ERZ772960 (study PRJEB29015, sample SAMEA2737930) | human oral metagenome | biome: human oral; feature: human-associated habitat; material: dental | place: China | collected 2059 ... | reverse complement strand
GCAGCAGTACATACACACCGACGATGGCGATTGCCGCCGGTTCGATAAACTTCATTGTTATCGCTCGTTTTTTTACATCTTTCTTTCTATAATATCCTGCAAGAAAAGAAAAGATGGAAGCACCGTCACCATGCTTCTGCGCAATCTCGAGCCACAAAAAAACAAACGGCGGAAAGCGCTGCGTCTTTTTAAAAGCATAGAATACGGATGCTCCCGCAGCCAGTTCTTTTTTTATGATGATCAAAGCCTTTTTCATTTTCGGATTGCGGGCAGCCCGTACCGTCTCCGTTACCGCTTCCACGATTGGAATATGAGCCGTAAGCAATGCCGATAAGAGATAAAAACACTGCGTTTCGGCAGAATCTTCTTTAAATATTTTAATGAGCATATAGGCAAAAAATGCCGCCGCTGCACATAAAAAAAGGTGAGCGGCAATAAATCCGCGTAATGCATCCGTATGAAATTCTGTCGGCATATTACCTATTTGCTGCAAAAACGGCAGCCCTATCCGCAGTAAAACTACCGCTCCGGTAAGGGCGGCAAGCACGATAAAACAGGGATAGACCAATACCGCAATCAGTTGTCCTCGCAAGTCATCTTTCCGCTCAAGATCGGCCTGAATGATTGTAAGCGCTGCGCCGAGATTTCCCGTTTTTTCTACCGAGGCAAAGAGTGCAAAATGGTATCCGCTAAACCCGAATGCTTTTGTTTTGCGCTGAATATCTTGCAGCGCTGTGGAAAAAGCGACACCATTTTCTAGAGCCGCTTTTAATGCAGTGCAACTTTCCTGCAGCCGTTTATCGGTTACCGTGCCGCTTAAAAGCGTAACGGCATTAAAAAGCGTCAGCGAACTTTCGGTCATCGTTAAAAGCGAATCGGTAAAAAGCAAGGTGCGTTTTAAGGTATTCATGCTTCAACCGGTGGGGCGCCGAGTACCCGCGCTATTTCTTGCTGCGTAATAATACCCTGCCTCATTTTATCGAGGGCATCTTCATACATTGACGGTAATCCTTTTTGTTTGCGCTGCCGGTACAATTCCCGCGGGGACGCACGAGTATACACCGCTTCGGCAAACGAATCATCGATTGGAAATATCTCGGCAACGGCAATGCGCCCCTTGCCGCCCGTATGCGCACACGCTTCGCATCCTGCGCCGCCGCATTCGGTACAAACACGCCGTATCAGCCGCTGCGAAATAACGCCGCGCAACACTGCACTAATAAGATACGGAGGTACACCGAGATCTTCCAGCCGCATCACCGATTCTACGGCGTTGTCCGTATGCAAGGTAGAAAACACAAGATGACCGGTTAATGCGGCGCGTGCGGCAAGCTCGGCTGTTTTTGCATCCCGTATTTCGCCGATCATAATAATATCGGGATCTTGACGGAATATCCGTTTTAGCAACACATCAAAACTCAAGCCCAATTCATCGTTTGTTTGTATTTGCGTAACACCGTCAATTCGATATTCTACCGGATCCTCAATGCTGATGATTTTTACATCGGGCTTATTCAAAATATGCAAAAAGGCTGAGAGGGTTGTCGTTTTTCCCGATCCGGTCGGCCCCGTTATCAAAATCAAACCTGACGGCAAGGCCAAAAAAGGTGTAACCAGCCGAATCTGATCATCGGAGAATCCCAATTCCTGCAAAGAAAGCGGTAACATAGTATCGGGTAATATCCGTAATACGACGGATTCCCCCAATGCAGCCGGTACAATGGAAATACGTACATCCAAGGTAAGGTGCGCTGTGCGAAGTTCAATCCTTCCGTCTTGAGGCCGCCGCTGTTCAAGCACATTCAAATGTGCCAGTACCTTTAACCGCGCTGCAAGCGCTCGGCCTACCGCAGCTTGAACCGTCTGCATCGGCACCAAAAATCCGTCCAGTCTGAACCGTACCGTGGTACCGGTTTTTCCGGTTTCAATATGAATATCCGAAGCGTTTTTTGAAATAGCTTCAAGGAAAATACTATTCATCAAGTTGATAATAGGAGCTTCATCTTCGATCGTATCGATAGGCGTCTCAGGCGAACTGTGAGCTGGCGCGGTATCTTTCTCGTTTCCCGTTTCAGTACCGTTTACCGTGTTCGAATTTTCCGTATTTCCGGTGCCATGCTCCTGTGTTTGAGAAAACAACCGTGCCAGCTGCACTTGAAATGTATCTTGTTCGATGATACGAAATTGTAGGTTAAGATACGGCCATGCTTTTTTCAGTTTCCGTTCCAATGCGGCATTTTCTTCCAGTACGCCGAATACGCATACCCGTTCATCCTGTTCCAAGATGATGATACGATTATGTGCACAAAATCCTGCATGCAAAACTATTTTCTGCATCACTGTTCTCCGTTATTCATGGGCATCTGAAAAAACTTGGTCGGATTTTTAGAAGTTTCTTTTTGCCAAATGCGGGGCTACGAGCCGTTCGAATACGGTATCCCGCCGCAGCTTACTGTTACCGCTATCGTCGCCTGAATAATCGATATGAGGCACCAGATAGATAACCATCTCGGTTTTCTCCGTTGTCTTTACCTTATCCTTAAAAAGAAGCCCCGCCACCGGTATTTTTGAAACGCCGGGAACGCCTTCTTCGACATTGCTCATTTCGTTTTGCTTTAAACCGCTTAAAATAACCGGCTCTCCCGATTGGGAACGAACCTGCGTTGTAATAATTTTTTCGGAAGTAGGCGGCGGATTCCCCGTATTGAGCGCGACATCTGCGCCTCGTTTTGAAATTGAAGCGGTAATAGTCGTGGTAATCACCCCTTCGCCGGAGACCCATCCATTAATAGTAAGCATTAAACCGGATGTTATCTCGCGGGTAACTCCCGTGTATTTCGGCTTGCCGGTTTCAGGATCGACATTGGAATCGCGATAGCGGTAGGTACTTGTATTCTGAAACTTAATTTCCTGTCCCGAAAGCCCGTACAACATAGTATCGGCAAATATCCGCGCCTCGCTGCTTCCCATTGCAGTGCTCAGTTTTGCTGCAAATTGATAGCCGAAGACTGAAATCGCATCGAAATTTAATGATAATAAGCTCCCGAGTACGCCGCTTACCAAAGTTTGATCGCCGGGTTTTAGACCTCGCGCGGCAACGTTAAAATTCCATTTAAAGTTATCGGTAGACTGATACTGCACAATCAATAAATCATACCGCAGCTGTGCGTGGGGACGATCGATGTATGCGATATCTTTTAAAAAAGCTTTTCGCCGCTCTTCGCTGCCTACATAAAAAAAGCTGTTACCGTCTCCGACATCGATAATATTGTTTTGATTCGCAGAAGGAGGCAGCTTCTTTAGAAGGTCTTCCGTCCGTATGTATTTTAATTTTATCGGCATACTTTTTGGGCCGTAATCAATCGATTCCAGCCATTTGGAAAGTACATATTGCTTATCCGGCAGCATAAGTGCAAAAAATCCGGTATTATCGGCGAGCGGAGTTATCGGTACATCGGGAAATTGTGCCTGTAAAAGTGTAGTTACTTCCTGTATATTTTTATATTTGAGTTTAAAAAGATTCCATTGCTTACCTTCACGCTTGAGTTTATTGATTATTTCGCTTTGCTGTACGGGGAAAATATAATACATACGGTTCTTTTCCGCATATTCCGCTCCAGCCTGTTCAAGCACATAGCTCAATGCCTCTTCAAACGGCTTACCGGCAAAATCAAGCCGCTCAATGGTTTGCGTTCCGTTCACAAACGAAGAATATTCACGCTTTGCCTGCTTAAAAAGAGAATCAAGAATTTCTTGCAATACCCCTTTCTGAATGCGAACCGTAAAAAGCCCTCCGGTTTCTTTTATATCGAGCATATATGACGGCATTTGACTTGCCTGCATTGCCTGCGCGGGATTCTTTTTAATTGAAAGGTATGTATCGTACACAGAAACCGTATAGTCACTATACGGTTTCATAATGAGCGAGATTGCTTCCTGCACGGTACTTTCTTGAATATGAATGGATGTTGTAACATGCGGTAAAATATCGGCGGCAACGGTTGTTCCCGTTTCCCGCGCAAGGTATTCGATTAATGTCCGCAATTCCACTTCCGAAGCGTCGAGTTTGATGTGCCCTTCCTCAAGCGGACGAATCAGCACACGTGTTACCGTCCAGACATGTTCGTTTTTTTCTACATAGAGATCATTCAGTGCTATAAAAGTATCGAATGCTTGTTCAAAATCATTCCCACTGAATTGAAATTGCGCGGTTCCGTCTACCGTCTTATTTACGACAATGGGGATTTTACTGTACACCGATAGTGCATAAACAATATCGGTAATGGGTTGCCTGATAAATTGAAAATTTAAAAGAGGCTCCGCTTCATTCTTATTCTCTGCTGCTAACGGAATGCACAAACATATTATACAGCAGAGCTTTAACAATTTTTTTCTCATACGATCTCCACGGCAAACGCATCAGGCCGTTTTTTTAGCAGCGCCGCAATTACATCCTTTCGATTTTTATATATTCAAGCCGAACAGCAGCGCTATTAATTCTATACTACAGGCGCCTATAGATAAAAAAGGGATAAAAGGCAGCGTTTTTTGCTTATTTCTACCACAGATAAAAAAGAGCAGAGCTAAGATACAGGCAATGCTCACCGCGGCATACCATTTTACAATCCCTAAAAAAGCGCCGATAAAACCGGAAAACCATACATCCGCAAGCCCAAGTCGTTTCTTGCTTATATAATATGCAAATAAAAACAGCAGCATACCTAATACGGCGCCTTCGAAACTTTCCCATGCCGCAAACGGCGCCTTTACGCATAAGGTAACGGCAATTACGGCATACAGATAGATACGTTTTATTTCGCCGTACGCAATATCTTGATAAGAAAAATATACACAAATCAGTATAAAGATACTATAGGAAAGCATAGGATTATTCGGCTTCACTTCGAAACGGTAAAGCTGATTTTATGCTAAATAGGATTTTCAGGCAACCATACCGCGCGTTCCCTGCGGGACGAAGTCTTGACATAACGATAAATATTTTAGATGATGCCCTAATGGGTAATGCGGTGAAATTTACCAGATCCTATTTGCAAACCCTGTCAACGGATGCTCTTTTTACATTAGCCGACCAATACGGACTGTTTTTATCGTCTGATTTGACGCGGCATCTTTTGATCGGTGAATTGCTCGATCTTGATGATGGAGCGGTGTATGATGAAGACGGTGTGGATTCCATTTCGACATCGGCAAAATCTCAAGAAGCGTCATATAGCTATCACATGACCGAAATATGGGTTGTGTTAAAGAATCCGCTGTGGTTTTTTGTCTTTTGGGATTTTCATAAGCGTCTTTTTACCGAGCTGACGGAAGCAAAAGATTTTTCCTCTTTTTCGTTACGAGTTCATTCGATCGATCCTGATGACGTTTCAAAATCGGTGGATTTTTTTGACATACAGGTGCCGACGGAAGATCGCAAGCGGTATGTGCATGTGTCTTTTGACGAGTGTATGCACCGCATTGATCTACTGGCTCGTTTTACGAACGGGCATGAGCAAGTTTTGGCACAATCCCGGATCGTTAGTATGCAACGGAGAAATATTCCGCAGCGGCTTTGTATTCCTCAAAACGCGGTAAATAAGGTAATCAATTTATCGGGACTGGCTTCTTTAAAGAAGTCTCACTTCCGGCATTACCGGCAGGCCTTTAGATAGAAAAACTTCTAAAAACTCCGATGTTTAGAGGTTGCCCTGTATTCGACGAATCTATATTCGAGGTGCCCGATGATTAAAAAGACTTTGCTTTTTGTTTTTCATGCTCACATACCGTATATCCGCCATACGGCAGAAAATGAACCGCTTGAAGCAAACCAACTGTATGAAATGATGTCATACGGTTTGCTGCCGTTTTTACGGATGTGCAGGCGCTTGGATTCCGATACCGTTCCGTTTAAATGTGCACTTGTTATTTCTCCGCTTTTGTGCGAAATGCTTAAATCGCCCTTTTGTCAAAAGCGATACGACGCGTATTTGGATCGTCACATTGCATTTGCGCAACAGAAATTACAACGGGCTGCAGGATATCCTCAAGAAGTTTTGATACGACACTACCGTGATTTTTTAACGCAGAGTCGTGAGGATTTTAACGTTCTGTATAAGAAAGATATTTTAAACGGAATAAATTCTTTTGCGGCCAAAGGTTGTATTGAACTGCTCGCAACATCGGCGACTCCGTGTTTTTTCCCTTTCTATCAGGATATGCCCGAAGCGCTTACCGTTCAGATTGAACAAGGACTTATCAGCTTTCGCGAGGATTTTGAGACGGTACCCGCGGGGTTTTGGCTCCCGTCGATGGGGTATGATACGGGATTGGACCGTATTATCAAGTCGTATGGCCTCGATTATACCGTATTGGAAAGCCAGAGCTTTTTATTTGCCGACCGGCCGCCGGTGAACGGTGTCTTTTCTGCCGCGGTGGGCGAAAGCGGCCTTTCATTTTTGGGAAAAGACAGCGCTGCATGTGCCGATATTGCGCATCCGGAAACCGGTTTTTATTTACACCCCGATTATCTTGACACTGATAAAGATGCAGGGTTCGAACTGGATGGAGAAGCGCTTTTACCCCTGTTTGACGTGAAAAAAGGCCGACGCACGACGGGATTTTGCTACCACCGGCGGGGCGACGGCGACTATGATGCAGCGGCAGGCGCACTACAGGCGGAAAAGGACGCCGAACGGTTCATTGCAAACCGTGATGCGGTATTAACGGAGGCTGCGGCACTGCTTGATATCGATCCCGATCCGTTATGCTCCGTTTCCGTATTGCCGCTTAGGTTTCTAGGTAAAACATGGCGGGAAGGAATGAGCTGGCTGGAATCGGTATTCCGCAAACTTGCGCAGCGGCGTGATATACAGTGTGCGTTGCCGACCGAATACCTTAAAAAAGTGCGGCGGATACAGAGTATTAATCCTTTTTATGCTTCCAACCTGCCGAGCGGCTATGCGGACGAACTGATCAATAGCTCAAACGATTGGATGTTCCCTCGTATTCAAAAAGCTACCGAACGGATGATCGATCTTGCCGGACGTTTCCCCGACGACCAAGGCCTTAAAGAGCGGATGTTGAATATGGCTGCGAAAGAGCTGTTGCTTGCGCAGTCGACCGATTGGCCGCTGATGGCGGATGCTCAAGTTTCCGCCGAATACGCTGCCGTGCAGTGCAAGGAGCATCTTGCTACTTTTACCGATGTGTATGATTCGCTCGGTTCGGGTTCGATCGGCACCGATCGGTTGATTAAGAGAGAAAAAGAATATCCGATATTTTCGGATATGAATTACCGTTTTTTTGGAGGTAAGAAATGAAATTAGTGCTTATACGGCATGGCGAAAGTGAATGGAACAAGTTGAACCTGTTTACCGGTTGGACTGATGTGGAATTATCGGACAAGGGTGTGGAAGAAGCGAAGGAAGGCGGAAAGGCACTCGCTGCTGCCGGTTTTGACTTTGATGTCTGCTATACCTCATATTTAAAGCGGGCAATCCATACGCTGCAATTCGTATTGGATGAGCTTGACCGCAACTGGCTTCCCGTCGTTAAAACATGGAAGCTGAACGAACGGCATTACGGCGATCTGCAAGGATTGAACAAGGCTGAAACGGCTGAAAAATACGGAGAAGCGCAGGTAAAGATTTGGCGCCGCTCCTTCGATATTGCGCCGCCCGTCCTTGCCGAAAACGATACGCGCTGTCCGTATCTCCAAACCGCATACCGCGGTGTCGATAAGGCGGAGCTTCCCCGTACCGAAAGCCTGAAAGATACGATTGCACGGGCTGTTCCGTATTTTGAATCGGTCATTAAAAAGGATATGCTGGCCGGTAAGCGCGTACTGATTGCCGCCCACGGTAATTCGCTCCGTGCGCTTATTAAGTACTTCGAGCATCTCAGCGATGAAGAGATTATTCAGGTGAATTTGCCGACGGGCGTTCCCCTTGTCTATGAATTTGATGTTAATTTTAATGTGGTGAGCAAGGCCTATTTGGGAGATCAGGAAAAAATCAATGCCAAGATAAACGCCGTTGCAAACCAAGGCAAGGCAAAATAATCGAAGACCGTTAGTTCAATCTTTATTATGAAAAAAAACGAAACACAGAACGGCCCGCACGTGAATAAGCTGATTGTTAAAGGCGCGCGCGAGCACAATCTGAAAAATATCGATGTGGAGCTGCCCCGCGACAAGCTCATTGTGGTGTCGGGGCTTTCCGGTTCGGGAAAAAGCTCCCTTGCTTTTGATACCATCTTTGCCGAGGGGCAGCGGCGGTATGTGGAATCCCTTTCGGCGTATGCGCGGCAGTTCTTAGACCGTATGGATAAGCCTGATGTCGATTATATCGAAGGCTTGTCTCCGGCTATTTCCATAGAACAAAAGACCACGCACCGTAATCCGCGCTCGACGGTCGGCACGGTAACGGAAATTTACGACTACTACCGTCTCCTGTATGCCCGAACGGGGCATCCGCATTGTCCGCAGTGCGGGAAAGAGATTCAGGAGCAAACGGTCGATCAAATTATCGATGCGATTATGAGCTGGGAAGACCGTACCCGTGTTCAAATCCTCGCGCCGATTATCAAGGGCAAGAAGGGTGAACACCAAAAGATTATTGAAGACGCCCAAAAGGCGGGTTTTCTCCGTGCCCGCATCGACGGACTGACGGTTAATTTGGAAGACGGCGTTAAGCTCGATAAACAAAAAAAACACACGATAGAGATTATCGTCGACCGTATTCAGCTGTCCGCCGATGCTCGCAAACGGCTTTCGGAGTCGGTGGAAACTGCGTTGGAAAGTTCCGGCGGGACGTTGATAGCGTTACGGCAAAAGACAGCGGATGACCCGGTAACGGAAGTGTTCTTTTCGCAAAAAAATGCTTGTCCCGACTGCGGTATTTCGATGCCGGATTTGCAGCCGCGCCTTTTTTCATTTAACAATCCTTATGGCGCTTGTCCCGAATGTACCGGGCTGGGGCATAAGCAGCGTTTCGACTTTAAGCTGATGCTTCCGGACACCTCGCTATCTTTTAACGAAGGAGCGTTCTTGCCCTATAATCCCGATTCTGCGTGGAACCGCGCCCGTTTTGAGGCGCTTGCCAGCCATTTTGGTTTTTCACTCGACACGCCGGTAAAGGAACTATCAAAAAAAGATTTAAAGATTATCATGGACGGCTCCGGCCTTGAACCGATTGAATTTGTGTACGAACGGCAGGACGGGTCGGGTAAGTCGAAGTACCGCCGTCCGTGGCTTGGCGTTTATCCCGATATGCAGCGGCGCTACAACGAAGCGTATTCTGCAGCGCAGCGGGAATCCTATGAAAAATACATGGCAGTTACGACGTGCGAACACTGCGGCGGTAAGCGTTTAAAGCCCGAAGCCTTGGCCGTTACTGTCGGCGGTAAAAATATTTACGAGTTAAGCAGCCTTTCCGTCGGCGATTCAATTACGTTTTTTGAAAAGCTCAAGCTGACCGCTACGGAAAAGACCATCGCGCACCAGATTTTAAAAGAGATAACCTCTCGCCTCCAGTTTATGAAAAACGTGGGGCTTGACTATATCACCCTTGAACGGAAGGCGGCGACGCTGTCCGGAGGGGAATCGCAGCGGATACGGCTTGCAACCCAAATCGGTTCCAGCTTAATCGGAGTGTTGTACATCCTCGACGAACCTTCCATCGGATTGCACCAGCGGGATAATCAACGGCTGATCGACACGCTACTGTACCTGCGTAACCTCGGCAATACGCTCATCGTAGTAGAACACGACGAGCAAACCCTTCGCGTCGCCGACTACATCGTAGACTTAGGCCCGGGCGCAGGGGTGCACGGCGGCGCTGTCGTAGCGGCGGGTACGCCCGACGAGGTGATGCAGGTAAAGGAAAGCCTTACCGGTCAGTACCTTGCGGGAACCCTCTGTATGGAACTCCCCGCAGAACGGCGGAAAGGAAATGGCGCCTTTTTAACTTTGCAGGGAGTAACCGAGCATAATTTAAAGAATGTTTCGGTTTCCATCCCGCTCGGAGCCTTTACCTGTATCACCGGCGTTTCCGGTTCGGGGAAGTCTACGCTCCTTTCAGATGTACTGTACCCCGCCGTATCCAATGCACTGATGCGCAGCGGTCTGCCGGAGGGCGCATACAAAAAGATAAAAGGGCTTGAGCATATCGATAAGGTTATCAATATCGACCAAAGCCCGATCGGCAGAACGCCCCGCTCGAACCCTGCGACCTATGTAGAGGTGTTTACCGCGATTCGCGACTTGTTTGCAAACTTGCCGGAAGCCAAAGCGCGGGGCTATAAGCCGGGACGTTTTTCGTTTAATGTGCGGGGCGGCCGCTGCGAGCACTGCCAGGGCGACGGCGCGATTGCAATCGAAATGAACTTTTTACCCGACGTGTATATCACCTGTGATGTGTGCCGCGGCAAGCGGTTTAACAAAGAAACGCTCGATGTCCGGTACAAGGGGAAGAACATCTCCGACGTGCTCGAGATGACCATCGAAGAAGCCGCCGAGTTCTTTGCTCCCGTGCCGCAGATCGCCCGCAAAATGCAAACCCTCCTTTCGGTAGGGCTCGGCTATATCCGCCTCGGGCAGTCGGCGCTTACCTTGTCGGGCGGCGAAGCGCAGCGGGTTAAACTGGCGCACGAGCTTTCTAAGCGGTCGACGGGTAAGACGCTCTATATTTTGGACGAGCCGACAACGGGACTGCATTTTGCGGATGTTAAACAGTTGATGGAGGTTATTCAGCGGCTGGTCGATCAGGGGAATACCGCCTTGATGATCGAGCACAACCTCGATGTTATTCTGCAAGCCGATCACATTATCGACCTCGGCCCTGAAGGTGGTTCCCGCGGCGGCACCGTTATTGCGGAAGGCACGCCGGAAGAAGTTGCCGAAGTGAAAAATTCCTACACGGGATTTTACATTAAAGAGATGCTTGACCGGTATCGGCACAAACGCTCATAGGTTTTATAGACAGCCGTATAATGAAAAAGTCGCTTGTTTCCGTTTTTTGTCTTTTTTTATTCATTCTCTCTTCTCTCTATGCGCAGACCGCGAAAGAGCCTAAGGTTATTACCATCAATTCCGTGCGCGTGATGGAGGTGTTTAAAAAAGAGAATAAAGCGCAATACGGTAAAAATCAGAAACAAGAGAAAAAAAACACACCGGATGAAAAAACACCTGTTACAGTTAATGCCGATCCTCCTGCACTAGGTACGGATTCTCCGGCAGACGCTGTGCAGAAAAACGGTGAAGTTTCGCAGAACAATACACCGCAGAATAACGTACAGCAGGAAAATACCGGCGATAATGCTGTACCTCAAGCGGCATCGCGTATGGAAACATCCGGCGAATCACAAAGTACTGCTGCCGACGCTGCAGCAAAACAGCCCGCCGCCGGCACGGAAAATACATCCGGTACTCAGACTCAGGTAACAACCGAAGAGGCTCAAAAAGCCGTTGATGAAAAAAAAGACGACATTATTGTGTTTACCGGCGGTGTTTCGCTTTCGGTGAAGGACGGTTCCACTGTTTCTACGATCGAGTCGGATAAATTGGTGTACAACCGTTCGGAAAATACAATTGAGGCGGAAGGAAATGTCCGGTATAGCAGGAAGACGGGTAGTTCCGAAGGTGCGGAAGAGTTCATCGGTGAATTGCTGCTATTCAATATCGACGATATGGAAGGCATATTCCTCGACGGTACGATTAAACAAGCGCCGCGGAAAAAAGGCAGCAGTCCGTTTACTATTAAGTCGGCGACGGTCGGTCGCGATTCAAGTAGCACTACCGGATTTAAAAGCGGTGTGCTCAGCACTAATACCGATCCCGATGATGATCCGTTGTGGTCTATCCGTGCGACGAGGATTTGGATGCTGCCGGGGAATGAGCTTGCATTCTTTAACGGTTATTTTTCTATTGGGATTGTCCCGATATTGTATCTGCCGTTTTTTTATCATCCTGCCGATGAGATGATCTTTCATCCGGTATTCGGTTTTCGCAATAGGGAAGGGTACTTTGTACAAACAACAACATATTTGTTCGGACGGAAACCGCTCGATACCGATTCAAAGAAATCCGGATCATTCTCCAATTTTCTGAAAAGCGACCGACTGAAAAAGCAGGAGCGGATCGGACTGTTTTTAAAAAATTTGGATGAAGAAGAAAGCAATAGCAACCCTGCATACATCAAACTGATTGCAGATTCGTATTCGCAGCTCGGCGGTTTAATCGGAATAGACAGTAAGACGATTCCTAAAGATACACCGATTAAACAGCTCGATTTTTCGCTTTTTTTCGGAATGTCTCGAACGCTCTTTCCTCCTAAAAAAGGCTCAAACAGCGAGCTCTCTTATAGTGTGTATGATGGAAAAGGAAAACGACATTATAACAAGAGTTTTCTTTATGGAGTACCCGTTCCCTTTCGATACAGGGCTCATATCAATTTTGGCATTTCGCAAGCACCGGTTAATTTTTCACTGAATATGCCTTTTATTTCCGATCCTTATTTTAAGAAAGATTTTTTTGACCGATCGGAGGATATGAATTGGTTTAATTATCTGTTAAACAGAGACAAGTTGGCAAAAGGAGCCGATATAGGAACGGAAGGCTCTTATGCATGGAAGATCAACGGTTCAATCCGTCCTTCGTTTAAAAAAATCACCCCATGGCTATCGACACTTAATATCGATAGCTCATCATTAACGCTTGATTTTGACAGAAAAACCAATACTGAAATAGGGAAGGTTGAACGACAATATGCCCCCGAACGGGAATTTTTTTACCCAAGGCTTTTTAAACCTGAAGGTAAACTCTCAGTTGGGGGAACCATCATCTCCAATACAATGTTTGCGAAAAAAAAAGCGGAAAAAATACCGGATATAGAAGGTATTCCTAATCCCTTTGTAAAAGACGATAAGCAGGGACAAGACAGTACGCAGGAAGCGAAAAAAAATGCAGAATCAAAAGAATCCGATTCATCTACCTCGGCAAACAATACACAAGAACACGATACAAAAAAAGATACGCCGCTGTTTCTCGATTCTTTTATTCCGATGTCTAAACCGTTGTACGGCAAAGAATTCGATCACAGTATTACATACTCGTTCGGTTATTCCGGTGATTTCTCTGCTTTACAGGAAACAACCTTTGCTACCTCGCAATGGCATACCCCTAAAGATATAAAGTGGCAGGACTATGAATCGAGATATTATCAATTGAAGGGAAGTGCCGGTTTAAAAGGTGTATTTTCATATTCACAAAACCTGATTTCTCTTTCGAGTAATTTGGTCATTGCAGGTAACTATCAGCGGCACCCATGGACGCGTGAGACGAAAAAAAAGCAGGCTTTAGAACTGAACAACTTTAAAGCTAATGTGTATACCTTAAAAAATGAAAACTCGGTAACCGTTAATCCTTTTGTATATACCGATTTATTTAAGCCCGTATCGTTCGGCTGGAGTATTACGGAAATTTTAGCTAAAAATGTATTTACCGGTACGTATGACGCTCCAAAGTGGAAAACGGAAAGGGTGAAATGGAATAAAGATTTTATTACTGCACATACGGGAACGGCGGTATTCGGCGTTGTACTGGCGGAAAAGTATACACAAAAGTTTACTTTTTCTCTGAACTTACCACCCCTTTTACAAGCTTATACTACTTCGTTGAATCTGTCCTTTCCTTACGGAATATTTGCAGCGTCAACTAAGGTGTTTGAAAAAGAAAATGCGGTAAAGAAATGGACTTGGGATCCTTTAAAAATGGATTTGACGTGGACACTGCCTTATGATGTAAAGTCTGCTCAAGCATATACTTACAATATCGAAGATAAGAACAGCGATCGGTTGCATATTACTTTCGGGTGGAAATATATTTCCGCCTTTTATACTCAAAGCCGTGAAGTACCGCAAAAGCTTGTTCCCGGCAGCGGCTGGATGTTGGACGGTAAGGAAAAACGGTTTATTCCCTTTGCATCGGGGCTTTCGTTTTCCAATACATCGAACCCTTTTACTATTTATGCATGGAAAAATCGTATCAAAATACGGTTGGGATTGTCTTCAACTTTGCAGTTTAACTTAGCACGCATTACGGACAGTTATTTTACCTTTGCACCTAAGATCATTTTTAATATTCATGAATTTTGGGATTTCTCTTTCGGTTCATCAAGCAGGAATGATATGATTGCGCGGTATTTTCAAAAAGCTTTAAATTTGCCGGTGGTTATTCCGGGAAATACCAATATACTTATCGATTTGGCCCAATCGTTTTATTTTTGGGATAAAACAAAAAGGGAAGCGTCGGGGTTTAAAATGCAATCGCTTGATATAGGCTTTACCCACTACCTTAAAGACTGGATATTAAAATTCAACTGTGAAATTAAACCTCAGCTAAAAAAGGCAGATCATCGTAATTATTATGAATTTACTCCAACTATAACTTTTGCGGTGGAATGGAATCCCATAAGCGATATAAAGGTTGAAGCAAAGAAAAAAGAAGGAAAATTCTCTGTCGAACGCGGAGAGATACAATAGGGATAGGGGATATTCCGAAAGCAACCGATTTTTGGGACATCATCTTCCCTCTTACATTATCGTGCTATAGGCGTAGATTTTATTTTTTTGTATACTACCTGCTACTATGAAATGGGCACTTGTGTTATCCGGCGGCGGCGCCGCCGGTCTCGCTTATATCGGCTTCTTAAAAGCGCTTGAGGAATTAGACTTTCCTAAGCCCGATTGTATTGTCGGCTGCTCGATGGGAGCTATTATCGGCGGCTTATACGCAAGCGGAAAACCGGTACGGGAAATGGAAGCCGTTTTTGAAGAATCTTTCGATGTTAACCGGTATGTGGGGGGCGGTGTTCATATACCGCTTTTTAAACACGCGTTTAATCAGATTATTCAGTACGGTACGTTAATTACCCGTATGCTGTCCGGCACGGGAGCCGATTCCGGGGAAAAAACTCATAAATTTTTTTTGGAACTCTCCGGCTGTAAATCTTTTGATGACTGTACTATTCCCTTTTTTTGCAATGCGCTTGATTTGTGCAGCGGTAAAGAGGTTGTTTTACATTCAGGGCTTTTAGCCGATGCAATGAGGGCGAGTTCTTCTTATCCGGGGCTTTTTATTCCTGTTAAACAAAATCACGAAATGTTGATCGATGCCTGTGTGATGGACAATACTCCTGTTTGGATTGCCCGCGAGCAAGGATATAAAAATATCCTTGCGCTTACCTTCGGCGCTTTTGAACCGGTTGCCGCCTCAGAATTGGATACTTCGGTCGCAGTACTGATGAGGACACTTGCCTGTACTACTGCGCATATTGCATTGCAGCCGAATGAGTATCCTACTGCGTTTATCAATTTGACAAGCGCTCGGTCTTCCCGTGATTTTTCAGACCCTAAAAAACAGATTACGTTCGGGTATCAAAAAACAATGGATAACAAAGATTTGCTGCAAACCTTTTTTGCAGAAGGCATAAAGGGTCGAATACAGCGTGCGCTTTTAACGCGAAGAACAAAAAGAGAGTACAGCGTATGATTCCTATTTTCCGCCGCTTGCGTGTTCTTGATTATCTTATTTTTGCTTCCATTATTACCGTTTCTTTATGGGCGGGGTTTTTCTTCTATACCGAAGAGAATCACGCACAGCGGCTGGTGGTTGAAACCCCGAGCGGCAAATGGATATATCCGCTTACCGAAACGCGTACGGTAGTTGTATCAGGCGCAATCGGGAATACGACCATCCGGATAGAAAATAATACCGCTTTTATTTCCGATTCTCCGTGTCCTAATAAGACCTGTGTGAATGCCGCAGCGCTCAAAAAATCGGGCGATTGGAATGCATGTCTGCCTAACAGGGTTTTCTTGCATATCGAGGGTAATACTTCCGAAGATATGATTCTGCCGCAGTATAGGAGAACTTATGAAAAAGATACTATTGACTATAGCAGCAGTGATAACGCTTGCAGCATTTTTTGCAGGATGTAAAAATCCTCAGACTCCATCTCCGCAGGGCGGTGATTCACCCCCTGCACCGTCTTCACCGCAGCAAGAGGGCAACAGCTCAACACCTACACAAATAACGATAACCGTTGCGGGGGATGGGAATGTTGAGTTTAAGTTACAAACCCGCTCGTTCAAAATTGATAAGAACAAAACATGGGCAGATGCAAAAAAACAAGCGGATGCTCTCATCAAATATAAGACCGGTTTTGAGCATAGTGAATGGAAGCTGAACGGAGCGTCGGGTACGGTGATTGCGCCTACGTATAAATTTGCAACAGATACAACCGTATATGCCGTGTCGAAGCAGATAGGCTCGTCGTCTAATCCTGATCCGCTTCCTCAAGAACCTCAAAAAATAACGATAACCGTTGAGGGGGATGAACACGCTACACCTAAAGCAGAGCATACTTTTGAAGTAGTTCCCGGCACAAAATGGGAAGACATTAAGCTTTTGGCAAACGATAAAATAAATTATACTGACGGATATGAAAATAAAACATGGAAATTTAACAATGCTTCCGGTGAGATTATCCCTGGCAACCACCAGTTTAATGCGGACACAACCGTTTATGCCGAATCACAGCCGATTACAGTACCGCATGTTGAAGTAACGATAACGGTTGCGGGGGATACGAACGCGGTTCCCAAACCAACAGACCATACTTTTCCGGTAGACTCCGGTACAAAATGGAATGCCATTAAGCTTTTAGCAAATAATAAGATAAATTATACTGACGGCTATGAAAATAAAACATGGAAATTTAATAATGCTTCCGGTGAGGTTATCCCTGACGGTCATCAATTCAATGAAAACACAACCGTCTATGCCGAATCAAAAAAAATTGAGATAACGATAACTGTTGCGGGAGACGGCCACATCAATATAGCGACGGCAGGCGATGTGAACAAATTAAAAAGAGATTATGGAGCTACATGGTCTGAAATAAAGGGCACTGCCGATAATCTGATAACAGGTTCCGATGCAAATTATACCTTTTCCGCATGGAAACTGAACAGCGACGGAACCGGTGACGAAATAGAGCCTACACATAAATTTATCGCCGACACTACCGTATATGCCATCTCAAAACGGACGCATGTTATACTGACCATCCAAGGCGATTCCAATATTATCGTACCGACTCCCAATACGCATCCAGTTGCCTACGATTCAAAATGGGAAGATAACAAAGCCGACGTTGAGGCATTGCTTCATTACCAAGGCGGTTATAAACTGAAAGACTGGAAACTGAATGATGCCGGCGGGCAAAATCTTAGAGATTCGCAAAAATTCAGAGAAGATACGGTGATATATGCCCTTTCCAAACCCGATAAGGTAAAGATAACCGTAAAAGGCGATGAGCATGTTCAAATTGAATCTGCTCCGAATAACGAATTCTTTGCCGATGACGGTGCAAAATG
>ERZ772960.1650-NODE-1650-length-17440-cov-13.170204_pt1 | contig 17440 bp, 16 predicted proteins | sample MGYA00580678_ERZ772960 | MGnify/ENA primary metagenome ERZ772960 (study PRJEB29015, sample SAMEA2737930) | human oral metagenome | biome: human oral; feature: human-associated habitat; material: dental | place: China | collected 2059 ... | reverse complement strand
CCAGGGAAATAAATACAGTTGACAACATAAAGAAAATATACGCCTGAATACCGCCAATGAACAACTCAAACAAATAGAACGGCTGCAGTGCCGCCGGCGACGCGAACTTCGCCATGTAAGCAATTACCGCCAGCAAAATCTCGCCAGCAAACACATTGCCAAACAAACGGAAGCTTAACCCCAGCATGCGCGAAAACTCCGCCACCAGCTCCAAAATACCAACAAAGGACATAATCGGATCTTTCAAAGGATTGACGAAATAACGCCCCATATTTCCCTTAAAACCCAAATATTTGAACGCGTAAACTTGCACTGCCACAATCGTTACAATTGCCAATCCAAACGTCATATTAAGATCCGCCACGCCGCCGCGGAACAGGGGAGTGTGATGTTCGCCAATAGTAATCGGACCGACGACCGGCAACAGCCCTAGCCAATATTGTGCAACAATGAAAAAGAATATAGTGATACATAGCGGCGCTACCCGGCGCGCCCATTTCTGGTCAGGGATAACCTGGCCAACCGTTTTATATAACCCGTCAAACGTCCAGTTCATCAGGCGCGTCATAAAAGTAGGCTTTTTCTTACCCAGCGCTGCCGCGCGCGTTCGGAACATCAGCCACATCAACACAACCAAACCAACTACGCCAAGCATGTGCGAATTAGTAACCGGAAAGCCGAATATAGTAAAAATCTCGTCGGCTTTTACTGAAACATGCAGGCTGGCATTTGCCATAATATCCATCATTTCTTTGGCTCCTGCCGTTTAATTTGGGCAATCTGCAGCCACACCAGACTAAAAGACACTGCAAAACCAAGTGCTATTCCAGAGACCATCAGCCACGGCTTCGTTCCGTAACAGCAATCTGCCGCCAAACCCGCCAGCGTAAAACCAATCGTCGGCACAAACATTCGCCACGTCGTCCCGCCAATAGTTTTCGCCATCAGCAAAGACACCTCAGCCTCGCTTTTTTTGCCAGTTTGAACATGAGTCTTTTTTGCCATTACTTATTAATATATCAATCTGCTATACTGTTTGGCAAGATGCCGCGCCGAAATTATCCAAAAAACCGCCAAAAAACACCGTCTGCGGCGACAAAATCTCCAAGCGTCGCTATCAATTCCGCATGCCGGCAAAAACGCCGCTTCACCTCTGAACAACAAGCCAAATCTGCCGCCGAAACCCAAGAATTACTCAACTCCAGAATATACCTGCAAACATACCAATGCGAGTGGTGCAGGGGATGGCATTTAACATCTAGAATGTCACATAGTCGCGAGTTGGAACGTTAGTAAATTTTCCAAGGACAGGGGTAGAGCGGCTTATCGTGTCTCCGGTTCCTAATTGTCCGAAATTATTCGCACCAACAGTCCATACTTTATTGTTTGTAGTAAAGATAACCGTCGTCTCACCTCCGCCTTGTATAGATTTTGCCTTAGGACTTGTAGGCGTTTTTCCAAATATATTCATTTCTGTAGCATGATTCCTTTGCGTGTTAGTACCATCTCCAAGTTGTCCGCTAGCATTAGTTCCTGCGCCATACACCTTACCATTATCACCGACAACAAACAAATTATTTATCTCTGACGCCTGCGCTGTCGACCATATATCAACAGCCTTAACTCCAGTCGGCAATGCAAATCTTACAGGAAACGGATTGTAGGTCTTATTTCCATTGGATGAATTACCAAAAGCGCCTCTAATATTATCACCTATACTGTATACTTCTCCATTAGAATTCCTGAAACTTGCAAACATCTGATCTGACGAAGCTTGCACAACAAACCCTGGAATATTCAGATCGTCAACTTTATGGCTAAAAACTCCTATGCTCTGGCGATTGGCTCCAACACCGCAAGTCTCAAGCCTTAGTAAATTACCATTGTAATTACTAATACATTTACCTGTACCGCTAAGTTCAATCATAGAATTATTAGCAACCCTAATAACTTTATACCTCTGAGCTGGAGTTCCATTACAATTAATCAACCTAAGAGATACTTTGTCGTATCCAGCATTATCAACACACTTTCCGTTAATTTTTATAGCACCACCATCAATAAATTCAAAAGATTGATCGTTAGACGCATCACAGTTGTTCATGCGTAATGCTGCAGAAGAAAGACTGCTCATACACTTCCTGCCCATATAATAAAACTTGAATTCTATATTTTTATGACCCGTCTCTCCGTGACCGGCAGACCCAAGAGCATACACCCTACCGTTATCCGCCACAACATACAAGGTATCTCCATTAAATACTATTTGTACAGCCTTTGGCTTGCCAGGCTTCCCGAAATCACCAATCCTCACAGGCGTAGATGTATCATCAAAGTCTACAGTTCCAAGCTGGAAATAGTGATTACCTCCCCAGCCATAGACTGCCCCTCCTTTCATTAGAACGTAGGCGCCATAGCTATCGTGAACGATTTGAGAGGTAGGAATTGTATTAGGATCAGCCGCGTTGGGCGCAGGTAAAGCAACTCTTTTAGGTACATTTCTGTGCGTACAGCTGCCTATGACACTATAGTCTCCAGTGCCTAGTAATCCCTTAGTACACATACCAGCAGCGTATATATTGTTGTCATCTCCAAGCACAAAAGTAGCACGACCCACGCTGGCAGAAACAGCCTTAACAGATGAAGGCAACTTAAATTTCCCTGGCGTAGGGACATTAACGGGAGTTGGTCCTTGCCCCAAAGCACCGTATATATTCCATCCAGTACCCCACATATCTCCATCTTCGTCTTTCACTAAAATATTCCACCCAATTGACAAAAAATTAGCGTAGGCTGCTACTGCCTTTTTAGGTATATTATATTGGACAGGGCTAGTCTGAACCAACGACGTCGTTCCAGCCCCAAGCTGCCCGTATTCGTTATGTCCAACAGTCCTAACTTTACCAACAGAATCAATTGTCGCAAAAAAGACTTTGTCGGGTGCGCTAGCAACACCTTCGTAGCCAAATGCTATCGTGTTGGCTACAGACTGGGCGCCAGTCTTTGTCGAAGACGCGTTTGAATAAGTTTTCCATACACCGCCAGAAGGCTTTAATACTTCAGCGTATCCAACCGTGTCTATTTGTTGATTTTCAGCACCGCCAGAGCTCAAAGACTGGACAACAAACCTCATCTGGATATTACCTCGCCTCATGTAATACGTACTCTGTCCGGGAATGATATTGCCCGAGCAATTCGTTTCCGGTCTCAATGTTTTTCCTGTCCAAGTTGCAACCATGCCATTACTACGCAAACATTCAATAGCATATCTTGCGCCGCTTTCTGCCGCCTCGCGCGCCAGTTGATAATAATATTGTTCTTTTAAGGCGTTATTGGCAGCGGTAGATAGCTGCAACGCCATACCCAAAAGACCAAGCATAATAACCGATGACAACAAAACCGTAGGAAGAGTAAAGGCTTTTTGCTGTATGCGTTTCACTCTCGTCATAATCATGATAATTTCATTGTACATTAACCGCCAACCATAAACAATATGCTATACTTAGATAAAATATTTAAGGAGGGAATTTATGAGCGACGATAAAACAACGACAGACAATCAAACAAATAGCCAGAACGACGCGGCGGCAAGCGACCAAAGCACTAAGGTCACTGTCTATAGCACCAACTGGTGCGCATTCTGCCACACCGAGATGGAGTGGCTGAAAAAACTCGGCATCGATTTTGTCGCCAAGGACATCGAGGCTGATCCGAGCGCTAAGGAAGAATTACTCAGTAAAAACGGCGGCAATTTCCAGGGCGTGCCGGTAACCGATGTTTGCGGCGAAATTATCCTCGGGTTTGACCGGCCAAAGCTGCAGGATGCGCTCCGGAAAAACGGTTTAATCGCCGAATAATTTTTTAGACTTAAGATGCCGCGAGGTTTTTATCCTCGCGGTATTTTAATTGGCTTATTCAATCACTCAAGCCGCACCAATTTGCACCACTTCGCCGCCAATTTCTTGGCGGAAATAATTGTCGTGGCTGACGTAGAGAATCGCACCAGAATATTTCGCTAGTGCCGTCTCCAACTCCTCAATGCTCGGCAAATCCAAGTGATTTGTCGGCTCATCCAAAATCAATAGCTGCGGGTCATTTGCCAGCATGGCAATGATCTGAAAGCGAGCCTTCTGACCGCCCGACAGGCGCGCCAGTGGCGTCATCCGATCTGCTTCGGTGAACAGATAATCAGCCAGTAGTTGGCGAATTTTCGTATCAGAAATCGGTAAGTCGCGGCTGAGATATAACTTCTCAATCGCCGCCTCCAGCGGATCCGCCAAATACCGCTCATCAATTTCTTGCTCATACACGCCCACCCGCACCTGCGGATCGAGGAAGAGGTTGCCGGAGTAGAGGATAGGGGCGGCAGACACGACACCTCCTCCGCCAGAGACTGTGAAACGTTCGTGAACAGCGGACGTTTCAGCCGAACGCTCGCGAGAAATCTCCAGTGGAGATTTGAGCGAAGAGTGTGCTCTGGCGGCGGACGGTGGAGTGGCTGCTGCGGTTCGCCTTCCAGCCGTCTCCTCCAGAGCACACTCCAGTGCTAGAGGTGTCGCAGTCAGCGCGTTGGGTGCGAGCGGTATCTCAGAAAAAATCTGGGCTGGCTTTAGCGGGTCCCGGATTGTTTTATGAGATGCCCGAGCAACCACACCACCGCTTGCCAGCAACATCCGAATCAACGTCGTCTTGCCGGCGCCATTGCGGCCGCGCAGCTCCACCGCCTCGCCCTCGCGCAAATCAATATTCACGCCCTCAAACAATAGCCGTTCGCCAACCCCAACTGCCGCATCCTCAACCCGCACCAGCACATGCTGACTGCGGCTGGCCGCGTCCTTCATCGATAGCCGAATATTGCGCGCCTTGAACTTGCCGTAGCGCTCAGCCGATTTATAATCAAGCTGTCCAGCCGACTCCTTGTCGATCCAAAACGTCGGCTTGTCCATCTCCGATAATTCCGCCAGCTCCGCCCGCGCTTCATTCTCCAATCGCTTAAATTTCTGGATGGTGCCGGGGTTTCGCGACTTTTCCTTCAGCCGCTGATAGTCCAGCGCCTTTTGCCTAAGGTTAGTCATCCGCTTTTCAATGTGCTCAAAATTATTCATGCCCGCCGCCGTCGCCTGAGCATTCTGCTTGAGGTAGGCATCATAATTACCGCGGTAGCTGACCGACCCGCCATCTTTGAGTTCAATAATCCGGTCCACCCGGCCCAGCACATCGCGATCATGCGTGATGATCAACATAGCCTGGCGCGGCTGCGAACTCATCCAGTCGATAAACTGCTGCTTGGCCACATAATCCATGTGATTAGTCGGCTCGTCAATCAGTGCCAAATGCGCTTCCGAATGCATAATCTTCACAATCTCCACCAGCCGTTTCTGACCGCCCGACAGGGAACCAAGCGGCCGCTCGCCGCACCCGCTCAGCTGAAAATTATCAAGCTCCCGCTCAATCTTCTCCTCGATCTGATAAAACCCTTTCTGGTCAAATCGCTCCAGCGCCTGGGTGTATTCCTCAATCTTACGCATATTATCGCCCATGGTCTCGGGATATTCATCAATAATTTTCTTTAAGCTCGCATATTCTGGCAGCCCCGCCAAAATGTAGCTCAGCACCGTCTGATCGCCCAAACCATGATGCTCCTGCGCCGTACTAGCCACGGTGATACCGCGCCGAAAAATTACCTCGCCAGTGTAGTCAGTGTCCGCGCCCGCCAAGATGCCAAACAGCGTCGACTTGCCGACGCCATTACGGCCGACCACACCGACCTTTTCGCCGTCATCCACGCTAAACTTGACGTCGCGCATCAACGTCTTGTCGCCAAAACTCTTCTCGGTGATGTGAATGTCGGCTATCATCCGCTTTATTATAACAGAGGAAAATTCCAAACGCTATTGTAATTTAGTAATAAATATAGTATAATAGAAAAATATGAATAAGCCGCCAGAACATCAAGATGCAAAGATCGTTCCATTATTCAAACAATATAAACCGAAATCTCCAGAACAATCTCCAAAACCCCCAAGCGCACGTATAGTTGAATTCCCAGCCACACCCCGCAGACAAAGTGGCGATGAAGATTCGGACACCTCGCCAAAAAAACAACCCCAAGACGCAGAAATTATTGAGTTTCCCAGCACGCCAACTAGTCTTCGCCGGCAAGCCAGCGAACTGATTAGTAAAGTCCTTGCAGGAGAAGAAAAAGAACACAGCGACGATCCGCAGCACAAAAAGATTGATAAAAAAGAAGCTGCCAAAACCATTGCCGAATTATTAGCTAAAGCGCACGAGAAATTAGATGACAGTCCCAGAAATAATTGCACAATAGAGTTAGGAAGATTGGTAATGGCACTAGTAGCACTTGACTCCAAGGCAGCCGAAGCTTTGAACACCCCGAGCGTCCGCAAAGAACTTGAAAGAAATATTGGGCTTTCTAGACATCCAATTCTTCGAAACTCTAGGCTCATAGCGAAATGCGCCCTACGATATTTGGAAGAAAACAAGCCGAAATCTAGCGCGGAAAACAACACCGACCCGGAACCGCCTAGTATTGCCTAAATAAAAATTACCCGAACGCTGCCATTGACAATTCATAAATTTACTACTATCATCTTTATTTATATGAACCAGGAACCAAAATCATGTCAACCAACCTTTTACCGTCCCGTCAAGAATCCGAAGGAAATTTGCGGACACCTAACGGAAGGTATCAGGGAAGCATTACCAGAGATCCTATCAACAAAAACCTCCAAGAAAGGACTGCGCGCTATAATTAAACAGAGACAAGAATGTCCATCGCTTCCTCGTTCTATATTTCCAAGACCAGAATCAATAGAATCAGCGCAACGAGTACTCCGTTTTCGAGTGACCGGTTTACATACAATAGTAAAAGCCGCAGAACAACTTATCTGTTTGACATTTGAAGACCCTAACGATATCTTATCCGAAGAAAAACGAGAAATAGCCGACCTGCTTCAAGATTGTTACAACAAAAAAGATAGACATGGATACTGGCAAATTATATCATCCGGCGCCGAACCCTACATTCCGATCGCTGTCGCTGGTATCGGTCTGCCAGAAAACAGCTTAAATGAATATGCAGCAGAAAGATTGGAAGGCAAGGATTTGCATGTAGTGCTTGGAGGATTGGCAGTATCGCCAGACATGCGCGCCAGAACCAAAAATAAAGAAGACCATACGCGCCGCCGCAAGTCTCCTGGAGCAGCGCCAAAAAAACGTAAACTCGATTCAGCATCAACCGAGCAGACGCCATCAGGAATTACTGTAGCCCGCTTATCGCCAGACCGCCAACCTATACCATCGGGATTTCTGCGGACGCTCATACCTAGCTAACACGACCCCTCCTAAACCAAACCGCGAACGCAGCAGCAAGCTCTATTAAAACCTGTTATAATCACCATATGGCTAAAAAACCTAGCGCCAAAACGAAAAAAACCAATACGCCTGCCGTCGTTAATCGTCGGGCCAGGTTTGATTATGAGCTGGGCGAGGAAATAGTTGCCGGGCTGGTTTTGACAGGAATGGAAGTACGCGCCGCCAGGGAAGGGCACGTTCAATTGAAGGGTGCTTTCGTCAGTTTGAGAAATGGCGAGCTATGGCTGAACAATGCCAGTTTTTCGCTGCGGCTAAACGAGCGCGGACAAGCAAATACTCGCAGCGTCGACACCTCGGCGCGGAAATTATTAGTCAGCAAACGGCAATTAGCAAACTTTACCGAGGCGAAAAAGCAGGGCATGACCATCGTGCCGACGAAATTACTGACCAGCGGCAAATTTATCAAGATTATTATCGCCCTTGGCAAAGGTAAAAAAACCTACGACAAGCGCGAGACCATCAAACGCCGCGACCAAGACAGGGAAACCAGGCGGCTCATCGCCAACCGATAAATTTATCAGAGAATCCCGGCATTTTCTAAAGACACCATCCTCGACTTATTCCAAATTTCTCCGTATCTCAATCAGGTTTTGATAGAGTTTTTCGAGTTTCTTCACCTGGCTACGCTCAGTAAATTTACGGGCAAGCTTTTTACTTTCAGCGCTAAATTCCGTCTGTTTTTTCGGGCTCTTCAGAATTGAGATTACTTTTTCAGCCACGCTTTCTGGAGTATTCTCTGCAAAATAGCCATTAATTCCATCCTTCACGACCTCGGAAACTTCCGTATCGATGATAACTATTGGCTTGCCAGCGTGCGCAGCTTCATGAAGAACCCAGCCCTGAGTATCTTTTAACGATGGAAAAGTAAACACTTTCATCACTTCATATGCCACGCCCAAATCTTCACGCGGCATAGCACCAGTGAATATAATCCTATCCGCGAAATTCGTTTCAGCGGCCATTTTTTCCAAAGTCTGACGATATTCAAAGTCGCCGACAAACAACAACTTAGACTTCGGCCGGGCTGACGCGATAAACTTGTCAAACGCCTCAATGAGAATCGGCAAATTCTTCTCCTCGCCTAAGCGCCCTACAAAACCAAATACTTCATCAGTTTTACGCAAACCCCATTGTTCTCTAAACCCTTTTATCCGCTCCGTCTTCGGTTTCGGCAAAGCGTTAACCCCATTTGGCATTAAAGTAATCTTATAGCTGTAATCTTCTGTTTGCCAAGATTGCAACTGGTCGCGGCTTTTACGCGACAGCGCGATAACCGCATCCGCCTTGCTATATAAAATCGTAATAAAGCACTCGATGATATCTTTGTTCCATTTCGTCACGCCGTTGCGCGGACGATACAGCTTGGCAACCTCTAGTAAATCCTGGCCATTCAATTTGACAGATAGTGGAAAAATAATTCCTACCAAAGCCAAAGCTCCTGGCAGAACCGCTGGATAATGATCAACAAATTCATACAGATCAGTGCAGTGCTGAGCGACAAGCAGTATATTATCTTTCTTCGCCGCTTTCACGCCCAACAGTCCAACTTGCGACGGGGTAAAAATATGAACAACATCCAGATTCATATTAGCAATTTGACGCTGCACCACCGGAGGGAAGAATACTGATGTATCATAATCATCAAAAAACACACCCTTAATTGAGCGAAAACGGATAATCCGGCTGTTATCGTCTTCATGAAGAAGCTCAGCCTGCTTAGATGGGCTAATAGACTTCGCAGGACAAAAAACATAGACCTCATGCCCTAAAGCCTCCAGCTCGCGCTTTAGCGACTCGACTACATAAACAATACCATTGATAGACGGTCTATATGTATCTGTGAATAACCCTATCCTCATAGCTTCTACTATAACATCTCATTAGCCAGATAACCTTTAACAGCACCTCAACCGCTAATTTTTAAGGCGGCACCTCTAGATTTATTCCTTATTCCAAATTTTTCCGCGTCTCAATCAGGCTTTGATAAAGTTTCTCAAGTTTCTTCGCCATCGTTACCGAATCAAGCGACTTCGCTACTTTCAACGCGCCGTGCGACAACTCCTCGATTTTCTCTGGGTGCGCGAACAAATCATTAAATACTTTTGCGAAATCTTTGCCTTCAATGCCATCAGTCAAGACAGCATTGCGCTCAGTCAAAGCCTCGGTCATCCGTTCGTCGCAGTAAACAATCGGCAAGCCGCTAGCCGCTGCCTCTAGGAAAGTCATTGGCTGGTTGTCAAAATGATACGACGCCAGCGAGAACACGTCAGCTTGTTTGAGCATCGACGCCACCTCGTCGCCCGAACGCATACCGGCGAAAATTACTCGATCGCCAACATTTAACTCCTCAACGCGCTGTCGCAATTCCTCCTCGTACGGACCGCCGCCGACCAAAACTAACTTAACTTTTTTGCTGCGAATGTGCGGCATGGCCTCAATGAGAGTGCGCTGGCGCTTCTCTGGACTTAGCCGCGCCACCGAAATGATAAACTTTTCACCCGGACGCTTTTCAATCGGCGAATCAGCCGCCGACGCTTTCTTATAGCGTTTGGTGTCGATACCGTTTGGGAAAACATAGCATGGCACCGTCAAGCCGCCATCTTCAATTAAAATCTTCTCCAAATGTTTCGACGGCGAAATGCAAGCATCGCATTTATTAGCAAACGCCGCCGTTAGCCGCCAGCCCTGGCGCGACATAACGTCTCGTATCGTGCTTTTACTCATTGAACGCAATTGTTCGCGAGAAGCTTTCGGCAAAATCGGTTTAGTGCGTAAAACAACCGGAAACGCTACTGTTGCTGCGACTACACCAGCAACTACTGTAAAAGGATAATCGTCAATCAATTCAGTGTACAGTGTATGAATAGTCGTCACATGCGGTATATTCTGCCGCCTAGCCACGCTGTGCGCCAGCACACCCATATAGAACTGCATTTGGCTGTGCACGATATCAAACTGATATTCGTCAAGCCGCCTAGCTAATCCGGGATAGATAACCGCCATCTCACGCTTATCAAAAACATAAGCCTTGGCTGACGGCAATCGAATTACATGATCGTCATGGTCATCATAACCCTCGCATTTCGGCGCTACTACAAAAACCTCATGCCCAAGTGACTCCAAAGCCTGCTTATAGTTCAAAGTCGATGTTGCCACGCCATGCACTGACGGCAAGTAGTCATCAATAAAGAATGCTATCCTCATATAGCCATTTTACCATAAATACCACGTCTAAAGTTCAGGATAGCTATCAACGGCCTCAAAATGCAAGATATGCCCAGCTCCTGGAGCAAGTACAAATGTTGCCGCTGGCAGCAAATCTTTCATTATTGCTCGCGTCCTTGGCGTAATAATATTGTCTTTGCTACCAATTATCACAGTGATATCATAATCGTCAGACACACCCTTAATATAAGGACTCTTCTCATATAGCATCGTTGTCAAAGTATTGGAATCTTCAAGCGCCAGGCTAGATTTTTTACCGCTCTCAGACTCAACAAGCCATACCCAAGCATCTTCCCGCCGAGGTCGAGTTTTTAGCGCGGACGCTATTCGAATCCTTTGAACAGGTTTAGTATTATAGACTTCCCAAGCAAATTTACTAGGCAAATGGCTGGACAATCCTTGTAAAAAATCAGCCAAACGAGATTGATCTGGCGTTGGACAAGCCATAATAATTTTCGTACTTTTGGAAATTTTCCCGGTACGCAGCGCATGATATACTATTGACGAAGAGAACGAATTGCCAATTATAGCGTCCGGCTCCCGGTCAATTACCCGCAAAACTTTCATTAGCCACCTTGTCAAATCGTCATAGCCATTAGCTTCCGGCATCACCGAACCGCCATGTCCCGGCAAATCCACTGCATATACCGCAAATCCCAATTCGACATACTTCTTACAAAGCGGAACCATGTCAATTTTACCACCAGTTACTCCATGAGAAATAACCATTACCTTATCCGCATTAGTATTGCACTCAAACCAGCAAACCCCGTCGACTATCTTTTCCTGGCAGCCTAAGTCAGTATACATCTGCTTCAGAGTTGGAATTTTATTCATTTACCTATTATACTAAATTCATGACAGATGTTAAATCTGACCAATCAGAGCAGGCAGACAGGAGTAGGGCATTAAGTATAGCGTTAGTTCTGGACGATATTTATCCGTCATCCAGCGGCGTTAGCCGGTCAATCCAATCGCAAATTAACGAACTGGCAAAGATGGGGCAAACTGTTACACTAATCGCTCCTGAAAAAGGCTTTTCCGTTTCTGGCAACGCCAAATATATTACCTTAAAGTCAATCCAACCGCCGGGATCATTGAAGCATACGACGATATTGTCACACAGCCAAAAAACCGCTAAAAACATCTGCAAGCATCATCGGTTTGACATTATTCACAGCCAGACTGATACTGGCGCATTGATTTTGGCAGCACGTATCGCCAAGCTGCAAAACATCCCGCACGTCCATACTTTTCACACAAATATGGCAGGGTCTATTGATTATTATTCTTTGCCTACACTGATATTCGCCACTTCATCTTACCGCTATGTCGCTTTGCTTCTCCACAGAATTCGAAAAAGAAAAACAATACCAGTTAAAACTCAGCATACTCTATTAAAAAAGTTGTCCAAACTATCCAAGTCTTACTGGCAATCGCAAGCGTTGATGGGGAATGCGGTTGACGCAATCGTTACTCCTTCAAAATACATGCTGGAATATATCCAAGCTACCGCGCCAAATAAGGAATTCTATAAGCGCAATATTCCCAACGGTTATAACGAAAATTTGTACAACTTGATCCGCCAAACTAAAGCCAAAAAAAATCCTGAAATTACGCGCTTTATTAGCATCGGCAGAGTTTCTGACGAAAAACGCATTGACGTTATGGTTGATGCGTTTATTAAGGCAAATATTCCGAATAGCGAACTGGTAATAATCGGCGATGGCAAACAAATGCCAGTAATAAAAGAAAAGGCTGCTGGCGCGCCAAATATTAAGTTACTCGGACAAATTCACAGTCTGGAGGAAATCGCTAGGCAGTTAAAACGCTCTGACGTCTTCGTGCTTAGTTCTTATCATTTTGACAATCAACCGATGGTTATTCTGGAAGCGCTAGCGGCAGGCTTGCCAATTTTATATTGCGACGATCAATTGGACGTTGGCGTAGACGAAACGAACAGTCTCATGACACCACCTTCGACAGACGCTATCAGCGAAGGAATGAAAAAACTAGCGAACGATAAAGAATTGCAAGAAAAATTATCACGCGGTTCAACCAAAAAATGCCCGGAATTATCATCGCGAATTATGGCTGAAAAATATTTACAATTGTATAAAGATGTTATTGGCAGACAGAAATCTTAAGGGATAAAACTGCTTGCCTAAAACACCAATAGTATTTCACCACAAACATTCAACCCTAAACCCTACCCGCGGCTATCGCCTGGCCAAGTTTTACTTGCTAGCCTCATTATATTATAATTCGACACATGAAATCCAAAGACAAACTGGTTAAGTCAAGCAATCCGCTGCGTATTGCCTTGATTTCGGATGATATGTACCCAGCCTCGGGCGGCATTACCCGATCGATTCAGACACAAATCAACGAACTGGTCCGACGGGGTCACGAAGTAACGCTTATAGCGCCGCAATATAATTTAGAACAGCCAGCCAACTGCGAGACTATTGTCATGCCGTCGATATACATATCGGGCATGCCAGCGCAGTCATGTTTTATTAGACAGAGTCAGCGAACAGCCCGAAGAATCTGCCGCCGCCATCAATTCGACATTATTCACAGCCAAACAGAGCGGGGCGGACTGGCGTTGGCAGCACGTATCGCCAAGCTGCAAAACATCCCGCATGTTCATACGTTTCATGGCAATCTGGCTGGATCTCACGACTCGCAGCCATTTACGGCAGCCTGGGGATCTTTGGCTTATATATTTCTGATCAGTCCAGTAATTTCTCTTATCGCAAAGAAGCAGCATAATCAGCCAGTTCATCTGGCACCGAAAAGCCCCGACGCTACTAGGCTGCTAGCGCGATTTGATTGGCGCTCCATGGCAATTATCGCCTCGCAGGTTGACGGTTTTACTGCGCCAGCCGATTTCATGATACAGCGAATAATCGAATGTACTGGGCAGATTAATATCCCGTACCGCGCCATACCGACCGGTGTTAATCCTGAATTAAGCCGCGCCATTAGCCGAGTTAAGCGCCATCGTTCTGACTGCGCTATCCGCTTTTTAAGTATTTGCCGCTTGGCGCCAGAAAAACGAATCGATACGATTATCCGCGCTTTTATAAAAGCTGACATTCCTAATTCAGAATTGCACATCGCTGGCGGCGGAAATCAGTTAAATAGACTTCGCCAGTTAGCGAAAGGACATGACAATATTATCTTCCGCGGGCACATGTCTGGCATTAATCAAGTAGCCGAAGAGTTAGTTAACGCGGATGTTTTCGTTTTAGCGTCTTATGGTTTTGACACGCAAGCTATGACCATCGGCGAAGCGGCAACAGCTGGACTGCCGATTATTTATTGCGATCCACGGCTGACAGTTGGAGTGAACGAGGACAATAGCATTTTGACCGACGGGCCAGAAGTTGAGCACTTTACCGCCGCGATGCAGCAGCTGGCAGCCGACCCGAAAAAACGGCAGAAAATGTCGCAGGCATCAATCAAGCTTGCACCAGAACTCACCCCCGACCGAATGGCTGAAAAATATTTGCAATTATACCGAGACGCCATTAACAAGCGAAAGGCCTAAAAATATGAGACTCTTTTCCTGGAACGTCAATGGTATCCGCGCCGTCATCAACAAGGGCGAGTTTGCCCGTTTCCTGCAAACCTACGATCCGGACATTTTATGCCTGCAAGAGACCAAGGCCGCCCGCGACCAGGTAGAAATTGATCTGCCAGATTATCACGAGCATTTCTATTCAGCCGCCAAAAAAGGCTATTCCGGCACGGCAATTTTCTCGAAAATCCGGCCGCTACACTGGCGCGACGGGCTGCTGCCGGCTATCATCGAGCGGTTCAATCTGACCGGCGATCAGTATGGCAACCCAGCGGACGAGGGGCGCATCATCACTGCCGAGTTCGACGATTTTTGGGTGGTGACCTGCTATACGCCGAATTCCAAAGGCGACTTGAGCCGGCTGAAATTACGCCATGAACAGTGGGATCCGGCAGTGCTGGCCTATCTGGAGGAATTGGAGCTAGTCAAGCCAGTACTATACTGCGGCGATATGAACGTGGCGCATCAAGAAATTGACCTGGCAAATCCAAAGCCTAATGTCGGTAAACATGGCTTCACTGACGAGGAGCGGGAAGGCTTTCAGAATTACCTAGACGCTGGATTTACTGATACCTTCCGGGCGGCTTTTCCTGAAAAGACCGACGCTTACACCTGGTGGACGCACTGGGCCAACGCCCGGGCGCGCAACGTCGGCTGGCGGATCGACTATTGGCTGGCGTCGCGCGAAATCGCTGGGCGTGTCAAAAATCCTGAGATCCACGCCGAACAAATGGGCAGCGACCACTGCCCGGTAAGCATTGAAATAACCACCTCAGCTCGCTGATATCCATAGTCCGCTGAACCTAATTCTTATCATTTTGGCGACGATCACTGCCATACAGCGAGCGATACTCAACCGGACGCCCCTCGTCCTCAGCCCGCTTAATGCCTTGTTTCATACCTGGCGAGATACCTCTATCCGTATAAACAACCGTTCTATCAGCTGATCGTCCTATCAGCAATCCAGCTTCAATTCCCATGCGGCGTTCGTGTTCATTAGCATCGTCAAGCATTTGCGGGTAGAGCAGGTGACTGGCAAACGGCGCCTCCCCGCGATATAGCGAATCGCGCATCACTTCTTTAGCGTATGCTGTATTTTCGGCTTCTTCCGCGGGCGTGTTTCCCTTGAAAGGAGATTCAATGATGACAAATTCACCTTGCACTATATTTTACCTTCCTGACTTTTTTCTTCAATCGCTACCGTCAACTCATACAGCCGCTGCACGCCATTCTCTAACTGGTAATAATGCCGAATGTACGCCAATTCTAGCACAAACAAAATCAGCGCCAATAGTCCCAGCAAACAGTTCATCGCCAACCCCATCGCTGTGGTTGCCAAAAATGCCGCCAGAGACGCTAAAAATAGCCCGGCGAAGAAAAATGTCACCAACAAATGAATCAGCCGCTCGTGCTGAAATTCTTGCACGCGCGTGCGGTGATAGCGCGCCAACTTTTCCAGATCAGTTTGCGACTTGGCTGCCGCTAGGCGCTGAGATATAGTTTGATAGTGCTCGGCGATGTGTTTTTCCATAGCCTAAATTGTACGCTAGCCCGACGGCTGCGGCAAGCGCTTGAGCTGGTATGTCCGCACTTTTCGCGCTACAATACATTCATGGAATTAGCATATTGGCAGCGCGCCAGCGGGGCAGCACAATGAAACAAAATAGCAAAAAGTGCACCGCGCTGCTAGCCGCAGCTGTCATGATAGGATTAGCGAGCGGCGGCATTATTGCTTACCGAAAATTAAATTCGCCGCAGCCGCCAAACACCCAAAAAACGCAGAACGATACCGCCAATTCCAGTAAATCTCCAGCGAAAAAACTCATCAAACTAACCGATTCCATCTCCGTCAAGCCAGCTGCTGGCGACTATACCGCTGACGATCACATCTGGCGGCTAGTCAATAAAACCCACCCGCTAAAAAATAGCAAATATCGTCCGAAAAACTTACAACTAGCAACGGTCGATTCGCGGCCGGATAAACCGGAAGAGGAGCGGTCAGTCCGCGCTGATATTATGCCGGATGTCGAACAGCTATTCGCCAGCGCCAAAGCAGCCGGACATGACTTGCAAATCGGCAGTGGTTTTCGCGGCTATGAATTGCAAAACACTTATTACAGCAGCTACGTCAACGCCTACGGGCAAGCGGCCGCTGATAAATTTAGCTCCAAACCTGGCTACAGCGAGCATCAAACCGGATTAGTCATGGATATCGCCGCCGCCGACCATAATTGCTATCTTGAGACATGTTTCAGCGAGACAGCTGCCGGCAAGTGGCTCGCCAAACACGCCCACGAATACGGCTTCATCTTACGCTACCCAAAGGGCAAGGAACGCATTACCGGCTACCAATACGAACCATGGCATTTCCGTTATGTTGGCCGCGAATTAGCAGCGGCGCTGAAAAAAGCAGACATGACGCTCGATCAGGCATCGCCAATTTTACTGGGAAAATCATCGGCAGAAAAATCCCGCTAGTAAGCAGCGCGTCACTCAATAACTACTTTAGCTGTGCCATCCAGCCACTGCCGAACTTTTGCCAGGCGCTCTTCGACCGTCGTGCCGTGCAGTTTAGTTTCGTTCGCCGCTTGTTTCAGCGGTTGCAGCTTCAGATTACGGCGCGCCAATAAATTCTGCGCCTGCCGGTCAGCTGGCGACCACTCGTAACTCATAAACGTCGGACGGAATTTGACATCGGAAATTGAAATGCCTTTATCTGTTTTAACAAGCTTAAACTGCGCCACGCCGCCAGTCAATTCGTCAACCTGCAGCTGGCTGGATAAAAAATTGCCAATCGAATACCACACTAGCGTTTTCCCGCCGCCAGCTCGATCCAGCATGTCCGCTTTTTGGATCATGTGCGGGCCGGTGCCAATTACCACATCTGCCCCCAAATCAGCAAATAATTTGGCAAACTTCTGCTGGTCGGCAGTTACCGTATGCGAATCCTCCGTACCCCAATGCGCCGACACAATCACCGCATCCGCATGCTGGCGCGCCTCGGACATTAACTGCCGCACTAGCGCCTCGTCATGATATGTATTAACGCTGTAAGCGTTCGGCAAACGAACGTTGCTGAAATCGGCAAACGCTAAAAACGCCGCCTTTATACCATTTTTCTCAAAATATTTAACCTTTTTCTGCTCGCTAGCATTACGGTTAGCGCCTGCTGCCGCCAAGACAGGCAGTTTCTGCCACTCGTCAAGCGTGGCATTAATCGCCGCTTGGCCCTTA
>ERZ772960.1646-NODE-1646-length-17471-cov-10.966468_pt1 | contig 17471 bp, 14 predicted proteins | sample MGYA00580678_ERZ772960 | MGnify/ENA primary metagenome ERZ772960 (study PRJEB29015, sample SAMEA2737930) | human oral metagenome | biome: human oral; feature: human-associated habitat; material: dental | place: China | collected 2059 ... | reverse complement strand
CCTATGTTCACTCCTATCGCTCGCAAAATTTATGCGGGCTTCCAACCGATACGGTTTATATCTATCGGAAACGCCGCTACCGTTGTCAGAAGTGCGGAAAAGCCTTTTCCGAAGAAAATCCGTTTATCGATCATTTTCAGCGCATACCTAACAGCGAGATCAACAACATCATCAAGGAGCATGGCGAACTTGTTCCAGCTTCTCTTATTGCGCGCAGACACGGAATTTCAGCGAACACCGTCATGCGTCATTTTGCGCGTGGCGTGAATGGCGTCGAAGAAAAAGATGCACCCACCGAAAAAACATTGAGTACAGTTATTTCGATTGATGAGTTTCGTGGAAACGCTGGCGCAAAATTTCAAGTCGTTGTCAACGACTTACAGCATCGCAAATGCTGCGACATCATCGATGATCGCAGCGTTGCGACGCTCTACGATCACGTTCGTAATTATCCGCTTGCGGATCGCGAAAATGTTGCGATGGTCAGCATAGATTTATCTCCACTCTTCCGTCGGCTCGTTGAAGATTTTCTTCCCAATGCAGAAATCGTAGCCGATAAATTCCATGCGGTGAGACTTGCCAACGATGCACTGGACACCATCCGGAAAGAAGTTCAGACGAGACTGGATAAGTCAGATAAGAAATGGTTCAAAAACTCGCGCCGCGTTCTGCTTCGACGACAACATAAACTCAGCTCAGGAGAACAGGCAAAACTCTCGCAGATGTTCAGCCTCTCCGAAAAGCTGATCCTCGCCCATGCGTTGAAAGAAGAATACTATCGCCTCTTTGACAGCTGCGATCGGAAGACGTTTAAGGAACGGCTGCGGAATTTTAGGGAGCACGTTCTTGCTTCCAATATTGCCCCATTTGTCAGAGTTCTAAAGACCACAGAGCAGTGGAAAGAGGAAATCTGGAACGGAATCCGTACCGGATATAACAACGGATTCACGGAGGGCTGCAACAACACAATCAAAGTCCTAAAACGTGTATGCTACGGATTCCGTAACTTCGCGAACTTCCGTCGGCGCATCATGTATATTATCAACAATGAGGAACGGAAAAGTCGCCGAACAAAATTTTCCTAAAAATCCCCACTATTTTTCTCCACAACTATTGACAAAGAGCCATAAAAAAGATTCGGTTGTCACTGAGGGCAATCTCGGCTATAATAGGTGCAGACCATATCCAAGTTCTCTCCTCTGTGAGAAAAGTTATTGCTAGTGAGAATCGTTTGCGCTATAATGAGGTGTCGAACGATTTTCAGGCGTGTTTCTTACGCCTTGCCATGGAGGGGGATATTACGATGCGTTGTCCAGATTTTGAGCATTTGCTCGGCTATCATGCTGCACCGCTGCTGGCGGGGCTGACGGCGGGCAGTCTGTTGTCCTTCCAAAAGAGCCGTTTTCAGGATTTCGAGGCACTGCTTGCGTCCTATGAACCCTGTTTTTCCTGTAAGGGGATCTCAACATTCCGCGTGGCGGAGGGAGAGGAGTATGTCCTTCTCCTCTTCTATCGGGCGGAGCTTGTGGCGCGTGCACTCGCGTTGCCCGCAGCGCAGGACATCCTGTGCGCGGCAGGCTATCGTATCACGGACAGCATGGAGGAGCGGCTCGAGTTCTTGCGCCTCCGTATGCGCGTGCGCAAGACGCTGCCGCCGGAGGTCGGACTCTTTCTCGGCTATCCGCCGGCGGATGTGCGCGAGTTCATCACGCGGCGGGGGCAGGATTTCGTCTGCAGCGGATACTGGAAGGTCTATACGAACGAGGCTGAGGCACGCGCGCTCTTTGAGCGATACTCAGCCTGTACACAGGAGTTCTGTACGCGGCTTGAGGCGGGACGGCCTCTCGCCGAGTTGGTGCAGGCAGTATAGAGGGAGAGACTGCTCTCCCGGGATTCTATGAGGAGGATTTCACATGGCAAAGGTAGCAGTTGTGTACTGGTCCGGCACGGGCAACACGCAGAAGATGGCAGAGGCTGTTGTCGAGGGTGCGCAGGGCGCGGGCGCTGATGTCGAGCTCTTCGAGGTGGACAGCTTTACCGTCGATCAGATCGACAGCTACGACGGGCTGGCACTTGGCTGCCCGTCGATGGGGGCTGAGGAGCTCGAGGAGGGCTCGTACGAGCCGTTCTTCGCAGAGGCTGTCGAGAGCGGAAAGCTCTCCGGCAAGCCCGTCGTGCTCTTCGGCTCGTGGGGCTGGGGTGCAGGTGCGTGGATGGAGACGTGGTCTGAGCGCACGAAGGAAGCGGGTGCAAATCTCGTCAACACGTTCATTGTCGAGAACGAGCCGGATGAAGAGGGCGTGCAGGGCAGCAAGGATCTTGGTGCCGAGCTCGTCAGCGTACTCTAATACGCACTGCATTTTATGATGGGAACAGAGTCGCTTCGCGCGGGGCGGCTCTTTTTCTATGTGTGAAATGCGTTTGGAGTTATTATAATGACAGCCGACAGCATTTATTCTCATGTTTACAGCAGGATTTTCGGAGCCGTGTAGAGAATCTATTAAAAATATGTGTCATGATTTCGTTTTGGCATAAACCGGAGATTGAAGGACGGAAAGGATTGATGGTCGATGGAAACTGAGGCAGCGGCAGCCTCCGTACAGACGGTGGGGTTCATTCACCCCGTGATGGCAGACGTGATGACGATACTCTCGTTTGTCCTTGTCGTGGCGAGTGTGGGCATTGCCGCCGTTGCGACACACTACGCATGGCGGCAGACGGGCGGCACAGTCGACATCATCGAGGGGCATGTCTCGTGGCTGCGTACGGAGGCGGAGCGCCTTGCGGCGGAGATTCAGGCATCCGTGACGAAGGACAGTCAGACCGCAGAAGAGGTGGCAGCGCTCAAAGAACGGATTGCGCAGCTGGAGCTTCGACTCGTGCAGACGGAGGCGCAGGCAAAGCAGTTTGCTGCGGACATCGAGGAGCTGAAGGAGCGCCCCGCTGCTGCGCCGCCACCCGAACCTGAGCCGGCTCCCGAACCGGAACCTGCACCCGAGCCGGAGCCGGAGGAGGAGATCGATCTCGATGCGCTGCTCGAGAGTAAGCCGATCTGGCAGGATCTGCTCGATGACTATCACGCCTTGCGCGAGACCTTTTCACCTGAGCGCGGCGCAGAGCTTTGTCAGCCGTTCATCGACAAGTACAACTTGCATCTCCTTATTTGTTCGGATCATAATGCCGTCGAGAACGGCAAAGCGATGCCAAAGTTCGAGATGGTCGATGATGTCAATGAGGCGACGTTCTGGGCGTACGACATCCCGGGACAGCCGAATGACTTCGCTGTCATCCCAAGTCCCATGTTCCCGTACGATCAGAAGATGCACGAGGAAGCGGGGATGAAGGAGACCTTTGCCGCACGCTACGAGACGGGCAAGAGCTATGACAAACTCACCGTCGATATGCCCGCGCTCTTCTCTCTGAATAAGGGGAAGTGGAACATCGAACAGCCGGGGCTCTTGAAGCTCGAGGGATGATCTTCATACGAAACAATGGAGTTCCTGCTGAGGCGGGGACTCTTTTTTTGTCAGTGAAACAAATGCTGCCATGTTGTCATTTATATGTTATAATCCGAATATAAGAATCAAGCGGAGGGATATGCAATGGCGAAAAAGAGCAGTGCGAAGATCGGATTTGAGAAGCAGATATGGGATGCCGCAGTTAAGCTGTGGGGACATATATCGGCAGCAGAGTATCGAAAGGTGATTGTTGGGTTGATCTTTCTGCGCTACATATCCAGTGTATTTGAGAAACGTTATGCTGAACTTGTGGCAGAAGGGGATGGATTTGAGGATGATCCCGACGCCTACGAGGCAGAGAATATCTTTTTTGTGCCCGAAAATGCACGGTGGAAACTCATCGCCTCCAAGGCGCATACGCCTGAGATCGGTACGGTGATCGATGAAGCGATGCGCGCCATCGAGGCGGATAACAAGACGCTGAAGAATGTATTGCCAAAGAACTATGCAAGTCCCGACCTCGACAAGCGCGTTCTCGGAGAGGTCGTTGATCTCTTTACCAATATGGATATGGAGAGCGCGGAGAATACAAAGGATCTCCTCGGACGTACCTATGAATACTGCATCGCACAGTTTGCTGCATATGAGGGCAAAAAGGGCGGCGAGTTCTATACGCCCGCGAGTATCGTCAAGACGATTGTTGCTGTCCTGCGTCCCTTCTCAAATTGCCGCGTATATGATCCTTGCTGTGGGAGTGGCGGAATGTTCGTACAGAGTGCGAAATTTATCGAGGCGCACGGTGGGCGGCGTGGAGCTGTCACTGTATTCGGGCAGGAGTCTAATGCCGACACATGGAAGATGGCAAAAATGAACCTCGCTATTCGCGGAATTGACGCGAATCTAGGCGAATATCAGGCGGATACGTTTTTTAATGACCTATATGCAAATCTCAAGGCTGACTTTATTATGGCAAATCCGCCATTCAACAAGGATGATTGGGGACAGCCGCAGCTCAAAGAAGATGCCCGATGGAAATATGGCGTCCCTCCAGCGGGAAATGCAAACTATGCGTGGATTCAACATATGATCTCCCATCTTGCACCAAATGGAAAAATCGGGCTTGTGCTCGCAAATGGAGCACTTTCTACGCAGTCCGGCGGTGAGGGGGAGATTCGGCGCAATATCATCGAGGACGATTTGATCGAGGGCATTATTGCGTTGCCGACTCAGCTCTTTTACAGTGTGACGATTCCCGTCACACTCTGGTTCATTACGCGGAACAAGCAGCAGAAGGGAAAGACCCTCTTTATTGACGCGCGCAAGATGGGCTATATGGTCGATCGGAAACATCGCGACTTTACAGATGAGGATATTGATAAGATCGCAGATACCTTTGCTGCATTCCAAGAGGGGAAATGTGAGGATGTGAAGGGATTCTGTGCGGTTGCTTCCACGGAGGACATCGCTGCGCAGGACTATATCCTGACTCCCGGGCGCTATGTTGGTATCGAGGAGCAGGAGGATGACGGCGAGCCGTTCGAGGAAAAGATGAAACGTCTCACAGGCGAGCTCTCGGAACTATTTGCCAAATCCCACGAACTCGAGGAAAAAATCCGCAAGAATTTGGGGGCGATTGGGTATGAAATATAATCTGGCTGATATATGCAACTTTATTAGGGAAACAGTTGCTATTAGCGAAGTCAATACAAAAAACTATATATCTACGGAAAATCTGATGCCAAATAAAGCAGGAATGACTGTTGCTGCTTCTATTCCAAAAGTAAGGCATACGAAAGCGTTCAATGTGGGCGATGTCCTTGTGTCGAATATTCGACCATATTTCAGAAAAATTTGGTATGCAAAGTTCAGCGGTGGATGCTCTAACGATGTACTGGTGTTTCGCTCCAAAAATCAAGTAGACCCTAGGTTCTTATATTATGTCTTGGCAGATGATAAATTCTTTGATTATGCTACAGCTACATCAAAAGGAACGAAAATGCCTCGAGGAGATAGGAACGCTATCATGGAATATGGTGTTCCCAATATATCATATGACTCACAACGGAAGATTGCTGACATATTGTCAGCTCTTGATGATAAAATTGAACTGAATCAACGGATAAATAAGAATTTAGAAGAACAAGTCCAAGTGAATTTTTCGGAAATGTTGTCCTCTTCAGGCGCAGAACATTGTTGTTTATCAGATATTGCAAACATCAATCCGAAACGCCCTTTGCTGAAAGGGGCTATTGCTCGTTATATTGATATGGCACAACTTTCTACATCAAGTAGCTGTCCTAATGGTTGGATATCTAAACCATTTAACGGGGGAACGAAGTTTCGTAATGGCGATACGCTCTTAGCACGAATAACACCTTGCTTAGAGAATGGGAAAAAAGCATTCATCAATTTCCTTCAAGAGGATGAAATAGCCTTTGGGTCAACAGAGTATATTGTCATCTCTCCCAAAGAATCATATCCTGCAGAGTTTTTCTATTGTCTCATAAAAAATGCTGCATTTATGGAGTATGCAGTAAAGAATATGAATGGCAGTAGCGGACGGCAACGAGTTTCTGCTGAGATAATTCAGCAATATAAACTACCACGAATTTCTCTGTTCGAGCTCGACCGCTTTTCTGGCCTTGCTCCTAAAACATTCACGACTATTCGTAATAATTTCCTTGAGAATATACGTCTGGCAGAACTCCGCGATGCTCTTCTCCCTCGTCTGATGTCGGGCGAGATCGACGTGTCAAACATCACGCTCTAGGCGGCGATGAATTCCTCATCTAAATTCTTATTTATATTGTCAAATCGTCTCGCGAGCGGCGAGCTTTATAGGAGAACGCCGCTCCCCGTTATTCTCTGAGGTTCGGAGGTATCGGATGAAGGAGATTTTGATTGACGAGGTACTGCACGCGATGTATGAGCATCTCGACCGTGGACAGCGAAAGACACTGCGCGCAACTATGGAAAAGGCACTGTATCTTTACGAAGTGACGGTGCGCGATACAGATGAGGTGCGTTATGAGAGTGATCTCCTCGTGACGAAGTTCATCGAGGCGAAGCGCATAGAGGGCTGTTCATCCAAGACACTGCATTACTATGAGAAGTCCATTCGGACGATGCTCGCCCATGTGCAAAAGGAAGTTGTTCATACAACGACGGAGGATTTGCGTTCCTATTTGACGAGCTATCAGGAGCGTGGTGGGCTGAGTCGTGTCACGGTGGACAACGTACGGCGGATTTTATCGAGCTTCTTTGCATGGTTGGAGGATGAGGACTATATTGTGAAGAGCCCCGTGCGCCGCATTCATCGGGTTAAGACGGCAGAGAATATCAAGGTGACCTATAGCGATGAGGAACTTGAGGAGATGCGGGATAGTTGTCATGAGCTGCGGGATTTAGCGATGATCGATATGCTCGCCTCTACGGGGATGCGTGTCGGTGAGATGGTGCGTCTGAACCGCAGTGATGTGGATTTTAATGAGCGAGAATGTGTCGTACTGGGAAAAGGGAATAAGGAGCGCATTGTATACTTCGATGCGCGAACGAAGATTCATCTACAGGCGTATTTGGAGAGTCGTACGGATGGAGAAGCGGCGCTCTTTGTGGGACTGCGTTCCCCTCGTTCCCGTTTGAGCATCAGCGGCATTGAGTCCAGACTGCGTACGCTCGGGCGGCGGCTCGGGATGGAGAAAGTTCATCCGCATAAATTCCGACGTACGCTCGCGACGCGCGCGATTGACAAGGGGATGCCGATTGAGCAGCTGCAGCAGCTGCTCGGACACAAGCGCATTGACACGACGCTTCACTATGCGATGGTGAAGCAAAGCAATGTAAAGGCGGCGCATCGGAAGTTTATAGGTTGAGAGGTGAGTTGTCATGTGGTTTGAGACACGGTTATCGGATATTGCTATATTTAATCCAAGAGAAACCTTGAAAAAGGGGGAAGTAGCGAAGAAAATAGCGATGGAACAACTACAGCCTTTTTGTAGGGATGTTAGTTCTTTCGATTTCGCACCGTTCAATGGTGGCATGAAGTTTAGAAACGGTGATACTATAATGGCGCGTATCACGCCGTGCCTTGAAAACGGAAAATTAGCGAAGGTTAATGTTCTCAATGAAGATGAGGTCGGCTTTGGTTCTACTGAGTACATTGTATTGAGAGCTCGTGAGGGAACCGATGAGGACTTTTTGTACTACTTGGTATACAGTTCATATGTCAGAAGCGCAGCGATTAAATCTATGGTAGGCTCATCTGGACGACAAAGAGTCCAAATGGATGTCCTTGAAAATCTACCTATTCTAGTTCCTTCATATAGCGACCAACAGAAAATAGGACGAACACTCAAGCGAATAGATGATAAGATAGCACTTAATCAGTGTATAAATAAGAATTTAGATGTGGAACGCTGCGCTGCCTAGAGCTCGATATTCGATACGTCAAGCTCGCCCGACATCAGGCGAGGGAGAAGTGTGTCGCGGAGTATGGACAGATATTCGATTTGATATTGGTGCTCTAGAATAGCATTAAAAAAGGGGGCGACAATTGAATCGAACTCTTCCAAAAGAGTTTTAGGTGGAATCATAATCTCAATCTCGGAAAATTGAGATTTATTGAGATTAGGAATTGTACTACCTGATGCTCCTAAATTTTGTATCTTATTTGACAGACTCTTCAACAGGAAAAATATGAAGTATGAAGAAATGTCCTCTAAAGGAATAATCGTATTTATCTGTTGATTTGTTTGACTTGGCTCAGCAACTAAACTTACCAAGCCCGCCGTGCCAATACAGCTGACACAAACGCTGTTAGAAGGGAGAATCTTATTTTTTTGGCTGTTTATTCCTAACATAGATAATCGACGAGTGGTTTTTGTTATATAGACACTATTATACATATCGGGTATTGTAATAAATGGCATATCTTCGCCATAGTAATCAGGTTTTTTCGTAGAGGGAGTTTTTCCACATACTATAGTCTGAGCAATATCTGATAAACAGGCATTTCTCCACCCTTTTTGATTTTTGTTATCAGATTTATTCTTCTCAACAAACTCCATATCAAAAATTACTTGTGCTTGTTCTTCTAAATTCTTATTTATCTACCTTCAAGGGAGTGAGTCGAATGCCCAATTCGTACACCGAAGCCGACTATGAAAAGTCCGTGATGGAGCTATTTGCTGGGCTGGGCTACACGTGCGTCTATGGACCAGATGTGGAGCGCGATGTACGCACTCCACTCTACGAGGAAGAGCTGCGTGCGCAGCTGTATCGGCTCAACTCTTCACTCCCGAACGACGCCTTGACAGAGGCATTTGAGCAGTTGTCCAATATCGAGATAGGGGAACTGACGCGACGCAATGAGATTTTTACGGACTATCTTCAGAATGGTGTTCCTGTCCGCTACTTTGCGGATGGAGAGGAACGTTCTGCACTTGTCTATTTGGTGGATTATGAAAACCTCACGAACAATTCGTTCATTGCGGCGAATCAGTGGACGGTAGTTGAAAACAGTGAGAAACGTCCCGACATTATCCTCTTCCTCAACGGGCTTCCCGTTGTCGTGATTGAGTTGAAATCCCCTGCGCGCGAGGAGACAGATGCGAGTGAGGCATATCTCCAACTGCGCAACTATATGCAGGAGATTCCGTCACTATTCGTCTATAATGCGATCTGTGTCATGAGCGACATGGGCACGTCAAAAGCCGGCACGATTACCTCGAATGAGGAGCGCTTCATGGCATGGAAGACGGTGGATGGCAGTTATGAAAATACGGCATACGCCCAGTTTGATACGTTTTTTGAGGGGATTTTTGCGCGGGCGCGTCTGCTCGACATCATCAAGAACTTTATCTGTTTCTCGAATGAGGGGCAGAAGTCAGTCAAGATTCTGGCGGGCTATCATCAGTATTTTGCCGTGCGCAGTGCGATTGCCTCGACCGTTCGTGCCGCTGACGGCGATGGAAAGGGCGGTGTTTTCTGGCATACGCAGGGGAGCGGCAAGTCTCTCTCGATGGTCTTTTATGCACATTTACTGCAAACGGTGCTTGAGAGCCCGACGATTGTTGTGCTGACAGATCGCAATGATCTGGACGATCAGCTCTATGGGCAGTTTGCAAAATGCAAGGCGTTCTTGCGGCAAGACCCTGTGCATGCGACGAGCCGCGCGCATTTGCGAGAGCTTCTGACGGGGCGGCAGGCGAATGGCATCATCTTTACGACGATGCAGAAGTTCGAGGAGTCGGATGATGCACTCTCGGAGCGGCGGAATATCGTCGTGATGGCGGATGAGGCGCATCGCGGGCAGTACGGGCTGACGGAGCGGATCCGCCTGACACATAACGAGGCGGGTGAGGAGATTGCAAAGCGCGTGGTTGGGATCGCTCGCATTATTCGCAGCAGTCTGCCGAATGCGACGTATATCGGTTTTACGGGAACGCCGATTGCTGCAAAGGATCGCAGTACGCGCGAGGTATTCGGCGACTATATCGATATCTATGATATGACGCAGGCGGTGGAAGACGGCGCGACGCGTCCCGTGTACTATGAGAGCCGAGTCATGCAGCTGAAGCTGGATGCAGAGACGCTTGCGCTGATTGATGCCGAGTATGACCGCATGGCGCAGGAAGCGGATGCGGAGGTCATCGAAAAGAGCAAGCACACTCTCGGTCAGATGGAGGCTGTACTTGGGAATGACACGACGATTGACTCGCTCGTGCAGGATATTCTCTATCACTACGAGAACTACCGTGCCGACCTCCTCACGGGCAAGGCGTTGATTGTGGCGTATTCCCGCGCGATTGCGATGAAGATTTATGAGCGGATTTTGGAGCTGCGTCCTTCATGGACGGAGAAGGTCGCCGTTGTCATGACGGAGAGCAACAAGGATCCCGAGGAATGGCGCAGGATCATCGGGAACAAGCATCGGCGCGACGAGTTGGCGAAGATTTTCAAGGACAATGAGAGTCCGATGAAGATCGCGATCGTTGTGGATATGTGGCTGACGGGCTTCGATGTGCCGTCACTCGCGACGATGTACGTCTACAAGCCGATGAGCGGGCATAATCTGATGCAGGCAATCGCACGTGTGAATCGTGTGTTCCGCGATAAGGAGGGCGGGCTTGTCATCGACTATGTGGGGATTGCCTCCGCACTTAAACAGGCGATGAATGACTATACGGTACGTGACCGCAAGCACTATGGCGATACGGATATTGCAAAGGTCGCCTATCCGAAGTTCGTCGAAAAAATGGAGGTTGTGCGAGACCTCTTTCATGGGTACGATTATTCTGCGTTTCGGACGGGCAGTGATCTCGTGCGGGCAAAGACAATCAGTGGTGCGGTGGACTTCATCCTCGCTCCTGTAAGGGATGCAGAGAAAAACAGCTTTATGAAGGAGGCGCTGCTGCTGCGACAGGCGCTCTCGCTCTGTGCGTCGCTTGCACCGGAGGACTTGCGGTTCGAGGCGGCATTCTTTGAGGCTGTGCGCGTTCTTTTGGTGCGCTTCACGAATGCGGGCGGCGGAAAGAAGCTTTCTTTGCCGGAGATGAATGCGCGCATCAATGATTTGCTGCGCCAGAGCATCAAGAGCGAGGGGGTTATCAATCTCTTTTCGGATGCGGGGCGTGAGTTCTCTCTGTTTGATCCGAAGTTTCTCGAAGAAATCGCGAAGATGAAGGAGAAGAATCTCGCCATCGAGCTGCTGAAGCGCCTGATCGCTGAGCAGGTGCAGGTCTATCGGCGGACGAATATTGTGAAGTCGGAAAAGTTCAGTGAGATTATCCAACGCGCGATGAATGCCTATTTGAATGGGATGCTGACGAATGAGCAGGTGATCGAGGAGCTGCTGAATCTGGCGAAACAGATATCAGCGGCGAATGCGGAGGGGGAGGCTCTCGGGTTGACGGCAGACGAGCTTGCCTTTTATGATGCGCTGACGAAACCACAGGCAATCAAGGATTTTTATGAGAACGAGGAATTGATTGCTATTACAAAGGAGCTGGCGGATACGCTGCGGAAGAACCGGACAATCAATTGGCAGCTGCGCCAGAGTGCACGTGCAAAGATGCGCATGCTGATCAAGCGGCTTCTCAAAAAGCATAAATACCCGCCGGAAGGCATGGATGATGCTGTTCAAACGGTGATGGAGCAGTGCGAGCTGTGGACAGATAACGCGGATGTGAACGTGCCTGACTTCTCTCCTATGCAGGGCTATGGATATGTGCCTGCTGAGGATTTGATGGCGGCGGAGGAGATTCGGCCGCTCTACGGGAAGGAATAGGCGCAAAATATAAAAGGCGGCAGTTGAGGAGTGCGTCCTCGACTGTCGCCTTCTTTGCTATTTTTTATGTCTGTATACGGTCATGCATGAGTCAGGTTGAGGTTTCTATAGCAAAAACCCTACGAAAGGCTATCTGAGTCCCGCTTCTCAGCATCTGCGCCCTACTGACACACTCTGTTGCCAGTTTTCTATACATAGGGAAGCACTGGTAAATTCAGCACAGCCGTCTTAGCGCATCTTTTTCGCCCTCTTTCCGCCCGCAAATCCTCCACATAGCTCTTTCAGCGTTGGGGTTGTCTCCTTGACAGGACAAAAAATCTGCACCAATACGACAGACTTCATTTTATCAGCGATTCCTTGAAATATCCTACGCGCTCTGCGCGTGCTTTTGCTATCTGTGTTTTCGATACTTTTGATATTTGCTGTTCGGCTTATCAGGAATTGTGCGCTCGATCAGATTTTGTTCTAATGCGGAGGCGAGATAGTTCTTGCGAAAGGTTGGCTTGTGCGTAAGGCCGAGGCGGCGCATCAACGCAACTGCGGAGAGCGTCTCGTCGCCGAGTACAGCGAGGAGACGTCCGATTGGTGTTTGATCTTGGTCGGGTTCTTGGTCGCTATCTTGATCGGTGCTACAACCAACAACATTCGTTTCACGCAGGGTATCTCTGATGATCTCGAGCATTAGCTCGACAAACACGGAACTGTCTGCCTGTGTATCGGCTGTGCCGAGTGCGCTGTAGTACTCTTTTTGCCGCGCTTGGATCAGCTCTTCGATGGGAAGCCAGAAAAAGAGCTCCTTCCATTGAGCGAGTAGGAGGCTGTGCCACATCCTCCCCATGCGCCCGTTTCCATCTGAAAACGGGTGAATGAATTCAAACTCGTAGAGGAAAATTGCACTTTTCACCAACGGATGCAATTCTGACCGCCGATACCACGCGAAGAGGTTATGAATGTGCTCAGGAACAAAGGTCGGAGGTGGTGCCATATGCACAAGTGCTTTGCCATTGAATATACCTACGTTCCCCGAGTGAAAGTGCCCGTGCTCCGGAATCAGTCCGACCATCATGCGGGCATGAGCGTTCAATAGATCATCCACGGATAACGGGTTGATATCCAACATTAGCTCATACGCGGCATAGGCGTTTTGCACTTCCTTGATCTCATGCGGTTTGCCGAGAACGCGCTTGCCGTTCAGGATTGCTGTTACATGCTCTAATGAGAGGGAATTGTGCTCGATTGCAAGCGAAGAATGGATCGTCCGAATCCTGTTCTCACGTCGTAGGTGCGGGCTGATGACGCCCTCCTGAAGAACAGTGATACGCCCCACTTGCTCGCTGATTTCCGCAATCAGCGAGATGATTTTATCGGTTATATGGAACGGCGGTTTGTAGTCACTCATAAAAATTTCGCATTCCTATTTCTTCTTCCCGTGCTTCTTGTCGCCTGCGTCCTTCAGACACGCCTGCAAGAGGATTTGGTTGATGAGGATGTCTGTGTTCGTGGGGGCGATGGCAGCACCGTTCGCGAGGGCGTTCCACGCGCCCGCATAGTCCTTCGTATGGATGAGTGCGACGGCGAGGGCACTGTAGCTGTCCGCGTTCTGTGGGGCGCGACGGATGGCGTCGCGCAGCGGAGCAACCGCCTTCGCAGGGCTGTTCTCAGAGAGGAGGGTGAGCCCGTAGTTGTGGAGGGCAGCGGCATCGTCGGGGGCGATCTTCAGATAGACTTCGTAGGCACGGCGGGCTTCCTTGACGTTTCCTTCGCCCGTATGGGCGAGTGCGATGCCGAGGTAGGGCTCGCTGCGCTTCGTGTTGCGTTTCTGTGCGGCGGTGAAGTCGGCAAGAGCCTCGTCGTAGGCAGAGCGGTGCAGGTAGACGAGTCCGCGATAGATGTAGCCGTCTGCATCTGCCGCCTGCATGAGATGCGCGTTCGCTACGCGCAGGGCGGCGTCCGAACCGTCGGGAGCGTGCGCGGCGTCGCGGATCATGAGGAGCTCCTGTCCGTAGTTCTTGCCGGGGACTGCCCAGACACCATTGAGTTGTGTCCAGCGCGTGAGATTCCCATAGATGTCGGGGCGGTTCGTGCGGATGAGGTCGTAGCGTGGGTCGACGATGGCAACGCGGGGGCGCTCTTTGCGGCTGTAGGCGAGGAGGTGCTGAATATGGGCGCGTGCGCCTGTGCGCATATCGGGGAAGGAGAGCCCCTTCGCGCCGCCTCCCGTTGCACCGAGCCCGCAGAAATTGTTCTGCTTCCAGTCCACGTCACCGCCGTAGGCAAAGAAGCCCGTCTCCTTGAACGCCTGTGCGAGTGCAACATCGGCGCGTACGCCCTCGTGCTCCGCTTCCTCGTAGTATGCGCGCACGAGTTCCTCGGGCGTGCCCGTGAGCTTCGGCTGCGGGTTGCGCCTGAGGAGGTAGGCGAGCATTTGCTCCTCGGAAGCAATCGCCTCGCCTGCAATCGTGACCTCGGTCGGATCGGGCAGGGGCATGCGGAGGATGTCCGGATTGGCGGCGGGGAGAGCGAATTGCAGTCCTGCCGCGAGTTTTGCATCGACCGTCATGCCAAGCGGGATGGAGGAGGGGAATGCGGGGCGTGGGATGGCGGCGGTTGTCTCTGCCGCCGCTGTGTATGCGGGGGCTGAGAGGAGGACGGTTGCAGCGATGGCGGCGGGGATGGACTTGAAGAACACGGGCATTTTCCTTTCGTTACTTCGTACCGTAGAGCATACCGACACCGCGCAGTATAAAGCGCACGGGCGCGGGCATGGGGATGTTCCGCTCGGTGTTCGGGATGTAGGAGACATCCGCGATACCCTGCTCCTTGAGGTAGGCGACGAATACGTCCATATCGCCGTACATATCTCTGTTGCCGAAGGTGTCGTGCAGGGCGAACGCGCCGCCCTTTTTCAGCACGCGCAGCGCCTCCTCGATGAGCATGAACTTATCCTTTTGCGTGCGGACTTCGTGAAAGACGAAATTGCTGACGACGGCATCGAAGTGATTGTCGGGAAAGTCGAGCTTTGCCGCGTCCCCGTGCTGGAATGCGCAGCGCTCCGCAACCCCCTCGGCGGCGGCGTTCGACTCACACTGTGCCTGTCCGTAGTTCCACATCGGCGGCCAGTAGTCGATGCCCTGTACCTCGGCGAGCGGGAAGCGCTTTGCCGTTGCAATCGTGAGCGCGCCCGAGCCACAGCCGACATCGAGTGCCCTGCCGAGCCCGTCCCACGGCAGCTGATCGAGCAGATAGGCGTGGATGCGGCGCATGAGTCCGCCGCCCTCGAAATCGAACACGCGGCGGCAGTAATACATATAGAGCACGACGATGGTCGCGACGCCGGAGAGGATCGAGAGGATGAAGAAGGGCGCGGTCACGCTGTCATAGACGATCGCGTAGAGTGCCGTGAGTACATAGAGTACGGCGGCGATGGCGACGAGCGTTTTCATCATCGGCGTGGAAATCCAGTTGCCATAGTTCGTTTTCATATCGTTTTCTCCTTTGCAAGAGCTGCAATGACAGCATCCACTTCGTTGTTGACTTCTGCGCGCAGATTTTTCAGTACAGGCGAAAATGCCGCCTCCTTCACGCCGTAAGTGCGCTGGAGATCATATTCGAGCGGGAGCCACGTCGTTGGATCGCCCTCGTTGTGTGTGATGACTGCTTCCATGCGGTCGAGTGCCTTCGCGAGCCGTGCCTCCTCTGTCTCGCACGCGTCCATTTCAGCAAAAAGGGAGCGTACCTCCGCCGCATATGGGGGCGGGAGGGCTTCAATCCACGCATCGCGCAGACGATGCTCATGCGCGCGGTCGGCATCCGTTTTCTCAAAGGTTGGGATGTCACCTGTAAAGACCTCGCCCACATCGTGCAGGAGCGCCATGAGGAGGACGCGCGTGAGATCGGCGGTGGGGAATGCATCGCGCAGGAAATACGCCATCAGCGCCATCCGCCAGCTGTGCTCCGCGACGCTCTCCTGCCGTCCCGATGTCATCCAAGCGTGGCGTGTGCGCTCCTTGAGCCCGGCGATGCAGTGCATAACGGCGAGGTATTCCTTTGGCGACATAGCTGCTCCTTTTCGTGTCTGAGAAAGTATCTCTATTATAGCACATTGTATGATGATTGTTGTGAAAAATAACATAGGGAAGTGTAGCGACGTTGTGGCTATGTTGTGCCTTTTCTTTTCTTGTGCTATACTTTTGTCAAGAAGGGAGGCGGTTTTATGTCGACGACGATGGTACGGGTTCGCATGGACACCGGACTAAAGGCACAGGTGGATGCAGCACTCGCCAGCATGGGGCTGAATATGTCCACCGCGGTGAATGCGATGGCGCGACAGATCATTCATCAAGGCAAACTGCCGTTTGAGCTGTATGCGGCAAGCCCCGCGCTGCATGAGGCAATCCGTGAGGCGGAGGAGATTCGGAAGCATCCTGAGGATTATCGTTCGTATGCGAGTGCGCGTGAGATGATGGAGGATATTCTGTCCTAATGTACCGTATCATTCCGACGGCACGCTTCCGCAAGGATTTGAAGCGTGCTGCGAAACGTGGACTGCCGATGGAGCAGTTGGAGAACGTTGTAGACGCACTTTCTCTGGGGAAAACTCTTGCACCGAAATACCGAGATCATGCGCTCACAGGGAATTACGGAATCACTGATAAATTCAGCACTGCCATCTTGGCGTATCTTTTTCGCCCTCTCTGTGTCGACAAATCCTCCACATAGCCTTTGCTATGCGTCCGGTTTGTCTCCTTGATAGGACAAAAAATCTGCACCAATCTGACAGACTTCATTTTATCAGTGATTCCTTACACTGGCTATCGTGAGTGCCATATCCAGCCGGATTGGCTTCTTGTGTACCGCATTGATGAAGAGATACTGACGTTGGTACTCGCATATACGGGGACGCACAGTGACCTCTTCTGACTGCATTGCTGTGTGAAAAGCATTGTCAACACGCCGTGCATATAGTATAGTAGATGACTATAGGAGGCGGGGCTTCCTATGAGGAGGAATGTGTGTGAGTCAGAAAATGGGCGTGCTCGGTCCCGTGGGGACGCACAGCGAGGCGGCGGCGCGCTATCTCATGGAGTGGCAGGGGCTCGACCGCGAGATCGTCTGCTTCGCCGACATCGGCGAGTGTCTGCACGCGGTAGAGACGGAGGCGGTGGACGCCGCGTTCGTGCCCGTGGAGAACTCGCTCGAGGGCGCGATTGCCGTGACGCTCGACAGTCTTGCACGCTCGGACACGCTGCGCGTCCGACGTGAGGTTATCTGGCCTGTCCACAACTACCTCATGGCGCGCACCGAGGGCGAGATTCGCGCCGTCTACTCGCATGCACAGCCCATCGCGCAGTGCCGCGACTTCCTCCTGCACCACTATCCGCAGGCGGAGATCATCAAGACGGCGAGCACGGCGCGGGCGGCGGAGATCGTCGGCGCGTCCCCCGCAGAGGCAGGGCTCGTGGCAATCTGCACGCGGCGCGCGGGTGCGCTGAACGGTCTCATCGAGATCGCGGGCAGGATCGAGGATCGCGGCTCGAACTGTACGCGCTTCTTTGAGGTTGTGCGCGACGGCATGCTCCCGCCGCCTGCAGAGGAACCCGATACGGTGCTTCTCGTCTGTCAGATTGACGGCGCGCGCGCGGGCGCACTCTACGATGTGCTCGGCGAATTTGCGCATCGCGCGGTGAACCTCACGCGCATCGAGTCACGCCCCGCGCGGACGGAGC
>ERZ772960.1643-NODE-1643-length-17497-cov-9.629343_pt1 | contig 17497 bp, 16 predicted proteins | sample MGYA00580678_ERZ772960 | MGnify/ENA primary metagenome ERZ772960 (study PRJEB29015, sample SAMEA2737930) | human oral metagenome | biome: human oral; feature: human-associated habitat; material: dental | place: China | collected 2059 ... | reverse complement strand
TGGTACTGGGCACGTAGGCGCAGGGTAACGTCGTTCGGATCGTAGGCATCGGCGGAGAATTTGAACTTCTCGCCCGCGTAGGCATCGACCCCAACGCCCGCCGCACCGGCGACGACACCCGCGCGCGCACCGAAGGACGTGCTGCGCGTGCCGACCTGTGCGCTCACCTTGTCCCCGCCGCCGATATCATCCACGCCAAATGTCGCATACATGCCCTGTTGCTCACCGACATCGAGATTGAAGTTCGTACGCCAGTCATCCGCCTTGCCGCTGTAAATCACGTCCACCTTTGGTGTCACCTTGACGTTCTGCAGACGCCCCATCAGACCGTTTGCCTTGTCCGACATCGTGCGTGCGTTGTGGATGAGGGCACGCGCGTCCTCCTGCGTCGCCCGATCCCCTGCAACCGCCTCGATGCCCTCGGCGATGCGCAGGAGGCGCTCGGAGGACTCCGTGATATTTGCGAGCGTCTTTCTGAGGTTTTCCGCCGTCTGTGGGTCTGCACCGACGCGCTCAAGATTCTCCATGATACGCTCGGTGCTCGCCGTGGTCTGTGCGAGATTCGCCGACATCGTGTTCATATTCGCGAGCAATTCATGCAGATTTCCGCGATTCTCGTTTGCCATCTGCTCAAGCGTCGCGGTCAGCCCGTCGAGGTGCGCCGTCATCTGCTCCATATTGAAGACGAGCTGAACCATCGAGCTTTGGAAACCGGGTGCGCCGACGATGTTGTTGATCGACGTGAGCATTGCCTCAACCTGAACGATCATCTTGTTCAGCTCGGTGAACATCGTATCCATGCCCATCTCGTTTTCGCCGTAAAGATAGTCACCATTCGCATAAAAATCGACATTGGACGAGGGGGTAATGATGACGAATTTATCTCCCATGATGCCGGGCTGTCCGATGGTGATGGATGAGCCGCGCGGGATTTTCACGCCGTCCTGAATGCGCATGGAGACGGTAACCCCCGTACCGTCGCTCACGATATTCTCCACCTGCCCGATGGGAACGCCCGAGAGGAGCACCTGCGCCTCGGGGTTCAGCCCGACGGCGCGTCCAAAGCCCGCATAGAGCATATAGTCCTGTCCGCCGCCAAGCCGCAGCCCGCCAAAAAACATAACAACGGCGATGAGAAGCGCTGCTCCCCCAAGCGTAAACGCCCCGACCTTTGCCTCAGCACTCATGCTCCTGCCTCCCTTCGGTGGTGCAGCGTACGGAAAAACGCCTGTACGCGCTCATCTGCAATGTCCTGAAAACGTGCTGCCGTATCCACGGCAATCAGCTCCCCGTCGTAGATCATGGCGATGCGGTCAGCAATGCGGCTCGCACTCGCCATATCGTGCGTGACAACGACGGAGGTCACACCGAGTTTTTTCTGCATATCTATGATGAGTTCATCGATCTTCGCCGTCATGATGGGATCAAGCCCCGAACTCGGCTCGTCGTAGAAGATGATCTCGGGGTCGGTCGCAATCGCACGCGCAAGCCCCACGCGTTTTTTCATGCCGCCCGAGAGTTCCTGCGGCATCAGCCCCGCCGCGTCGGGCAGCCCCACGAGTGCGAGTTTCTCACGCACAATGCGCCGAATCTCCTCCTCACTCTTATGCGTATGCTCGCGCAGCCCAAATGCGACGTTTTCGCCGACGCTCATCGAGTCAAAGAGTGCGGAGTACTGGAATACCATGCCCATGCGCAGGCGCACGCGGTCGAGCGCGTCCTCATCAAGCACGGCAATATTCTCGTCACCGATGTGGATGGCACCCGACGTGGGGCGATCCAGCCCGATCATGAGCCGCAGAAGCGTGGACTTACCAGATCCCGAGCCGCCGATGATGGCGATGGTCTCGCCCTTTTGGATGGTGAGGCTGATCCCCTTGAGTGCTTCCTTGTCCCCGAAACACTTTTTGACATTGTTCAGTCGTATCATATCGTGTCCTCAGAACAGGAAGAACGTCAAGACGGCGTTCAGAATAAAGATGACAATGATCGAGGTGACAACGGTCTGCATGGTCGCCTTGCCGACTCCCTCCGCACCGCTCGGCGCATTCAGTCCATAGTGGCAGCCGAGAACGGCGATGACGTTGCCGAAGAAGATTGCCTTGATGAGTCCGCCCGTCATATCGTAGATAAGCGCGTACTGCGTGATGGAGTGCGTGAATGTATAGGGCGAAATCCCCGAGTAATACACCGCCGTCAAGTAGCCGCCGAGGACGCCGATCACGTCGCCGAACACGGTGAGGATCGGCACGACGATCATGCACGCAAGCATACGCGGCACGATGAGGTAGTTTACGGGACTGACCGCCATGACGCGCAGCGCGTCGATCTGCTCCGTAACCTTCATCGTTGAGACCTCTGCCGTGATCGCCGCGCCCACACGCCCCGCGCAGACGACGCCGACGAGGACGGGTCCCAGCTCACGTCCGATGCCGATGGCAATGACCGCGCCGATGGTACTCTGCGCACCGTAGCGGATGAACTCGTGCGCGATTTGGAGGGTCAGCACAACGCCTGTGAAGAGGAGGGTGAGTCCGACGATGAGGAGGGAGTCCGCGCCAAGGTGCGCCATCTGGTAGACGATGCTGCGCACGCGCAGACGCTGTGTGACTTGACGCGCCGTCTCCCCGTAGAGGAGGGTGATGCGCCCGATGTTCGCAAGATGCGTGAGGACAAAGTGCCCCACCGCCTCAAAGATGCGCTGCATGGATTCCCTCCTTTCGTGATAAAATATAAGGTGTCACCTGTGTGCTCCACGCAAACGCCTCGTTACACAAGCGGTCGGGCACTTATCTGCCTAAATACCTGCGGACTTCTTAAACGCGCTTCGCTTGAACGAAAGAAATCCGCAGGGGGCAGAACGTGCCCTTTGCTCCGCTTGTTCCACTAGGGTTTGCCTTGGGGCACTGCGTCGCGACAACTCCACATACGATCTATAACTCAACGAGAAAATTTCTCCGCCTCACTCCGCGCGAGCTCATCACAGCGCTCGTTGCGCGGATTGCCCGCATGCCCCTTGACCCAGTGGAATTGAACCCGCCGTGCGGCAAATGCCGCATCCAGCTGCATCCAGAGATCCTGATTGAGCACAGGCTCACCGTCCGCCTTCTTCCACCCGCGTTTCTTCCACGCGGGCAGCCAAAACTTCGTGAATGCGTTCTTCAAATACTGACTGTCTGTATAGAGTGCGACGCATGCCCCCTCCGGCACAGCGTTCATCGCCTCAAGTGCCGCCGTCAGCTCCATGCGGTTGTTCGTCGTCTCGGGGTCGCCGCCGCTATACTCTCTGACCTCGCTCGTTGCGACCGTCTCGATGACAGCAGCCCAGCCGCCCGCACCGCCTGGATTCCGGAGGCACGAGCCGTCTGTGTGGATGATATAGTCTGCGTCCACGGGTTCTTCAACGATCAGTGCGGACGATTTTTTCGCCGCTGCGCCGCTTTTTGCAGCACGCGACACAGCTGAATCCACCGCTCCATCCAACCAGTCGCGTGCCTCCGCCTCTGTCATAAAGCCCTTGTAGACCGCGCCCTGAAAGCCCTGCACCTGCGCCGCACATTCCGCCCACACGGTGAAGATGCCCGTTTTGCGCCCGCGCTTCACGGCATAATATTTCTTTGCCACAAATACCTCTTTAGTACGAATAGCGATAGCCGACGGATACGCCCACACCGTTGTAGCCGGGGTTGCGCGTGCGCTGTCCGTTCGACACATGATGTCCGAGATAGGCGACACTGAGTGCATTCCGCTCATTGAACTTGTAGGTCACGCGCGGACCGATACGCCACATAAAGCCATAGTTGCGCGTGTGTGCGGGGTGCATATCATTGTAGACGAGGACAGCTCCCGTAAAGTCAAAAGACGCCTCCCATTTCGAGCCGAGCGGCTTTGTCCAGCGCACCATGTACGCAGGTCCCGCCCCGACGGCGGACGAATCGAGCCGCACATCGGGCGTGTCCTTCTCCGCCCACGAGCCGACGGCACGCGAAACGCTCAGCCCCCAGTGCAGCGACATCCCGTGCATCTCCTTGTACTGGCGGAAAACGTGCAGGTTGTAGAGATCGATAAAGCGGCGCTCGCCGCGATGCTCCAGATAGTCCATCTGGATCTCCGTCTTTTTGTCCTGCACCGAGGTGTTTCCTATATGCATCTGCATCGTATGCCCATCCGCCTCTGCGGGCGCAGCCGCTGCCGTCCCCGCCGTGCTCAGCGCGAGCACAGCCGCAAGTGCCGTCATTTTCACTTGGAAAAAAGTCATATCTATCACCTCCAACGTGTAAAAAGCTCCGCCTCAATGCCGAGGCGGTCGAGGATCTTGCCCACCATCATATCGACGAGATCATCGAGCGTCTCCGGTCTGTGATAAAAGCCCGGCGCAGCGGGCATGATGATCGCCCCCGCACGCGCGAGCCGCAGCAGATTCTCAAGATGGATCTCGTGCATCGGAGTCTCACGCGGCACGAGGAGCAGCCGCCGTCCCTCCTTGAGCGTCACGTCCGCTGCCCGCGTGAGGAGATCATCCGTCACCCCATGCGCAATCGCGCCCGCCGTCTTCATCGAGCAGGGCAGGATAACCATCGCATCCATGCGGAATGAGCCACTCGCAATCGCCGCACCTACGTCATCGTTCGGATAGAGAACATCAACGCATCGCGAAAGCGCCTCCATCGTCACACCACATTCGTATGCGAGGACACGCTCTCCGCTCTCTGTGATAACAGCATGAACTTCAATGCCCTGCTCGCGCAGTACGTCGATCAGGCGGACGGCATACACGCTGCCGCTCGCGCCCGTAATGCCAACGATGAGCCTTTTCATCGAATGACCGTAACCTCGCCCATGTACGGTACAAGAGCCTGCGGCACGAGAACGGAGCCATCCTCCTGCTGGTAGTTTTCAAGAATCGCCGCAACCGTGCGCCCGACCGCTACGCCCGAGCCGTTCAGCGTATGGAGGAAGGCGGGCTTTGCCCCGCGCTCCGGACGATACTTGATGTTTGCGCGTCGCGCCTGATAGTCCGTGCAGTTCGAGCAGGACGAGATCTCACGGTATTTGTCCTGCGCCGGCATCCAGACCTCGATGTCATACGTCTTTGCCGAGGTAAAGCTCATATCGCCCGTGCAGAGCTGCACGACGCGGTACGGCAGTTCAAGCGTTTTCAGCACATCCTCCGCCGCCTCCACCATCGTCTCAAGCTCGTTCCAGCTCGTCTCCGGCGTAACGAATTTGATCAGCTCCACCTTGTTGAACTGATGCTGACGGATCAGCCCGCGCGTGTCGCGTCCCGCACTGCCCGCCTCCGCGCGGAAGCACGCCGTATAGGAAGTGTAGTACTCCGGCAGCTGTTCCGCGTCCAGAATCTCATCGCGGTGGTAGTTCGTCGTCGGCACCTCCGCCGTCGGCACGAGGTAGTAGTCCAGCCCATCGAGCTTGAACATATCCTCCGCGAACTTCGGCAGCTGCCCCGTCCCAACCATGCTCGCCTCATTGACGATGTAGGGCGCGAGCATCTCCGTGTAGCCGTGCTTCTGCGCATGCAGATCCATCATGAAGTTGATGCAGGCACGCTCAAGGCGTGCGCCAAGCCCCTTGTAGAACGTAAAGCGCGCGCCCGTGACCTTTGCCGCACGCTCCGCATCGAGCACGCCGAGTTTTTCACCAATGTCCCAATGCGCCTGCGGCGCGAAATCAAACGTGCGCGGCGTCCCCCAGCGGCGTACCTCCGGATTCTCCGTGTCATCCTTGCCAATGGGCACGTCTTCCTTCGGCATATTCGGGATCTGCAGGAGCAGATCGCGCAGCTTCAGCTCCACGTCGCGCAGATCCTCATCGAGCGCCGCAATCTCATCGCCGAGCGCACGCATCTCCGCGACCACATCATCTGCACTCTCGCCCGCCTTCTTGCGCACGCCGATCTCCTTCGAGACGGCGTTGCGGCGCGCCTTCTTCTCCTCCACATCCTGCAGGATTGTGCGACGGCGCTCCTCAAGTTCCGAGAACGACGAGAGATCAAGCGCATTGCAGCGGTTCTTCAGCATCTCCTGTACCTGAGACAGATTCTCACGCACAAATTTCATATCCAACATTCAAATCACTCCATTATGTAGTTTTCCTGTTATTCTATCACACACAGAAACTAAAAGCAAAAGCCGCCCATATCGGGCGGCTTCCCTGCAACAGCAATTTGGCAGGCGTCCAATTCTCCTGCATCTACTCGGGTTTCCCCTGTCGTGCCATCGGCGTGTGGGCTGGACGAAATCTCCCACCTCAAATTGCTATTATGCTATCTTTATTTTATATATTTTACTTCCTTATTGTAAAGAACTTTCTTGCTGCGGAGAAGCCGCCGCCATTCGCTATCTCTGATGTGTAAAAACGTAATAATAGCATCGGGCGCACTTTGTAAAGAAAAGCCCGCTTCTTCATTCGCGTTTCACAGAGTCATAGTAGAATCTACACGAAAAGGAGAGCATTTTCATGAAAATCTTACCGTGGGCGGGGAACTCCATCTTCCCAGCCCTCTGCACCTCGCTGCTCGCATGGCGCAAATCCGCGCCCGACACGCGCGATCTGCCGTGGCGCGACGAGCCGACGCCCTATCACGTCTGGATCTCGGAGATCATGCTGCAGCAGACCCGCGCCGCCGTCGTGCGCGGCTACTATCTACGCTTTCTCGATGCGCTGCCAAGTGTGCGCGATCTCGCGGATGTAGACGACGACGCACTGATGAAGCTCTGGCAGGGACTTGGCTACTACAGCCGTGCACGCAATCTCAAACGTGCGGCAGAGGTCATCGTTCGCGAACATGAAGGACAGCTGCCAAACGACTTCGATGCTCTGCTCACCCTGCCCGGCATTGGACGCTATACCGCGAGCGCGATTTCCTCCTTTGCCTATGGACAGCCACGCCCCGCCGTCGACGGCAATTTCCTGCGCGTCGCCGCGCGCGTCACGGCAAACCCCATCGACATTGCAAAGGACGCATCAAAGCGCGCACTTGAGGCGGCACTTGTCCCCTCCTACCCGAGTGGACGCGATGCGGGACTGCTCAACGAGGCATTTATGGATCTCGGCGCAACCGTCTGTCTGCCAAACGGAGCGCCGCTCTGCCACACCTGTCCCGCCGCACGCCTCTGCCTCGCGCACGAGTACGGCACGGAACAGAACTATCCCGTTAAGACAGCGCTCAAAGCACGCCGCAAGGAGAAGCGCACCATCCTCCTCCTTGCCTGCGGCGACCACATCGCCATACGAAAAAGACCTGCGAAGGGACTCCTCGCAGGTCTCTGGGAATATCCGAATCTAGACGGAAAGCTGTCGCGACGCGCTGTCCGCGCGCATCTCGAAGCAGAGGGCTTCGGGGTATGTACCATCGTGCCGCTTCCCCCTGCGCGCCATATCTTTTCCCATATCGAATGGGAGCTGACTGGCTGGGCAGTCACGGTCACCGACACGAACGAGCCACCGCTCATGGCAGCAGAGGAAATCGAGAGCGCACCAAGTCCTCTCCTATGGGTGCGGCGCGAAGAACTCGCAGACAAGTACAGCATCCCTGCGGCATTCGGGTACTTTACGCCGCAATGAAAAATCCCCGCACGTTGGCGGGGATTTTTCATTGTAAAGGAAGCACTGATAAATTCAGCATCATCTTAACGCATCTTTTTTGCCCGCACATCGTCAGCAAATCCTACACATAGTTTTGACTATACGGCCGATTTGCCTCCTTGTTCGGACGAAAAATCTACGCCAATCTGATGGACTTCATTTTATCATCGATTCCTACACAGCTTTTCCAAGTTCACGCGACTGCGTACGCATGACGGTATTGAGATCGGGCTTTGCGGAAACGGCGGCGCGTTCCTTCTCCCGTTCCTTTTCGATGAGGTTCTTCAGCATCTGCATGTGTGGGTGACTCTCCATCTCCGGCGTTGGCTTGCCGCGCAGTGCTGCCGCCATCTGCTCCGGCATCCCGTCAGGGAACATCGCCTCAAGCATGGAGCGCACAGACTTCGGAATCATGTCCTGCAGGGCGACGTTCTCCTTGCGGAGCTTCACCTCGTCCTCCTGCGTGAGTGCATACGCCTCAAGGAAGCCCTGAATGAGGTTGTCGTGCCAGAACTCACCCGCGAGCGTCAGACGGAAGCCCGTCGCCGTGCGCGTAACGAGTCCGTTCTCTGCCCATGCGGCGAGGAGCGGTTCCATTTCCATAGCGAGATCAACGCCGTATTTCTTCTGGAAGAACGGAGCATAGAGGTAACCGTGCTCGATCTGGTCACCGATCTCACTGTGCATGCGGTGCCCGTCCGCCTGCTCGCCCATAAACTGGAAGGGCTTTGCCCCCTCCTCGACCATCTTCTCATACGGTGCAAGCCCGCCATGGTTGCGCCACATCACCTCTCCGATGAAGCCGCCCGCGCCCGAGCCGAACGCGATAATGTCGTTGCCGCGCTTTGCAAGTGTGTTGTAAATGCTGCGCTCGCGGTGATCGGTCGTCCAATGCGTCGTGTCGATGCGGCGTGCCATCGGATTCTCCGCGACGATCTCAAGTCCGCGTTTAAAATACTCGGACTGCTCCTCCGTTGTCGGGAGCATCGGCAGATCGCCCGACTCGATGCGGCGTGCCAGCTCGCTCGACGGGAACACGTTGAGCTGGTAGAGGTCGCCACCCGCAATCCCGATCTCGAACTGCGTGCGCACGTCGTTTTCCCAGACCTCCATCGACTGATAGGGCAGCCCATAGATGAGGTCGGCAATGACAACGGCGCCCTGCTTCTCCACCATGCGGCGCAGTGTCCCGATGACGGTCTCACGGTCGTCGATGCGTCCGATTGCCTGACGGACGCGCGTGTCAAAGGACTGCACACCGAGGGAGAAGCGGTTGATGCCCGCATTCATCGCAGCCTCGACCTTGCTCTCCGAGAGGTCATGGATGCGCCCCTCAAGCGTGATCTCACAGTCGCTCGTCAGCGGCAGCCGCTCGCGTACCGTACGCACAAGCCGCGCCAGATCGGCATCACTCAGAGCCGTCGGCGTACCGCCGCCAAAGAATACCGCCTGAAAGGGCGCGCCCGTCACGTATGGCGTATCCGCAGCCGCCTCGATCTCCTGAATGAGCACATCGACGTAGTGATGTGCCGCCTCCTCGCGCGTAAAGTTCTGGAAGAAGCCGCAGTAGCTGCATTTCTTGTCGCAGAACGGGATGTGAATGTAGACGGCACGCTCGTCCGCCGGATCGGGCGTCTGCGCCATCAGATTCGCCCATACAGCCGCCTGCTCCGCTTTGTCCATAATCATGCGCTTGCCGCCCGCGCCCGGATGCACGACGCGCTTCTTCGTAAAGGCGCAGCCGAGCGGATTCGCCGACTTCGTGCCGAGCAGCCAGCCGCGTGCCTCCTCTGAGAGTGCCGCGAGTTTCTTCTCAAACGTATTCATGCGAGTGCCTCCTTTGCCGCCGCAACAACTTGTGCAAAATCATTTTCATCAGGGTGGCTTGCCGCTGCCTCATAGCGTGCCGCATTCTCGGCGGTAAACGCATGCACATTATCCTTCGGCATGCTCTTGAACATCTCGATCAGCATCGGGTCAATCGCCCCCTGCACGAGGATCGCGCCCAGAATCTCATTCGACGCATCGAACAGTGCACGGATATTTTCGATGCACTTCGTGCAGTGCTCCGAATCCGGCTCTGCGCCGAGCGTGCCATAGATGAAGACGCGCCGCCCGCGCAGACTCTCAATGTACTTCTTCGCCGCAGCATCCGCCGTCCCACGGTCGATCCATGTGCCGATGCAGAGCGTCGCACCCTCGGGCACTGCCGACGTATCCTTGACACTGTGGCAAGACGCACCAAGCGCTTCCGCCAGATGCTTTGCAACCTTTTCTGTATTCCCCGTACGCGAGGAGTAGATGACAGCAACATCATTTTTCATAAGAATTTTCTCCCATATATCAACGTGAATATATCATCTTCTTGATTCATGTATATAATATAACAGCATCTCCAAAAAATCAAGTACTTTTTCCAAAAATCATAAATAATAATTATGAACCAAATTCAAGTTTGTGCGTTAATTTGCATTTCTTATAAATATCTATATTCGTTCTCAAGTATATTCTCATTTATATCAATCTATTTGAGAAAATCATCTTCATATTTTCTTCAGATTCCAAAATGGATTATTTTTATAATTCATTTTGATTATGTTCATATTTTAACTATACCAATAATTTATATCTATCTTTTTTGAAAACAAAAAACACCGCCGAAGCGGTGCTCCTCAACTTCATTGTCAGTGTGCGCCGTGCCCCTCATGAGAACCATGTCCGTGATGTCCGCAATGTCCCCCATGAGCGTGGTGTTCTCCATGTCCGCCATGTTCGCAGCCATGTTCACCATGCTTTCCGTGCTGATGGCGATGGCGGCATTTACCTCCGTCTGCATCCCGGACAAGCGTCCCCGCAAGATGATGCTGAACAACCTCGTCCGCCTGTCCCTTCACGCCGGACACAAGTTCTATGCCTGCCTCGGCAAGTGCCGACTGTGCGCCTCCGCCGATGCCGCCGCAGATGACGAGATCCACCTGCGCGGCCTGCAGGAATCCCGCGATTGCACCATGCCCCTCACCAACCGTATCCACGACCTCTGCGCGCTGCACCGCGCCATCCTCAACGTCATAGAGTTTGAACTGGTTTGCTCTGCCGAAATGCTGCTCGATGATCTCTTCCGTATAGGGTACTGCAATTCTCATAATATCTTCTCCTTTATCCTGAATCTCCGGCACAATCGGATATTCCACCCGATAGGCGCCGCCTGCAATGCGAATGCGCTTCCCGCAGATGAGTGCATCCGCGAGTTTGAAGCGCGCCGCCTCATAGATACTTGTCACCGTCGCGCGGGAAACCCCCATCGCAGCGGCACATTCTTCCTGTGTCTGCCGCCGATGATCGATCAGTCGGATCGTCTCGAACTCATCCAGGTACAGTACGACAGACTCCTCTGTCTCTTCCTCAGCATCCTCGGGAGCAAAACTCCAAAAGTCCGGATAGCTGCAGATACGCCTGCATCGTTTTGGTCGGGGCATAGACCCTCCTTTTCTGTCATATGACAGATTTTATTTTATCACTATTTTTGTCATATGTCAATTATTTCATTCTCGCTCTTGACCAATATGTGTAGGATGACAATGGAGAGAACGCGCAAGAAAAACAATGAGCGCTTTTTACAGGATGTAACGCAGGAATATCAGAATAAGCTTTTTTCTGAAAACGGTGTATTTTCTTTTATCTTGTGTTATACTAGGGACGATATTTAATATCATTTTCAGGGATGGACTTCAAGGAGGACGCAGCATGAAAAAAGTGATACACCGAAGCTCCGAACGAGCGCTTGCATTCGCAGTTGCACTGCATTTTGCAATGCCTCTCTACACGGTACATGCAAATGAGCGTACGGAGACGCTCGATGTTCAGACGGAAAACATCAATGTCGAGATTGATGCTGCCAAAGAAGACGCAAAGTATGAGTCGCAGTCGACGACAATCATTACGGCAGACGATATTGCGAAGAAGCAAGCGAAGTCGGTCGAGGACATCATCTTCAGTGAGGTCGGCGTGACGCGCACGGTCGATGCGATGGGGAATGTCGGCGTGTCGATTCGCGGAGCGGAGCCGCGGCATACCTTGATCATGGTCGATGGACATCCTGTCCTCGGGGACGTGGCGAAGTATCGCGGCGCGGGGGACGAGGTGATGCGGCTCGGCGCGGAGAATATCGAGCGCATCGAGATCATTCGCGGGGCGGCGAGCGCAAAGTTCGGCGCCGATGCGATCGGCGGCGTCATCAACATCATCACGAAGTCCGCAGGAAAAGAGCCTGCGCTCGCGCTCAATGTGGAGGGGCTGCGTGCACAGGACGGCAGGGAGAATACGCCGTTCAGCAATTTCTTCCTGCGTGCCGATGCGGGGACGGTCGGCAGACTGAGCCTTGCCGCATGGGGCAGCAAGCGTGACGTTCTGCCGATTTACTCCGCGAGGGATGTCGCGACGAGCTGGGATTCGGACTTTCGCTCGTCGCTGCGCTATTTTGGCAGCATCAAGAATGTCGGTCTCCAAGGGGCGTACGATCTCGGCAGGGATCAGACGCTTCGCTTCTCTCTGGGCAAAGAAACCGAAGATATGAAGAAGCAGGTCAAATACAGCGCGGAGGAGGAGGAGCCGGAGCAGCATCTACGTCGCAAGATCACACGCGACGCCTACAATCTTTCCTATCAGGGGCGAAACGGAAAGTATGACTGGACTGTCGATTATAATTATGGGAAACGCACGGAGAACGACATCGGTATCATGTCCCTGGCGAAAAATACGCAGTACACGGGATACAATATGCTGTTTTCCCTGAATGATGTGGAACATCAGCAGTGGCATCTGAACACGAAAATCAATGCGGCGGTCAATGACGACCATCTTCTGACCATCGGATTTGGCTACTCCGATGAGCGCGGCGAAGGCTCGCGCATTCAGGATGCCCCCACGTCGTATAAGAAAAAAATTCGACCGGATGACTATGATGCAAGCCTTTGGCATCAATCGGTGCCGGGTACCGCGTTGATTTCTCCGGAGGGGAAGTCCTACGTCCACGATTATAAGTTCAACCGCGATGAAAATGGCAATGTGTACTGGGATGAGGCATACGAGTACCGTGGGACGGCGAATCTGGAAAACTACAAGGAAGTACAGCCGAGCGATATGCTGCGGCCGGGCAATCATATCACGGTCATCGACAAAGCGACCGGTGCAGAAGTCGCCGATCCGCTGACGACGCTCGGTGCAAGCATGGTATACTACGCGTATAAATTCGGGGAGAATCCATTGTTTCCGTACCTCGCCCGCATCAACGGACTCGGCTACAAGGAGGAGTTCAACGCCCGGCAGAACACGCTGACCATCGGCAAGGCGCAGATCCAAAAATGGCATACGTATTTGCTGGATACATGGCAGTATGACCGCAATACCATTCTTACGCCCATCGTGCGCCTCGATCACAGCAGTCTTTTCGGCAGCCATGTCACGGCGGGCATCGGCATGACGCACAATGTCGGCGGCAATCCCCACCGCCGCTTCAAGGTGAATCTGGGAACGGGCTATGCAGAGCCGGGCATGGGTGAGCTGTACTACAACTGGGAGATGTATCCCGCGATGAGCGAACATGCGCCCGGCTGGTACTGGATCGGCAACGCTAATCTGAGGCCGGAGAAATCCGCAAATCTGTCGCTGTCCTTCGAGGGGGAAACGAAGAACACCTTTGCGCGCATGAGCATCTTTCACAACCGCATCAAGGACTATCTGACGCACTATTTCAGCGGGAACTATCTGTATCTGCGGATGAATGCGCCCACGACGCCCGGGGGCATCGGCACGCCCGATCCCAGCTCGCGTGATCGGCTCTACTCGTTCCGCAATCTGGGGAATGTCGCGATCACGGGGGTCGAGGCGGAGCTGGATCATCGGTTCAGCCCGCATTGGTCGGCGAAGCTCGGCTATACCTACCTGCACGCCATCAACAAGGATGCGGCAGAGAACCACATGCCGCGCGAACTTCTCGACCGTCCGCGCCATAAGATCGATGTCGGCATCCGCTATATGGATGAGAAGACCGGCTGGAGCGGTTCGCTGTGGGCGGATTACTACCTGCGTATGCTCGACAGCAACGCCGTGGATATGTCCAAGCAGGCGGAAGCCAAGCGCGCTGCAGATTATAAGCGCAAAAGCTTTGGCATCTGGAATCTCATGGTGCAGAAGAAGTTTGGCGAAGACGCTATGGCGTATATCGGCGTGGACAATCTCTTCGCGAAGCGCGACGATGATCGTGCGTTTCAAGGACGCGTCTATCGTCTGGGCATGAACTTCTCCTTTGACAGCGCAGGCGGTTCTGCCGCACGCATGGGGACGGGGCTTCTTTCTTCTTCACATCGCTCCGATTGGTTTATTCAGCGCGATACGGAAACGCTGCGTCCGGGAGAGTTCCGCGTTTCCGGCGATTACCGATTGCGGCAGGACAGTCATACGGGCGAAGCGCGGAGCGGCGTACGCGTCACGGATAAGCGGGATGTCGGCGATGCGCAGAAGAATCTTGAGGACAATCCTGCACATGGCTATGCGCAGCGCCTGCGCGTGCGTGCGGATGCAGGGCTTGGCGAGCATACGTCAGCGACGGTTACTGCCAGCGCGGCGGGCGGCATGGACGGGCAGGAGGACATCGCTCCGAGCCAAGGGCTGAATGAGGCGCGTATCGAGCGTGCAGAGCTGCGTCACCAAGCAGGGGACGTGGACGTTTCTCTCGGTCGGCTGGAGGAGCGCATCGGTCTTACGGGGTATTTCTTCGGGAAGGACTACGACGGCGCACGCGCCGTCTGGACGGGCGATCGTACGCAGGTGCGTGCAGGCGTTGGCGATTTCTCGCATACGACGGGCATCAAGGATACAGCGTATACAAAGCTCTCACCTCTGGCGTTCCTGCGCAGCGCGACGAAGGACGAGCTGCTTGGGTGGATATTTGAAGATTCGGAGGGGAATACGGTAGCCGATCGCATCACTCTGCCGAATCTGGACAAGATGAACTATCATCAGAAGTTCCTCGATGCCCAGCAGCGGGACAAAGCGGCGGGCGGCGGCAGCGTCGCGCATCGCATGAAGGTCCTGCGTGAGTTCTATACGATGCTGAAGGAAATCGATCCTTCCGTTACAGAAGAGCAAGACCGATTTAGACTGGAGTCGGGGCTTTCCCGAAGTACCAGCAGCAGAATGAGCGTCGCGATGGATAAGTTCGATCCGACCAAGGATCTCGATAGCTATTTTAGCAGTGCAGAATACCTCAATACGATAAAGAAGGCGATGCAGGAGAATGGCGGCGTTCTCTATTTGCGGGACGGCAGCCATACGCCCATTCATGAGGCGGATCTTACGCCGGAGAATTTCCGCCGCTGGTTCGCCGACTATGGTCTGAGCAACGGCGATCCGAATAATTTGTCAAAACTCGGCGGGTATAGCACGACAATCGGGTATATGCTCTTCCATTTATCAAGCACGTGGGATCCGGACGGCGTATCGTATCTGCCGCTCTCGAAGGGGCCGAAGGTGATTCCTGTCCCCGACGGACAGCTCCTCATGCGCGATACGACGCCTGCCGTCAAGACGGCGGGATATGTGCAGGTCAAGCATCTCCTGACGGATGATCTCGGCGTGCAGGCGCACTATATGAAGTCGTTGCAGGATTCGGCTGACGGCGGGAAAATTGCCTCGGTGTTCGGCCTCGGCGCGAGCCTGCGCCTCGGGGCGATGGCGAAGCTCTCCTATGAATGGGGGCAGAACTCCTCGGGCTTTGCGAAGGGGCTGAACGGCGGCGCGACGCCTGCCTATCATGTGCTGCGTCTCGACTACGGGATGCCCGACAGCTGGACGAAGGGGAGCTGGAACGCGTTCTTCGACTACAAGCGTTTTGCGCATGGCTCCTTCCTCGGCGGCAACGGCACGGAGTCCCTACCCGACCGCTACATCGACGGCATCCGGAGCTTTACGCTCGGTGCGGGCTATGTCCCCATCGACAATCTGCGCGTCGACTTCTTCTACACGTTCGATGCCAAGGGAACGGCAAAGCGCGCCACGCTCTTCGGCAGCGAGGCTTTCAAGCTCGGCGATTATGCGCGTGTGCAGCTGACATATCGTTTTTAGAGGACGCGGATAACGGGCTGAATTTATCGGTGCCTTCCTGCAGCTTGATACTCCTACAAATACGCTCTGCCTTGACAAATATGATAGAATAGAGGTAAGAATCCATTGCGTTTTGGGAGGAAATGGTTATGAAAAAGATGATTGCAGGACTGTTTGCGGGGCTCATCCTCGCCACAGGTGCACAGGCAATCGCCTATGGCTGCGAGGACGGCGCATGCGAGCTGCCGCAGCGTCAGAACACGGCGTACTGCTATGGCGGCAATGCAGGTTACTGCTACGACGGCGACTGCGCACAGACATCACGCGATGCGTGCGCAAATCAGAGACGCGGCGGCTGCGGCTGCTATCGTGGACGGTAATTGAGCGACAGAGTGGGTCTGCTTGGAGGATATCATCTTCCAAGCAGACCCACTCTTTATTGTGGCAGGATATCTACATCCAACGACGAATCATATCACAGCGAATATTTTTACAAATAAATGGGAGGATAATCCATCATGAGCACGGCAATTACAAATGATTTCGATACGCGTCACTATCGTCTCGCCGACGTTGCAAAGGAGGGCGGCGCTGCAACGCGCACGCCGATCTACAGTACAGAGTCGACAAGCGGTGTGGTCTGGGTGCTAAAGCCGGGACAGGAAATCAAGCCGCACGGGCACGCCAAGGCGGATGATATCTGGATCTGCATACAGGGTGAGGGCGTATTCTATCCCACGCCCAATGAGGAGCGTCCCATCACAAAGGGCGATGTCATCGTCTCGGCGAAGGGCATGTGTCACGGCATGAAGAATACGGGCACGGAGGACTTCATCTTCGTCGGCATCCTTGCGCCCGTTCCGGCAGATTATTTCCCCATTGAGGGGTGAGCCACAGACGTAAGTGGAGGCAAGGAAAATGCCCGCACAATCACATCGTCCAAATACAAAAGCAGCCCCTCCACCAAAGCCGCTTGCATGGTGGAAAAAGCTGCTGATCGCCGTGTTTGGTACATACATCGCGGCAAAGTTTTTCGGGCTCATCGTCCCCGATGTCAGTACCGCAGGGATATTCCCGCACGCGGACGGGGATGGGCATACAGAGAAGCCTCCCATCGCAACGGACGAATATCCCGACGATACATGGGACTATCCTGTGGAAGATCGCTGCGAGGATGAGGATATCTATACGCACGAGGATGATCTGCCGCCCGCAGAGAATCTCTATGACGATTGGGACGACTGGAACGAGGGGTATGACGACGATCATTTCAGCTGAAGTGGGCGACGGTACAAATGTATAACGCATACCATCGCTCCTCATGATGTCAGTATATTTCCCGCCGATGCCCGATGGCAAGTGCGAGAATGACAAGGCGATCATCCTCAATGGCACAGATCAGGCGATAGTCGCCGATGCGGTAACGCCACTGTCCCTTTCGGTTCGCTGTGAGTGCTTTGCCAAATGCACGCGGATTCTCGCAGTGGATAAGATTTTTCGTAATCCAGCCACGAAGGATGCGCTGTGTATAGCGATCAAGCCTCTTAAAATCCCGATCAAATGCGGCAGTTGTCTGTACTTCGTACATCTTCAAAGTCTAGTTCCTTCCACAACTCCTCAATCGGCTTCGCCTGCTTACCATCTTTTAGATACTCCGCATACGCCTCCTCGGCAAGCGCGATATCGTACTCATCCTCGATCTTCTCAAAGAGCGCCTGCTTGAATGCCTCGCCGAGCGAGATCGCGTGCAGCTTCGCATAGCTCTCCGCGAGAGCCTTCTCTGTGTCTGTCA
>ERZ772960.1641-NODE-1641-length-17509-cov-4.594019_pt1 | contig 17509 bp, 15 predicted proteins | sample MGYA00580678_ERZ772960 | MGnify/ENA primary metagenome ERZ772960 (study PRJEB29015, sample SAMEA2737930) | human oral metagenome | biome: human oral; feature: human-associated habitat; material: dental | place: China | collected 2059 ... | reverse complement strand
TCCGACATTGATGTCGTGGGCATTGACGAGGCCCAGTTCCTTGACGATGGGCTCGTAGACGTGTGCAATGAACTGGCAAACAAGGGCGTTCGGGTCATCATTGCAGGCTTGGACATGGACTATAAAGGCGTGCCTTTTGGGCCCATTCCGGCCCTTTGCGCCATCGCCGACGAGGTAACAAAGGTGCATGCCATCTGTGTCAGGTGCGGAGCCTTGGCCTATGTGAGCCACCGTTTGGTCAACAATGACCATCGGGTGCTGCTGGGTGAAAAGGAAGAATACGAGCCGTTGTGCCGCGACTGCTATCAGAAAGCATTGAAAGAAGAAAGGAAATAAGAGTTATGAGAAAAGAAATCACTTTCGACCGCTTTATCCGTTGGGCGGGTATAGGGCTGTTAGTCATCGCCATACTGCTGCTGATGAATTACCTGAGCAGCGTGTTGTTGCCGTTCTTTGTTGCGTGGTTGCTGGCCTATCTGGTTTATCCTATCGTGCAATTCATCGAAAACCGGCTGCATATCCGCGTGCGGGCGCTCAGCATTCTGCTTACGATGCTGTTGCTGATTGTGGTCATCGGTGGTGTATTCTACCTCATTATACCACCCATGATCGGCCAGTTTGACAGGCTACAAACCGTACTTACGCGTTGGGTTCACCACACAACGCATACCAACGACATAACAAATTACATCTCACAATGGATACAACAACATCAGAATCAGATAGAACGTATCTTCAAAAGTAAGGACTTTGGCGATGCAATCAAGGCCGCAATGCCAAGGCTTTTCACGTTTGTTGGGCAGACAGCTACAGTCATTTTGAGTGTCATTGCCTCTATGATTACGTTGCTATATATGTTCTTTATCTTGATGGACTACGAGGTTTTGACGAACAATTGGATACGAATCTTCCCCGCAAAGAACCGTCCGTTCTGGCGCGAACTCATGCAAGATGCGGGGCGAGAGCTTAATAATTACGTCCGAGGGCAGGGACTTGTGGCCCTCTGTATGGGTATTATGTTCTGCATAGGTTTCACAATTATCGGCTTTCCGATGGCCATTGGGTTGGGCATTCTCATTGGAATTCTCGACTTAGTTCCCTATCTTCACACCTTTGCTCTCATTCCTACAGCCTTCCTTTCCATGTTGAAAGCCGCCGATACCGGGCAAGATTTCTGGGTTGTTTTTGGTATGGCTGTGCTCGTTTTTGCCGTAGTTCAGATCATCACAGACCTCATTGTGACCCCCAAAATCATGGGAAAAGCCATGCGACTCAACCCGGCTATCCTGCTACTTTCACTCTCTGTGTGGGGCACTTTGCTGGGTTTTATCGGTCTGATCGTGGCACTTCCGCTGACAACATTAATCATTGCTTATTGGCAACGCTATGTCACCAAGGAGGACACCAAGCATGTCAAACTGCAAACCGAGTCGGACGAAGGCGAATAACGGCCACGTTCCCCTTTTAATTCGGCCGTACTCATATCGCCACTGCCACGGGAGACAGGGCCATATGCCCCTATTTCGTTTTGTTAAATATATTAAATTGCAGTGTATATTATATGCAAGTGCTTCCTCGTTCCAATTAAATTAAGTACCTTTGCACTCGCTTTCAAACAGAAAGTTGATTGACTCGCTAGCTCAGTTGGTAGAGCACAACACTTTTAATGTTGGGGTCATGGGTTCGAGCCCCATGCGAGTCACTGGTAAAACGACCGACCATCAAGCGGAAAATGCTGAATGGTCGGTCGTTTTTCTTTTGAGATAGCGATTTGATTTTTAGGAGATCGCTATCTAATCTTAGCCACAATATATTCAGATTGCGTGCCAATGCGGAACTTCGCGCCCCATATACCGAGGCCAGAGCTGACATAATAGCGCGTGTTTCCTTTGGTCAGGGGGCCGAACGCGTCCTCATAGACGGCTTTGGTAATCCAGTTTATCGGCCAAACCTGCCCATAATGCGTGTGTCCGGCAAGCTGAAAGTCGACTCCGTTCAGCGCTGCTTCTTCCAAATGATAGGGCTGATGGTCCAGTTCTATAATGTATTTGCGACGGTCGATGCCCTCCATGAGCCGGCTAAGTGGCTTGCGACGTTTGTTGGTGCGGTCATCACGTCCCACGATGGCAATGTCTTTGAAATAGGCAACACTGTCTTGAAGCAACTGAATGCCGGCTTGTTGGCAGAAAACCTTGTCGACATTGACGCCCGTATAATAGTCGTGGTTGCCCAAAACGGCGAAAATAGGAATGCCCAAGCGGCGGAACTCCTCGGCAGAATGCTCTTCATTGACCGGCTTTATGGTCCTGTCAATGAGGTCACCGGCTATGAGTATGGCGTCAGGTCGCTCGTTTTTGATGCGTTCCAGCCAGCGATGCAAGTCACTTCGGCGGTTGTGGTAGCCCAAATGAAGGTCGCTGACCATCACCAACGTCATGTTGCGACTCAATTTGCCTTTCGAAGCAAGCGTAAGCTCCACCCGTTGCTTGTTGTCGTAGTGAAAATAGGCATAAGTAAAAAGAACTGTGAGCAACAAAGTGACCGAGATGCTCCCCAGAACACTGGCCTTGAGGAACGAGCGCGGTATGATTCCGACGGCAGCACCAAGGTCGAGCACAGCAAAAAGCATCACCATGTAGAGCAGAATGACGAGCCATGAGGTGCCCACTTCGTAGATGAACGAGGCCAAACCCAGCGGAAGTTTGTCCAAAAGTCCGCTCATGGCGACGAAAAAGCCGATGAATGACAATGCCATCAGAACGACAACAGAAGTCCGAAGCAGCGGAATTGCCGGCAATAATTGCCAGACTCTGACGGAAACATAGTATTGTCCGGCCACCGGAAGCAGCAGGAACAGTGCAGCCCAAAATAAATTCATCATTCGATTTTTGTTGAATAGTCGTTTGTTTTGGCGTCGATGGACACGCAAAATGAATGGATTTTAAAGAAAACCTTGTTGATGCAAGGCCTCAAGCAGGCTCTTGCTCATGGCCTCATTGTCTTTTTTCGTGTATTTGATGTCGGTAAACACCTGCGCAAGTGTCTTCTTTCGATTGATTTCCACAAAGTTTTTGTTTACCTCCAAGGCCTCTTTTGCGCGGTAAAAATCGTCGATACGCTCCGCAGTATAGTCCTCGAACCTTTCCTGATGCACCATGGCACGCAGCGGAAGACGGTCAGTCTGCATCGGATTTTCGGCCGGCCAACCCATCGTTATCGTTGCAACGGGAAACACAAGTCGCGGCAATTGCAGGACATCGATAATGGTTTGGGGCATATAAAGCGTTGTTCCGAGGAAGCAAGTGCCCAATCCTTCGGCCTCGGCAAGGTTGCAAAGCGTCTGTGTATAGAGCAAACCGTCAGTCGCGGCATTCATAAACGAGAGGAAATTGGCGTAACCCGGCGTCGCATTTCGGTGCTCTGCCCACACGGTTGTACGTCGGTAGTCGGCACAAATGGTCAGAACAACGGGCGCATCTGTCACCATTGGCTGGTTAAAATGAGCCGGAGCCAATTGCTCTTTCACCGCTTTGCTGCGCGTAATAACGACACTATAGAGTTGAAGATTACCCATTGTGGGCGTCCGTTCCGCCGTTTCCAGCAGTCTGTTGAGCAGCTTTTCGTCCACGTCTTTGGCCGTATACTTCCTGATGGTGCGTCTTGTTTGCAATGTATTCATTCCACCTTATTATATAGTTTATGCTGGACAAAGTTACATAAAATATTCTTTTTCGCCAAAGAACGCGCCACATCGTCGCGCAACGGACCGCATATCATGCGCCTACAGGCCGTATTCAGCCAAGCCGTCCGGCCCCTCACGGCGGCTTACTTTCGCTTCGCAACGTCTCGATTTTGTAAATAAACTTAACCAAAAAACAGGCCTTCGGGGAGCCATCAAATAGAAATGGAAGGCCCGAATAGCAGTTCTTTTCTTGACGTTTCGCTGATTTTTGCACCCGTTTTCGGTTATTTGGCTTCGCAACCTCAGCCATTTCGCGCGGTAATATGGACCATATTGCACGCTAATATGGCTGAGGTTGCCGCACAATATAGCTGACATAGCGAGCCGTTCGCCTTGAGTGGACGCACGAACCGTGCGTCCCTACATTTTTATCGCAGTTATATTATGCGGAAATATACGCGAAAAAAGGTAACAAATTGGTATATAACGCGTTACATATCCTGCTCAAAACGCGCGTATTTCGGCCCAAAAGAGGGCGTAATGAAAACCGAAGCAAACAGGAAAGCGGTTTTGTCAAGATAATTCATGCATTGAGATTGCGTTGCAATCATGTTTAAGGAAATCTAACATTTCATTTGTGTTGCATTTTGAAAAAGTTTTCCTACCTTTGTAACCATCGTGCGAAAATCGCCGAAAACATAAGAACAAATCTACAATTTCAATCGAATAATCTAAAAATGGAACAGTTTTTCAGCTACATCATCAGCTTCGGAGCTAGCGTGATGATGCCCATTCTCTTTACAATCATTGGTCTTTGCATCGGTATGCGCTTTGGAAAAGCCCTGCGATCGGGCTTGTATGTGGGCGTGGGATTTGTGGGATTGGGTGTCGTCACGGCCTTATTGACGACGAATTTCAACAGTCCTTTGAGTTCAATTTCCGATTTCTATCATCTTCAACTCAAGGTTTTCGACATGGGATGGCCTGCAGCTGCGGCCGTAGCCTACAACACTGCGGTGGGTGCTTTGATTATTCCTATCTGCTTAGGCATCAACTTTTTGATGCTCATAACAAAGACAACGCGCACCGTTAACATTGACCTTTGGAACTATTGGCACTATGCCTTCATTGGCGCAGTGGCCTATTTTGTGATGGGAGAGAGCCTACTTTGGGGCTATTTTGCAGCCATTGTGTGCTACATGATCACCCTTGTTTGCGCCGATTTGACGGCAGATCGCTTCCAGAAATACTATGATTTGGAAGGCATTTCCATTCCCCAACCGTTCTGTCAGAGCTTTATGCCGTTCGCAATACTCATCAATAAGGTATTGGAAAAGATACCCGGTTTCAACAAACTTGACGTAGATGCCGAGGGATTAAAGCGAAAGTTCGGTGAGTTAGGCGACCCTCTTGTGCTCGGAGTCATTGTAGGTGGACTGATAGCTTTGTTTGGTGAGGCCGGCCATATCACCGATTTCGGCGGCTATTTGAAGGAACTTCAGCAGGCAGACCCCACTGTAACGGCCACCGATGCCACGATGGGTATCGTGAAGAATGTGCTTGCTTTGGGAGTCATTATGGGTGCCGTTATGGAGCTGATACCGCGTATTACGAAGCTGTTTATCGACGGATTGATGCCTATTTCGGAGAAAACAAAGGAGCTGGTTAGCCGTAAGTTCGACGGTAAAAAGGTCTTCATCGGCATGAGTCCCGCCTTGGTTATCGGCCATCCTACGACACTTGTCGTCTCACTTTTCCTCATTCCGACCATCTTGGCACTGGCCGTTTTCCTGCCGGGCAACCAATTTCTGCCCTTAGCTTCATTGGCCGGAATGTTCTATCTCTTCCCGATTGTATTGCCATATACGAAAGGTAACGTCGTAAGAACATTCGTTATCGGACTCGTTACCCTTGTTTTCGGCCTCTATTTTGTCACTGATATGGCTCCCGCTTTCACCCAAGCTGCGGCCTCGGTTTATGCAGCTACGGGCGATAAAGCAGCCCATATACCTGACGGTTTCTCTGGAGGAGCGCTCGATTTTGCGTCAAGTCTCTTCGGATGGGTCATCTATAAGTGCACGGAATCATTGGAGTATGTGGGCATGGCCCTGCTGAGTTTGGTGACGATAGCCCTGCTATTGTTCAACCGCCGACAGATTATTGCAAGCGAAAAAAACAACAAATAGACATGAAGAAAACATTATTAACCTTGGCCTTCGGGCTTACTGCAACCATCAGTATGGCACAAACGAATTATGAAGTGAGGTGGGCAAACCACCCGGAAGATGCAAAACACTACGACACGGAGCGGCTTCGGAAGGAGTTTGCCATAGAGAAAGTCTTCTCACCCGGCGAAGTCAACTGGGTCTACAGCATGTATGACCGGTTCTTAATCGGTGGGGCAGAGCCTGTGAACAGCCCCATTCGCCTGACAAGCATCGCTCCTTTGCACACCGATAAGCCGCAGGATAAACAGCGATTACTCGACAATCGCGAGCTCGGCATCATCAATATCGGCGGTAAAGGTACGGTGACCATCGACGGGAAAGCCTATGAATTGGGCTTCCAAGAGGCACTCTATGTGGGCAGGGCCGACGATAAGAACAACAAAGACATCGTGCTTTCGAGCGCAGACGCGGCGCATCCGGCCAAGTTCTACATGAACAGTGCCTGCGCACATCAGTCATATCCGACGAAAAAAGTAACCCTGAAAGAGGCCAACAACATCAAGGCCGGCTCGCTGAAAGAGAGCAACGACCGCGTAATTCATCAGATGATCATCGACGGAGTGGCCGGTGTTCGCACCTGTCAGTTGCAGATGGGCATCACAGAACTCAAGGAAGGATCGGTTTGGAACACCATGCCTGCCCACACACATCTGCGCAGAATGGAGACATACCTATATTATAATGTACCCGAAGGTCAGAAGATTCTCCACGTGATGGGCGAACCTCAGGAGACAAGACCCATTTGGTTGAACAACGAACAGGCTGTGATTTCGCCGCAATGGAGCATTCATTGCGCCGCAGGAACCAGCAACTACACTTTTATTTGGGGAATGGCAGGCGAAAACCTCATTTATACGGACATGCAGGTCGTGAAGATTCCGACTTTGAAATAACCCATAAAAGGAAAAAAAGTGGCAAGCATACAGACTTCAAAGATGTCGAACTTTCGTTGGGTTATCTGTGCATTGCTCTTCGTGGCTACGACAATCAACTACATGGACCGTCAGGTTCTGTCGTTGACATGGAAAGATTTCATCGCTCCGGAGTTTCATTGGACCGACGATGACTATGGAACCATCACGGGACTCTTCTCGATTTTCTATGCCATAGCCAATCTCTTTGCTGGCAAATTCATCGACTGGATGGGCACGAAGAAGGGCTATCTCATTGCTATCTTCGTGTGGTCGACGGGCGCAGTGATGCATGCCGGCTGCGGTTGGGTAGCCATGCAGCTGGAAGGTTACGGAAGTATCGAGGCATTACGGCTGGTTCAGGCTGGCAGCGACGCCGCCGTTGCCATTGCAACCGTTAGTGTTTGGTTGTTCCTTTCGTGCAGATTGATTCTTGCGGTGGGCGAAGCGGGCAACTTCCCTGCAGCCATCAAGGTGACAGCCGAGTACTTTCCGAAGAAAGACCGCGCTTTTTCGACTTCCATTTTCAACAGTGGAGCGTCGGTAGGTGCCTTGGCTGCGCCGGCAACTATCCCTTTAATGGCCCGTGCATGGGGCTGGGAGATGGCCTTTATCATTATCGGTGTGCTGGGATATGTGTGGATGGGGCTTTGGATATGGCTCTATGACAGGCCCGAACGCAACAAAAGAGTGAACAAATCTGAGCTGTGTTACATCGAACAAGACCGTGACCTCGCGACCATTGAGACTGCCGTGGAAGAAGAAAAAGAGAAGACCATCGGCTTTATGAAGTGTTTTTCATATCGTCAAACGTGGTCTTTCATTGTCGGAAAGTTTATGACCGACGGCGTATGGTGGTTCTTCTTGTTCTGGGCTCCGGCCTATTTCTCCGATCAATATGGCTACAAGAGCGACTCCGAGATGGCTATCATGCTGGTCTTTACGCTCTATGCTATCTGTACGGTGCTAAGCATTTGCGGCGGATACCTGCCCACTTATTTCGTTGATAAGAAAAGAATGAACCCCTATATCGGCCGTATGCGTGCCATGTTCATATTTGCTTGCTTCCCCGTTTTGGGCCTTTTTGCACAACCAATGGGCGCATTCAGTCCTTGGTGGCCAGCCATAATCATCGGTCTTTTGGGTGCAGGTCATCAGGCATGGTCAGCAAATCTCTATTCAACAATAGGCGATATGTTCCCCAAATCAACGATAGCTACGATCACAGGTATCGGTGCAATGGCAGGTGGAATCAGCTCGTTTATGATCAATAAAGGCTCGGGTATGCTCTTTACTTACGCTGAAGCGCAGGGTAAGGCCTTCTCTTTCATGGGCTTCGATGGCAAACCTGCGGGCTATATGATCGTCTTTTGCATCTGTGCCGTGGCTTATCTTGCGGGCTGGTGTATGATGAAAATGCTCGTTCCGAAGTACAAACCAATCATCGTTGAGGGCTGATGGAAGCGAAAAAAGACTTGTTTTGGCTTGCGGGTGCCCGTTAAAATAAACTAATTATTGGCGGGCATGCGCTGCAGCTTCCATTAAATTTGCGTACCTTTGAACCCGTTTTAAAACCTTCTATAAGATTGAATATGAGTAAAAAAGTCAATGGAATACTTACAGCCTTCACGGTTTGTGCCATGGTAACGGCCATGATGAGTGCGATGCCTGCCGACAATATCATGACAAAAGAGAAAGATACGACAATCATCAACACCAATTTGTTGGGCAAGAACGTGAAAGGCTTCAAGGGAAGTACGCCGGTAAAGATTTATATTGAGAAGAACAAGATCGTCAAGATTGAGGCGCTTCCCAATCGGGAGACCCCAAAATTCTTCGATAAAGCAAAGACTTTGCTGACGCAATTCAATGGCATCAGCGTTTCAAAAGCCGAAAAAATGGACGTTGACGGCGTCACCGGGGCCACGTATTCATCGAATGCGCTGAAGAAAAACGTGCAGTTGGGCTTGGAATATTACAAGCACAACAAGTGACGACCATTGTTTCCGAGAGAAAAATAGAAAGAGAAGCACCGCGCTTCTCTTTTTTTGTGGCCTAAAGACGGCTATGTCAGAAAGAACTTTCGTGATGAAAAGTAACAAAAAACGTGCATCCACATGGAATGCACGCTATCGAATTGGAGTCTAAGATGTCTTTTAGAAGTTGTAATAAAGGCTGAAAGCAATGTTGTTTCCATCAAGATCCAAACCATACTTGCTGACCTTGCCGCTCGTATTGTTGTTCTTGCGCTGCTGCCAGCCAAGGAAACCGACGTGAGAAACAAAAGACAAGTGCTCATTCAAGTTAACAGCGATGCCGGGACGTGCACCTACCGACCAAGTGTCGATGTCGTTACCAGCATTATAGACATGACCGTAACCCAAACTGCCGTCCACGAACACGTTAATGTACTTCGTATGCACGAAAGTATAGCGTGCGTATGGGTTTATTTCGATGGATTTCTCATGGCCTTTTGTCTGACCTTCCCAACCAAACATAACACCGGCAGCCCAGTCAGAGTTGAAGTTGTAACCGATTTCCGGCAGGAATTTGTAGGTTGTTGTGGTCGTATTGCCGTCGTCATTGCCTTGAACACTGAAGCCACCACCTACATAAACTTGTGCGTTTGCGCTGATTGCAACTGCAAAAGCCGCAACCAAAGTCATCAATAATTTTTTCATAATCTTTTTACTTAATTAATTTATAACTCTAATTCAAGTGCAAAGGTAAATAAGTTTCATGGTGAATTCCAAATGTTTTAAGTTAAAAAAGTGATAAGACCGTGTTAGAAATGAAAAACTTGCGCCTGTTTCTCTTGCTTTAATGATAGTCATGGGTGTGGACTTCATAGAAGATGGAATGGGGAGGATCTGAAACCTGCACACAACACGCAGGGTTGTAAATAAAACTAAATAGAGGTGGGCACACAAGGTGGTTTCTTGACATAAATCAAAACGTTGCCCAAAATGTGCAAAATATGCTGAATTAATTTGGTGTGTTCGTGCACATGTATTACTTTTGCAGTGTCAATAAGACATAAAAGGTAATAGATTGTTTAGGTTAATGATATAGATTTAGGTTTAGTTATTTAGGTTTAAAGATTAGTTTTGCTGAAATAGGATTGGTTTTTTAGGTAAAAAAGAGGATTTAGGATAACACGAGCGAAAGTGTCGCTCACTTTTTTAGAAAATGGTATTAAGTTATTAAATAGGAGAAGAGGCAGTCTTGAAGTGATTTCAAGGCTGCTTTTTTATTGTAAAATAATGCTGTTGATGGGATACGATCATCACCGTTTGAAGGGAAAATGGGAGAAAAAACTGTTCTTGATGGAGTTGTATCTATAAAAGATGGCGGTAAACCATCGATAAAGAAACGAGTATAAAAATAAAAGTTTATAGAATTGCTTGACAACCCGATGTTTTATCAGCTGATTTTTCTTATCTTTGTCGCAGACAATTCCTATCTTTTGAGATGAAAAAAGCAATCGTAATGGGTGCCAGTAGCGGCATCGGACATGAGGTGGCAAGGCTCCTCATCGGGCAAGGATGGACGGTCGGCGTGGCTGCACGACGTGTGGAAAAGTTGGAAGATCTGCGGGATTGCGCTCCGGAACGTGTCTTCACGGCCCGGATTGACGTGACCGATGCACACGCAGATGAGGCACTTTGCCGGTTCATTGAGCGCATGGGCGGGCTCGACCTCTATTTCCATGCGGCCGGAATCGGGCGAAAGAACCCCGAATTGCAGGCCGAAACGGAACTCAAGACCATGCAGACCAATGCCCTTGGATTTGCAAGAATGGTGGGCGAAGCCTATCGTTATTTCGCCTTAAACGGCGGCGGACACATTGCTTGCATCACGTCGATAGCAGGCACAAAAGGCATGGGACCGGCCCCGGCCTACAGTGCTACGAAGGCCATGCAGAGCACTTACTTGCAGGCTTTGGAGCAGTTGGCGGGCAACAAACGGCAGAATATCCACTTCACCGACATTCGTCCGGGGTTCGTTGACACGCCCTTACTTGACAACACGTCCCATTTTCCGATGCTCATGCGCACGGATAAGGTGGCTCTACACATCTTAAAGGCAATAGAAAAGCAGCGTCACGTCTGCATCATCGACTGCCGTTGGCGCATGGTGACGGCCCTTTGGCGACGCATTCCCAATTGGGTTTGGCGGCGAATGCGGCTCATTAAAAATCAGGATGAACTTCATCATTAGACATCAATATCGGGGAGGACAGATTTGATGAGCGTCGATTTGCCCAAACGGCACCTCCATAAACGACGACAAACTTCTTTTCTGCAACCTGAATGGCCTTCAGAGACCTCGCTTGTTCTTCCTTTTTGTCAACAAAATCCATCTTTTTAGAGAATAATATTTTGAAAAATGATATTCTAAAACACATTTTTGTAAAAATAAAATTCTTCTCGTTATGAAGCAAATATATCGCACGTTATTTGCAATTCCGTCTTATCAGTCGGCTTACATGGTTGTGTAACCGGCCTTTTTTATCATGGTTGGAGCTACTAAGAAGGGTATAGTGGAAGCCATTTTTTTATTTTTTCACTTTTTCACAAGCTTACCTTTTAGGTTTTTTTCGTATATTTGCAGCATCAGCCTGCCATCACAATCGTTTGATTATGTGGAAGTTGGCTTTGCAAGTCAATTTGATTTGCCGGGAGTTGAAAACAGATTACGAACCAACCGAATGCTTGTGGACTGCAAAAAAACTTTATTATCCATCACGTTTCTACTGATTACACTGTCCTTGTTGGCACAACAGCAACAAGGAAAAGCCTCATATTATTCGAAAAGGGCCACGGGAGCGAGGACTGCCAGCGGCGAACGACTGCATCATGACAGCCTTACTTGTGCGCATCGCACTTATCCTTTCGGTACCTTATTAAAAGTGAAGAACCCCGGAAACGGCCGAAGTGTGGTCGTAAGAGTGACCGATCGCGGGCCTTTCAAACGTGGACGTATCATCGACCTTTCGTATGCTGCCGCCAAAGAACTCGGCATATTGGCCAACGGTGTGGCTACGGTTATAGTTGAAAAATACAACAAAGGCGTTCCTTATCTCGACGAAGACAGCGTCAACCTGCCCCAAATCGACTTCGAAGTGGCGACAGCTGGCCACAGTATCGTTGAGGATTGGAAGAACAAGGAGAGCGTTGTAAAGAAAAAAATGGACCGCAATGCGAAGGAAATAGCAAGCGAAAGGAAGCAAGAACAAGCCAAAAGACCGGCAAAACAACCTGAAGAAGCCGACAAAGGAAACAAGCCTGTACTCACAAAAAAAGAGAAAGAAAACCGCTGGAACAGCGTTTTTGAAAGGTTGAAAGGTATGTTTTGAAACCTAAGAACCACCCCCTACCCTCTCAAAGGGAGGGAGTTTTGGCCTACGGTGGACTTAATGAAGACGTTTCTAAGCTATTTATATATGATAGTTCACAAGTTCTGACCTCCTCCCTTTTGGAGGGTCGGGGTGAGTGTTAGTGGGCAGAGGTGGATGTTGTCGGTATATTGAACTCTGAAACCTTGGATATCACCCGACTACCTTGCAGCACCGACACGCAAATCTTGGCGCTACCGGCCTTCAACCGATTGTCTGCTTTTACCACTGCCGTGTAGCGAATCCCCTTGCCCGGCTCAATCTGCTCGACAAGAACACCCGAAGAAACCGTCAGATGCCGATTGCCTGTAGCCTCGATAACAGCAGGTTGAACGTCATAAAGGGTCTGCTGGCCGCGGTTCATCACCTCGAAAACCACCGTGCAAAGCTCACCTCGCTCGATTATTCCATCTTCATTGCCGTCCAAGAAGCGTGCATTGCATATATCGACAATGGGCGTGTAGGTCGTTTTCTCAGTCCGATTGGTGGGGTTAACGGTCTCGGTTGCGACACCGGAACGCCCGTTTTTACCGGTAAAATCATCAATGCGGTCGTCGCTGGAATTTGATTCGTCAAAGCCACTGTCGGTAGACGGCAACTCCCGATAGCTGCCGTTTGCACCGTCTTGCTGCCGTTCCGACATCTTACGCTCGTAATTTTGCCTCGCCCGTTCCTGTTGATACGCTTCCGCTTCGGCCGCCTTTCGCTCCTCGGTCGCCTGCCCAATCGCAGCTCCGACCACCGCACCGCCGGCCATTCCCACAATCGTTCCGAGGTCAGAACCACGTGGCCCGCCCGCAATACCGCCAATGGCACTGCCCAAGATCGACCCTAAATTAGCACCCGCATAGGCACCTGTCCCCGTGTAACTGTCGCAACTGCCGAGCAATAAAGTCGCACAGACTGCATAAACCGCCAACTTCTTCATCTTCAAATCGATTATTGATCTTGATGCAAAGATAAACATTAAAACGCAACTTGCATGAATATTTTCCCTATAAGAAACGGGGGAAATCCCTAAAGAACGTTTTTTAGCCCCAAAAAATCATTTCAACAGATATTCAACATAAAAGGTTGACTTGCAAATTCCTACATCATACGAACGCCAATTCATCAGTAAATCCGAACGTACTTTTACTCCGGGGAAGGAATACGAACATTTCGTAACGGAAAACAACATATCTTTGGGCCAGAAATCTAAATTTCAAATAACTTAAACAACAACCAAAAATTATGAAGCACAAAGAAAAGAGAATGCTTTTCGCCTGTGGTCTCTGCTGCATTTTGGCAGGCTCGACCGGTAAGGCTTATGCCCAAGTGACGACAAGCGACACAACGAAAGTGCAAACCAGCACCACCCATTTTAACAACAAAGAAGAAAAGAACCGCAATGTGATGCTGAATGCAGAGGGAAACCAAGGACCTCGAAACGTCAACATAGGTTTGCCCTTCTCTGGAGACATCATTATCTTGGAGAACGATGTTCCTGTTGTGTATTACTTCTGGCCAACCATTCCCACTTATGCATGGCGAAATGGAACAAGTCTGTCGAAAATGGGACTATTGTCATTTGCTGAAGGAGCCCTCACCTATGGTAAAGTAGGCTATGCCGTACAATCTTCCGACCGTGAAGCCTCTTCCAGATTCAAAGGCTACGCACAATTGAATGCCAACAGCTTCGGTTCTTCACGCTATGATGTCACCTTGACGGGTCCTTTGGCAAAGGGGGGCTGGGGCTATATGCTCAATCTTTATCAAGACTTCGAACGCGGCAACGGTACCAATTACATGTACACGCCATGGCAGTCGCGCACATCAATGATCAAAGCGGCATTACAAAAGACCTACAAGAATGGATACGTGCGTGTATTGTACAAATTGGTTGATTCCAAAAGTGTTGCCATCTCCAACTATTTTCCGGTGTTGTATAAAGGAGACGGGAAGACGGAAGAACTTCCGAACTTTAATATTGGCAAGGATTCTTACTCGCTTCGCACGGGTTTAATCCCCTATATCGAGCCGTTCAACGGGGAAAGTAAGTGGGCAGATTTGAATGATGACACTTACAGACGCTCAACATCTCATAACTTGTATATCACGGGTGAGCACAAATTCAACAAAGGTTACAAACTCACCTATACGGGCATGTGGCAATACATGAACACGCCCGTGGCCATCACCTTCCCTATCAGTATCGGTGTCTACGATAAAGACCAATATGATGCCAAGCATTGGAGTTTTAACCAATTCGGAACGAACACTCCTTACACGGGTGCTGTACAGATGGTGAACAACCAAATTATCCCACAATCAAAGATTCATTATTGGGTTCTGCGCTCCGAGTTGACAAAGAAGTTCGGCATACACAGTACCCGACTAGGCCTTACTTTCCAACAGAACGCTCGTAAATATGTTTCCTACGGTGGTATGTTCTTCCAAACTGTTCAGCCCAATCCAATGCTACTCGACTGGAGTGTGGGTCCAATGAAGTTCACCGACGACCACGGCCTGATGTCGGCCGCCAAGAGTTATGGCAGCTACACGAACGACCGCTTCTCGAAGATAGCACTCTATGCTTCTGACGACTTCAGTCCAGCCAAATGGCTCGACTTGGGCTTTGGGCTTCGCATTGAACATCAGAACATCAAGGATACCCACTCTCCTTATTATTCATCGAAAGAATTCATCGGCAACATTCCATATATCCAGCATAACTTCAATAACAAATGGAACAAGGTGGGCATAGCAAACGCCGTTGTCAAGCTGACCCGCACATTCGGTATGCTGGCTGACCTCACCTACAATTCTTGGTGGGACTACTATTGGGACTACAGCAACCGAGATGCACTCGGCAACCCCATTGCCGCCGCTGGCGACCCGGCCCCACGCACGACGGTGCCCATGAATTACGAACAAAAGGTGATTAATTATGGCGCCGGTATCTTCTGGAACCTGAAGAACCTGAGCATCGTCTCCAAGATCACTGGCATTGAGAAACGTAACATCCGCTACACCGCGGCTACCATTCAGAACCCGAAGAACCCGACGGAGAAGGCTGATTTCAGCCCTATATTCTACAATATCAGGACCTTCGGCTGGTCTACCGACATTGTTGCAACCCCGTTCAAGAATTTCAATATCCACTTCCTACTCACATTGCAAAACCCACAATACAAGCATTTCGCATATTCTGCGTTCAACGAGGAGTATTCTTACAACAATAAAGTCATACCGGAACTGTCAAAGGTGCTGATGGAAATCGACCCCAGCTACTCATTCATGAACCGAAAGATGCGTGCATGGGTAAGCCTCCGTTACTTCGGCAAGCAGTATGGCAACCCCACCAATGTCTTCAGCTACAATGCATGGTGGGAGACCTTCGGCGGTTTGGACTATCGCGTGAACCGTAACGTGAATCTGAAGCTCCAAATTGTCAACTTCCTCAATCAAAGAGGAGCCAAAGGAACCGTGCAGGGAGCTAGCCAGCTAAAGACGGACGAAGCTTATATCAATCGTACTGTCATCGCAAGCGCAATCCGCCCACGTACATTTGAGTTCACAGTAGACATAAAGTTCTAAAAAAATCATTGACAAACAAATATTCAAACTTTTAATTTAACAAAATTATGAAACAGATTCGTTTTATCCTCGCAGCCATGTTACTTTTCGTAGCCTTTGCTGCAAATGCTCAAGAGAACAAAGAAGTAGGTAGTTTCTTCGTCGGGACATGGAACATCACCGTCAAAGGAACCCCCAATGGCGATTCTAACATGAAAGTCGTGTTCAAGCGGAATGCCGAAGGTAAGATCACTGGCGCTACCTGTGATGACCAAGGAAAAGAAACTCCGTTTACTCGTTTAGAAGTAAAAAATGACAAAATCACAGCCTATTGGGTTGCACAAGGTTACGATGTATACCTCTACCTCGAGAAAGTAGCTGATAACAAAGTTGAAGGTTCTATGATGGATATGTTCGATGCTGTCGGAACCAAAGTGAAAGAAAACAAATAAACTTTTTTGTCTTAACAGAAAAATTGTCGTGGTTGAACAGAGAACGATAAACGCATCATAACTTACGAATGCAAAACTCTATCAACACGACAATTTTTCAATAAAACTCATATACCTGTTTTTATCAAGAAGATGGCAAAGAGAATAATTCTACTGATGATATTGGAGATGGGACTGATAGTGCCAACCATAGTACATGCCCAGAAAGCAAAAAAGAAGAAAATAGCCGTGCAGCTATATTCTCTTCGAGATGAGATTGGCAGTTTTGTCACCAGAAATTATAACCATGATTATATGCCGGTTTTCAGGAAGTTGGCCAAAATGGGATATACAGGTACTGAAGCTGCCTGCTACGTCGGGGATGGGAAATTCTATGGTCGCAGTCCGGAGACCTTCAGACTCGACGTTAAGCATGCCGGATTACAGGTATTATCATCTCATTGTGCCAAACCATTAAAGAAAAATGAATTGGAAAGTGGAGACTTCAGTGAATCCATGATGTGGTGGAAAGATTGTATCAAAGCCCACAAGGCAGTAGGAGTGTCGTATATTGTAACTCCAACTATAGGAAAACCAGCAACCATAAAAGAACTCCAAACATACTGTAACTATCTTAATGCAATTGGAGAATTATGTAGAGAAAATGGTATTAAATATGGTTATCACAATCATTCCCACGAATTCCAACTTGTAGAAGGTAAAGAAAAAATGATGGATTATCTGCTACAGCACACTAACCCCAACTATGTTTTCTTTGAAATGGATGTCTATTGGGTTGTATTAGCTAAAGAAAGCCCTGTAGCCTATTTCAAAAAATATCCAGGACGTTTCAAGCTTCTTCACATTAAAGACTACAGAGAGATTGGACAAAGCGGCATGGTAGGGTTTGATGCTATCTTCCGTAATGCCCAGACTGCAGGTCTTGAATATCCGATTGTGGAGCTGGAACAAGCAAGCAAGAGTATGGAAGAAGGCTTGAAGATCAGTATTGACTACCTTATTCATGCGCCATTTGTAAAAGCAACATACCAACGAAAATAAAATTTCATTGTACCAGTGTAGAAACCTAATAACTTCGGACAGTATTTCTCTAAAAGTGAAATATCAATATCCATTACATAATATTGTATCATCATGAAACGTATTATATCCTTATCTTCAGTCCTTTGCCTTTGCCTGTCAATGACTGCTTCAATATCTTCATTGAATAAGAAAAAACACAAAGAAAAAGAATACTTCATCTCCTCTCTCATGGCCCGCATGACCCTGAAAGAGAAAAT
>ERZ772960.1636-NODE-1636-length-17545-cov-5.893482_pt1 | contig 17545 bp, 13 predicted proteins | sample MGYA00580678_ERZ772960 | MGnify/ENA primary metagenome ERZ772960 (study PRJEB29015, sample SAMEA2737930) | human oral metagenome | biome: human oral; feature: human-associated habitat; material: dental | place: China | collected 2059 ... | reverse complement strand
CGACAATATAATTGATACCGGTATCAAGTCCGCACAGTAACACGCCGCCTTTTTTAAGCACGCGGAAACATTCGGCAAATACCGGCTCGACCTTTTCGATATAGCAGTTGCTCACCGGATGAAAAATAATATCGAAAGATGAATCGGCGAAGGGCAGCGGCTTTGACATATCCGCTCGTATAATGTTTATCTTATAGCCTTCGCGCTCGGCAACAACGCGTTCCGATTCAAGCTGTTTTTCCGAATAATCGAGCACTGTGCATTCCGCTCCGGCGGCGGTAAAAATCGGCATTTGCTGACCGCCTCCCGACGCAAGACCTAATAACTTTTTGCCTTTTAAATCACCAAACCATTTATGCGGTACCGGTTTTGTCGGTGTCAATACTACAGACCATTGTCCGTTTTGCGCTTGCACAAAGGTTTGATGATCGACGGGCTTACCCCATTCCCAGCCTTCGGTAGTCCATCGGTCGATGACCGCCGCGTTCGCGTCTTGATATGTTTTCATGATTACCTCTCATAAAACCCGCAATTACCGAACCTGTTCAAAAGAAGCGCCGTTCCAGCGATACTCGGCTTGCGAAACGGTTTCGCTTTCCGTTTCATACGTATCGTTCTCTTTTCCGTCTTTCGTTATCTTGATAATGATATCCTTTCGACCTTTTTCAGAATCACTCCATTTTTGATTATACACATCGTAAGCTTTATTCGGAAAAATGAGTTTCGTTTTTTTGTAGTAATACCCCTCCCAAAAAGAGCCGGCTGAAATTATCGGTGAAAATGTATTATCTTCATTGAAAAAATAAAAATCGCATATACAACTGCGGCCCGATCCGTATCCGAAAAAGTTTGAAAACAGTATAACGGGATTTTTTATAGGAAGTTCAAGATCGGCAATAACGGCAATATCTCTCGGTCTATACGGATGTCCTTTTTCTTTCGGTATAAAACTGAGACCTTTCAGTTCCGAAACGGCGCCGCCTTGTATCAGTAAAAACGTATCGTTTGTAAATATATATTCATCAAAATCCTCCGCACCGTACGGAATGCGGTAAAACGCTTGATATGTTATGTAATCGATTTTTCCGTCCGCATTTATATCACCTGCGGCATATTTTGACGTAAGCCAGCGTCCGCACATAAAGCCCGTGCCTTTACCGCATGTAATTTTATACCAATACGATAAGGCGCCTTCGGCGAGCAAAGACGGCGCATCGCATTTTTCTATAACGGATACAACATCGCCTGCATTCAGCTGAAAAAGCTTTGCATATCCGCTTCCCGCTCCTGAGCGGACATTTACCGCATTACCCGTAACGATACATCGCGTATCTTTATACGCAAACCCCTGATAATACAAATCGGTGTCGGTATTTTGTGCATACACGCACATACATACAGCGCACATAGCGGCAAATAAAACGGGCTTTTTCATCGATCTTGCTTCCTCCGAAAAATATTTATACTTTAAGTGCGTATACGTGCAAGATTACCGAAAAACCGGCAGCGGCGATCGTAAGCCGCACGCTTTTACTCGAGCGGTGCGAAGTATCCGCTCTCGTCCCTGCCGCTCCGGTTCATAAGATAAGTTTCGGCTTCAATCGGCAAAAACGCGCGCCCCATATCGGTGTTGAGTGAAGACATATACGAAAGCTGATAGCGTCCGACGGGAAGGTTCCGCAAATCGTCGACGACGGGGGCAAGTCCTTCCTGTCTGAAAACGTAATAGGATTTGCCTTTCGTGTTTTCTTCGAGGTAAGCGATTTCGGGATCGGCAGCGCCCTGTGTGAGGAGGACGGGTGAAAACGCGATCGAATTGTTATTGAAATATGCGGTAAGTTCGGAAAGTCCGTACTTTCTAAAAGCGTTTTGCGTCACGCGTCCCGCGCTTAAAAATACGACGGCGCGTTTTGCTTCCGCGTTTATGAGATCGTTTGCGGCAAGGCGCAGCGCGAGGTCGAGGGGCACTTCGGCCGACACGGGCGTTTTTAAAACGTTTATGCCGAATTTTTCGGCCGCGCGCGGAGAACCTTTATATTCCGTCGCGGGAACGGCGCCTGCACAGACGATGCGGAGCGTCCCCTCGCCTTTCATCGCAGATGAAAGAGAGCGCACGGCGTTTTGGATTTGCGCTCCGTAGGCCGCGCTTTCTTTCGACCGGTCGATGACGATCGTAAGGTCTTCGATTTTATTATTCGACGCGGCTCCGATAAGTTTTTGCTGCAAGACGGGACGCTTCCCTTCCGTCAAGTAAAAGTTTTCTTCGCCGAGACCGACGACGCTTTCACGGCGGCGGTTTTCGACGGAGAGTTCGACGACGACGAGCGGAAATTTATCGGCATTGACGCGTTCGATCTGTACGAAAAGTCCGCCGATAAGCTCCTGCATCTTCGTCATCACATACACTTCGTTCGATTTCATATCGGTGACGAGGACGTTGCCGTTCGCATCGGGCACCGCGCTCGTCAGGCGCGACGGAGCGTTTCCCGTTTTCGCGCTTTCGTACGTCGCTCCCGTTTCGAGGTCGACCGAAATCACTTTGTTCGAATCGCAGACGACGAGAAAACCGTTCCACGCTTTCATCGATTCGGGAAAGCGGAAGGTTTTTTCCCTCACCAGCGTGCGGATGAAATTGCCTGCAGTATCGAATTGATAGATGCCGCCGGTCACGTTGTCTGCGACGTAGATGCCGCCCGAAACGGCTGCGATGCCGGTAGGTCCCTGAAAGCCCGCAAAGCCGTTTTGCGCCCTTCCGAAATAAAAGAGCGCGTTTCCGTCTTTATCGAATACATCGACGCGGCTGTTTCCGTAGTCGGTCACGTAGATGTTTCCGTTTTCGTCTTCGGCGAGATATTGCGGGCCGACGCATTGACCGACGCCGCGTCCCTTCGAGCCGATATATTTAATAAATTTTCCGTCGGGGTTCAAAAGCGAAAGCCTGTCGCCCGCGCTTTCGCTGACGAGCATATTGCCGCTTTGAAGCGCAATCACGTCGAGCGGCCGATCGAATCCGTTGATCGGTCCTTCGGCGCGACGCACGACGGTGCCGTTGACGTTTATCTTCAAGAGTTCGTTGGAACCGTAAGCGACGACCCACAGAGTGCCGTCGGCAAGCGGAAGAGAGGAAACGGGTTCGCTGAACACGAGAACATCTCCGTTCATGCCGGGAAAGCTTCCCGCTTCCGTATAGCGCGCGTCTTTTCCGTAGGCATCGCCCGTCACGCGCCGCTCACTCACGACTTCGATCCTGTTTTGCATGAGAATGCCGCCGTACCCGTTTTCGTAGGCTCTCTTCCACGATGCGAGCGCTTCGCCTTCGAGGCCGCTTCGGTAATAAGCTTTGCCGAGCCAGTCGAGTATCAAATTGTCGTCGCTTTTGTATGAAAGGGAACGTTCGAACTGCAAAATCGCTTCGTTGAACGCGCCTCGGTAGTAAGCCTGCACGCCGCGCCGGAACTCTTCGGACGCAAAACCTTCGTCGGCCGTACGCATCCTTCCGGGAGCGGAAAGCCCTGCCGTATCCTCTGCAAAAAGAGAGGCTGCGAACAGCAGCAATAAGAGGAGCGCTTTTTTCACCGCGCGAAAAGAAGCCCCACTGGGGAAAGCATTTTTACGTATCGATTTTTTTGCCGAATGAACGGAATACGGTGCATGAGAAAAAAGATTTTTCATCGGTCGTCCTTAAAAGCCTCAAGCTGCGCGACGTGTTCTTTGATGACGGCGTTCGAACCGTCGAGCTTTTGCGCTTCCGTAAGATATTTTGAAGCTTCTTCCATGAGGCCGAGTTTGAAATATACCCACCCCAGCGAATCGAGGCATGCGGCGGATTTCGGTTCGGAATCGACCGCTTTTTTGCAATATGACAGCGCCCGCGTCAAATCGGTATTTTCGCACGCGAGCACGTATCCCATACCGTTCAGCGACGTGAGATTTTCGGGATCGATTTCAAGCGATTTTTCGTAATATTCGAGACATTTTTTGACGTCGTTTTGCTCCCACGCGATAAAGGCGATAGCCGCATAGACGGATGCGTTGCGGTAGCCCGTTTCGAGCAATTTGTTGAGTTCGAATTCGGCAAGACGCCTGCGGCCGGAAAGCGCGTAGATGACGGCGAGGAGAAAGCGGCACTGCAAAACGCGCTCGAGTTCCGTACCCGATGTAACCACCTGTTCCAAATACAAAAGCGCGTCGTCGTAGCGTTCGAGCTTCGCATAGCACAGCCCTATGTAATACGCGAGCTCTATGCCGTCGATACCCGTATCCTGAGGAAGCGCGAGAAAAAACGCGAGAGAGTCCGCATATTTTTTTTGCTTATACAGCAGTACACCCTGCCGCACTATATCGGGATTTTCGGATGATTTTTTTGCTTCGTTTGCCATGTTCCCACCAACACATTATTTTACACCGAAAACGAAATGCCGTCCACTCCTTTTGCCGCGCGCACTTCGGCATAGATGCGAGAGACGGCGACAAAGCCTTTTTCGCATACCGCATTGTCGCTTGTATCTCCGCCGTGCGTAACGATGTCCCCTCCGCAAAAAAAACTGTACCGGTCGCCGTCGGGGCCGGCGAGCACGTGAACGGCATCCCTATATTCGCGAAACGATATTTCATCGGCAAAGGAAGCGCCGCCGTAGCGATCGAGAGACAAACCGTTGACGTTTACAAAAACGCACAGACCGTCGGGAGTGCCGTCTCCGTTTGCCGTATGCGTAAGCGAAATGAGCGATGACAGATTGGAAGAAGCAAAGCGCGCCATCGCATCGTAACGCCAGAAGCCGTCCGAAGAGCGCACGCTGAAGGCGATTCCCGGCACTCCGTAGAGCACCGCCTGCCTCGCTGCAGCCGCAGTTCCCGAATAGAGAATATCCGTTCCGATATTTGCACCGCGGTTGATCCCCGAAAGCACGGCATCCACGCCGTTTCCGATGATGCCGCTTTTGAGCGCGGTGATGACACAGTCGGCAGGCATACCGGAGCACGAATAGATACGCTGTCCGTGCTCTTTTATTCGAAGCGGCTTATCCATCGTAATGCGGTTCGAAGCGGCCGAGCGGTTTCTGTCGGGCGCAAATATCCATACTTCGTGACCGGCATCGGACAAGTGTCGAGCAAGCGTTTTTATGCCGTCGGCGGAAAATCCGTCGTCGTTTGTTAAAAGCAGTTTCACCGTGAAGTCCTATTAGGTTCAATTTCGAGTTTGCTAAAACTCAAAATTTTCCAACTGTTTCATTTTATTTTACGATGTGTGCGCCGTCGGCGGGCAGCACGCGATACGAAGACGGATGAAAGCCGAATATCCTTTCGTACTCGGAAAGCTTCGTTCGAAACGCTTCTTCGTCTTCTTTTCTGATAAACGTATACAGACATCTCCCGAAGCCCTTTCCCGTAATGCGTCCGCACGTAACGGGGTTTCGAAGCTGTTCGAGATTCGGTTCGAGTTCGCCGACGCGTTTTAATATCCAGTCGATTTCCGGGCACGAAATCTCGAACAAGTCGCGCATGCTTTCATGGCTGTGATTGACTGCGCGCGCAAATTTTCCGAAATCCTTTTTGACGAGGGCGGTCCGCGCATCAATGACGTCGTTGTGTTCGCGCATGATGCACAAGAGTTTCCGCCTCGTATCTTCGTTTACCGCAGAAAGCGTTTCGTTTATTTCGGTGACATTGTTTTCGTACTGCCAGCCGCCGTACACGCCCCGCTTCCGTTCGCGGAGATCGCCGAGCAAAAGCGCGTTTTCCGATTCGTGGATCGTATTTTCATCCCACACGGATATGCGCGGCACCCTCGCGTCGGTAAGGAGAATGAGAGAATCGTCGAACGGAAAATCGATGTAATCGTAGACTGCGCGCGCGTGGTCGGTGATGAGCAGCTTTCCCGCTTTCGAATACAGGGCGGCAAAATTGTCGGCATTGTAGTTACCTATTTTCAAAAACGATTTATTGCCGCGCTCGATCGCTTCAAGCATTTCCGCATCGCTCATGTCGAGCGAAAAGAGTTCGCGAAGCGCAAGAGCGCTCGCCGCCTTTATCGCCGTCGTAATGCCGAAGCCCGCGGACGGAAGGATATCGCTGTACACGGTGATGTTCATGCCGCCGAGCGTACATCCTCCTGCAAGGAATCCCGAAATGACGGCTTTAATCGCATTTGCCCAGCGGTCTTCGCGTCTGAATTTCAGCGACGAAAGATTCGAGCGCTTCCGCTCGTTCATCTGCGAAAAATAAAATTTCAGTACGGAATCGTCGCGCTTTGAAACGGAAATGTAAACCGGAAGGTTTACCGCCATGGAAAGCGTTTTGTCGCGAAAAAACCACGAATGCTCCCCGATGAGATGAAAACGTCCGGGGGCGACAGCCGTCACTTTGGGATAAACTTCATATTCTTGTTTGTGGGCACCTCTCACCTGTTTCATACGGCAGTCCGAATCCTTAAAACGCCGCTTGTACTCGGCAGCGTTATATATTATAATATCCCGTATTGTATACTAATGAGTAACTTTTTACAAGTTTTCCGCGTGATTTTTTCGGCGATTCTCGTATCTCTGGCCATTCCGAACGAGTTTTTTTTGCTCGGATGCCCCTCTATCGCCCTCATTTCGCTTATTCCGCTCTATATCGCCGTCGCCGAATGCCGTTCCTACCGAAGCGCGTTTCGGCTCGGTGCCCTGCATACGTTTTCCGTCCATCTGTTTTCGAGTTTTTGGCTCGCCTTTTTTAAAGATTTTGCGATTTTTACCCTCGGCGCATCGGCACTCGGTACGGGTCTCATCGGCGGTATTTTGGGGCGTATGCTCTACGTCCCCTACGCACGGTACGGCGGATGCAAAAGGCTTGTAAAGGGAGCGGAACCGGCGTCACAAAAATATCTTGCCGAAGGAGCGGGACTTTCATCTTACGGCATTCCGTTCCGCGTCTTTTGGTTTTCGTGTGCATACACGCTCTACGAATGGTATAAAGCGTCGGGAACGGGCTTTCTCGCATATCCGTGGGGCACGCTTTCGTCGAGCGCGTTTCCGTGGCGGCTTTTTATGCAGATCGCCGATCTCACAGGCGCATACGGCGTTTCGTTTTTGTTTGCGCTGTGCTCGGCAGTCTGCGCGGAAGGCCTTTTGCTGCTCAAGCGTGCGCCGCATCTCATTGCACCGGGCGCTTCCCTTTCGGCGCTCAAACGCACGGCGGATGTATGCATCGCCCTCTTTGCGCTTTCGTTTTTATACGGAGCTTTTCAATACGCAAAACCGCGCAAACCCGAAAAAACACTCAACGCCGTCTTAGTGCAGCAAAACAGCAATCCGTGGAACGAAACGTCGGACGAAGCGTCGATCATGGCATCGGAAAAACTCAGCGAAGAAAAAATAAACGAATTGAAAGCGGAAGGAAAAGATGCACACATCGTCGTTTGGAGCGAAGGCGTTCTTCGTCACTCGTTTCCGAACGGACAAGCCTATTATTCGCTCTACCCTCCCGAAGAGCCGCTTTTGCAGTTTATCGAAAGGATGCACGTGCCCTTTATCATCGGCGGTCCCTACGTCGCGGAAGGCGAAATACGCAGGCTGAGCAACGCTTCTCTCCTCTTCGATGCAAAAGGCAATTTTCGGGGCGCGTACGAAAAGATTCACCTCGTCCCCTTTGCCGAAGTGCTTCCCGGAGAAGAATACGAATGGGCGGTCAATCTGATGGATAAGCTCGTCGGAATTTCGGCCGGATGGAAAGCGGGCGATCAATACGTGCTCTTCGATATTCCGTGCGAACGGAACGAAGGGCGCGCAAAAAGCGTATCGAAAATCGTATCGCTTGCAAAAGCTGCCGGAGATGATGCAGTAGGAAAAGAGATGCCGCTCGTCCGCGTCGCATCGCCCGTCTGCTTCGGAGATGCTTTTCCGTCGGACGTGTGCGGCCCGCTTCACCGGTACGGCAGCGACGTATTTATCAACATAACCGACGACTCGTGGTCGAACACGAAGTCCGCCGAATATCAACACTTCGTCATCGCCTCCTACCGCGCGATCGAATACCGCACCACGCTCGTGCGTTCGACGAACGCCGGCTATTCGGTCGCCCTCGATCCGGCAGGAAAGATCGTCGCCGATATGCCGCTTTTCAAAAGAGACGCGCTTGCCGTTTCGATTCCCGTCTACGAACATTCGACGACGGTCTACGCGCTTTTCGGAAATTGGCTCCCCTTCGTCTTCGGCGTTTTAATAATCGCCTACTGCCTCTACGTTTCGCTCGCCTTCGTTTTCGGCGACGACTTTATCTACGAAGCGCATTAACAGCAAAGAATACTTTCCGAGGAATATAGGCGAAAAATATAAAGTATCAATGGGTGAATTAAAAAAGCATTGACAAATAAGAAATTTGAAAATATTTTCCTTAACTTCATTTTTATCCGAAACGAGTAACAAATTCCTCACGAAACTAACAGCATAACAACGGGAATCACCGCGATAAATAAAATGGTGCTTGTTGTCACAACGTTCGTTGCATACTCAACGTCACCCTTGCCTTCATCGGCCAATATCGGCAAAACTGTTAACGCCGGTACAGCAGCTTGAACAATTAATGTCCGGCGCAAAACGCTGTCGATTATCATCCCGGTCTCGGCGGAAACAAATATAATAAATGCCGTCACCAGCGGACTCAACACAAATTTTCCAAGGAGCGCCGTCACGGTATCCCTGTCGAAATGAATGCTCTTTAAGCCGGCCTTCGATAAAACAACTCCGATATAAATCAATGAAAGCGGCGTTACAAGATTCCCGAGATAGGTAAAAATGTCCGTTATCATCGCAGGAATTGTAATTCCCGATAATAAAACAGCGATTGCAACGATGAATCCGATGATAGGCGGAGATAAAATCTTTTTGAAATTGATTTTTCTGCAGGAAACGCTGTCCGCTTTGGAATCGTTCGCAATAAGGATGGAACCTATCGTCCATGTCGATATCGTGTTCAATACGTAATATACGAGAAAATATTTGACTGCAGCCTCTCCAAACAGCGCTTCATTCAAGGGCATTCCGATAAAAATCGTATTGGCATTCACAATAGTGTTGACAAATATCCCGCGCCTCCCCTTCGGAATCTTTGTAACTTTCATGAGAAAAAAAGCAAATACATAATTAACTGCAAACGCGGCAGCCCCGATTAACAGAGGAAGCGCAAGCGTTTTAAGTTCGGGCACGGTCAGGTTTTTTGTGACGGAAATAAAAACGGATGCCGGCAATGCGATGTTCATTATAAGATAGGATACATTCGCATTGAATCCGTCATCAATTCTTTTTTTTCGATGAATCAGGTATCCGATTAAAATCAAAATTATAATCGGCACGATGCTTTTTATGACATCAACAATTACCATCACCGCCGCCGCTTGCCCGTATAAGCCTCTGTATCAGCCTTACCTTTCCCGTATTTTAATATTCCGGTTTCCAGATACAGGCTTTGACCGTTTTTTCCACATTATCCGTTGCAACGCGGTTTAATTTTTGACGGATGGCACACGAAGCAACCGCAACTGCAACCGCTTCGGAAAATTCCGTCAGCCGTGCTACCGGCGGTAAAACCGCCTCTCCGGGTTTTCCGGTTTCAAGAAAGGCTCCAAGCGAGTGTGCGGCCGCCGAAATCATTTCATCCGTCACGAGTTTTGAATTTACCGCGATACTGCCTAATCCCAATCCCGGATAAATCAGCGCGTTGTTCGCCTGCCCGATTGTGTACGTGACGCCCTTGTATTCCACCGGATCGGCAGGAATTCCCGTTGCCACCATGGCTCGCCCGTCAGACCAATGAATCAAATCCGAAGCGGTAGCTTCCGCAAGTTCCGTAGGATTGCTGAGCGGGAAAATAATCGGGTGCTCGCACCATGACGCCATAGCGCAAACGATCTCTTCCGTAAAGGTTCCCGGTGTTGTCGATGTTCCCACAAGAATCGTCGGCCGAATCGCCATAACCGCTTTTGTAAGCGAGGTAAGATTTACGGCGTCGGCAAATTCGCTGCGTTTCCGAGCAAACGGTTTTTGCTCGGGTGTCAGATCGTCCATGTCATCGAACAAAAGTCCTTGCTTATCGACCATATAAAAATGACTGCGGGCTTCGTCTTCGGAAAGCCCCTCGGCAACCATTTCCCTGAAAATACGATCCGTAATTCCGGCTCCTGCAGTTCCCGCACCGAAGCACAGATATACCTGCTCCGTAAGCTTTTGCCCGTTGATTTTCATAGCGCCGAGGATTCCCGCAAGCGTAATGATACCGGTTCCTTGGCAGTCATCGTTGAATACGGGGAAAGTCTTCCGATACGTTTGCAAAACCTTTGCGGCGTTCGATCTGCCGAAATCTTCAAAGTGAAGGTATAAGTCGGGGAAAAGTTTTTCCGCCGTCGTTACAAATTTATCGATAAAGCGGTAATATGTGTCGCCGTATATTCTCTTGTGGCGATTACCGAGATAGAGCGGATCGTCCAGCAGCGTTTGCCTATTTGTTCCGCAATCCAGTACAACCGGCAGCACTGTTTTCGGGTCAATTCCTGCGGCGGCAGTATAGACCATCAGTTTGCCTACGGAGATGTCAACGCCGTTCGTCCCCCAGTCGCCGATACCGAGAATTCCTTCCGCGTCTGTAGCAACGATAAGTCTGATATGTCTTCCGCCTGCGGCATGCCGAAGCGTATCTTCAATTTGCTCCGGAGCATCAATCGACAAAAATGCCGCCCCCTGCGTATCGACAAACTGTTCGCTGTACTGCTCGATACTTTCCGCGATAACCGGATCATAAACAATCGGCATCAGCTCCACAATGTGTTCATGAAATACATAATAGAAAAGTGTTCGGTTGTGATTGAAGATATCCATAAGAAATCTTCTTTTTTCTATTCCGGAATTCTTTCGTTCCATCTGGCGGTAAATTCTGTCGGCCTGCGTTTTAATATCGTCAATACACGGCGGTAGCAATCCTTCCAGATGATACTTTTTCCTCTCTTCGACAGAAAATGCCGTTCCCTTGTTCAAAAACGCATCGTTGATAAGATCATACCCATATTTTTCCATAAAGATTCCTCCATGATTTTCATTTACAGGATTACGGATATCCGTTTCGGCAAAAAGTATAACACGGGTCCAGCGTGTTGTATAGTCGAACATCGATTAACAAAAATCCGCACCCGTGCTCCGCTGATTAATAGAACATCGTACCTTTTTGTCCCGCGGCGAATGGCAGAGCTGCTGCCGGGAGTGCAGCCGATTTTTTACATTACACGATATTTTTTTAAGAATAAAGTTTTTCATGCTGATGCCCTGTATACGAAGCGACGACAGCTTGTCACGCGCGCGATTTGGTTTTATAATAAACGCGATAAAAGGAGGCACCATTGCCATGAGCAAATTTATCATCAAAAAGGCAAAGACCGGACTTATGTTCAACTTTGTCTCGTCGAACGGCGAAGTCGTTGCAACATCGGAAGTGTACACGACGAAAAAAGCGTGCAAAAACGGTATCGCAAGCGTTCAGCGGAATGCGGAATCCGACGTCGAAAACCTTGAGGACAAGGCCGGCGTTCACGTCAAAGGCGCAAAGTACGAAACGTATAAAGACAAACGCGGCGAATTCCGTTTCCGCCTCAAAGCGACGAACGGTCAGATCATCGCCGTCGGCGAAGGTTACAAAGCGATCGCAAGCTGCATGAACGCGATCAAATCGATCAAGACGAATGCGAAGAGCGCCGAAGTCGTCGACGAAACGAAAGCCGAAAAAGCCGATGCCAAAAAGCCCGCGTCAAAAAAGCCTTCAGGCAAAGCGAAAAAAACCGCGTGTACCGGCTGCGGCTGCAAATCGAAAAATAAATAACCGCTTAAAGCAAGCGGCAAAGAACTGTTCGAAAACCGAAAGTTTATCGGCTTGTTCTGAATCGACGGGCTGTTGAAAAAGCAAGCGCCTTTTGAGACAGCCCCTTTTCATTGCCTGAAACAGATTGAGGAGATTTAACAAAAATGGAAAAATTTTTCAAATTGAAAGAGCGCGGAACGACGGTTCGCACCGAAATCACCGCCGGCTGCACGACCTTTTTGGCGATGGCCTATATCCTCGCCGTAAACCCCGCGATCCTTTCTCAGACGGGTATGAATGCGGCAAGCGTCTTTACCGCGACGGCGATTGCGGCGGGCATCGCAACGCTCGTTATGGCCTTTACCGCAAACCTGCCGGTAGCTCTCGCTCCGGGCATGGGACTGAACGCTTTTTTTACATTTACCGTCGTTTTGGGTATGGGCTATTCGTGGCAGACGGCGCTCACCGCCGTTTTTCTCGAAGGCATTTTGTTTATCGTTTTATCGATTTTTAAAGTCCGCCAAGCGCTCATCAAAGCGATTCCGGCAAATTTAAAAAAAGCGGTCGCAGTCGGCATCGGTTTATTTATCACGCTCATCGGTCTGCACGACGGCGGCATCGTTTCAGGAGATACCGGAACGATCATCGGGTTCGTACCGATGAAAGGCGCCGCACTCGTTGCGATCATCGGCCTTATCATCACGATCGTTTTACTGTGTTTGAAAGTAAAAGGCGCGATCATCATCGGCATGATTTTGACAACGATCATCGGCTACCCTTTCGGTGTAACGAAGATTCCCGAAGGCTTCAGCCCCCTCTCCCTTCCGGCAGCCCCGCTTTTCTTTCAGTTCGATTTTTCGACGGTGCTTTCGCTGAAATTTTTTACCGTATTTTTTACCTTCCTCTTTGTCGATATCTTCGACACGATCGGAACGCTCATGGGCATCGCCGAACAGAGCAACTTAAAAGATAAAAACGGCGACATCAAAAACGTCAACGAAGCGCTGCTCTCCGATGCAATCGGAACGGTCGTCGGTTCAATGCTCGGCACGTCGACGATAACGAGCTTTGTCGAAAGCACGGCAGGCGTCGCCGAAGGCGGGCGCACGGGACTCACGTCGGTGACGACCGCTCTCATCTTTTTCCTCGCGCTCTTTTTGAGTCCGCTCTTTTTGCTCGTGCCGTCGGCGGCTTCCGCACCGGCGCTCATCGTCGTCGGCTTTATGATGATGCGGGCGGCGGCAAATATCGAGTTTACCGATCTTTCCGAAGGTATTCCGGCATTTATCACGATCATGACGATGCCGTTTTCGTACAGCATCGCAACCGGCATTTCGTGGGGCGTTATGAGCTACGTCGTCTGCAAAGCCGCTTCGCGTAAACTCAAAGACATCTCCCCGCTCACGTGGGTGCTCTTTGCCGTCTTCGTCGTAAAAACCGTACTCGACGCTGTGTAACTATGGCGGACGAAACGAAATACGCGCGCCCGAGCTGGGACGAATATTTTATGGAAGTCTGCCGCACGGTCGCAAAAAGGGCAACCTGCGACCGCGGCAGAAGCGGCTGCGTCATCGCGCGCGACAATCAAATCCTCGTGACAGGCTACGTCGGAAGCCCCGCGGGGCTTCCCCACTGCGACGACGTCGGACATTTGATGCGGAAAATGATCCACACGGACGGCACGATTTCACAGCACTGCGTCAGAACCGTACACGCCGAACAGAATGCGATCTGTCAAGCGGCAAAGCGCGGCATCGCGATCGACGGCGCGACCGTGTACTGTAAGATGACGCCGTGCAGAACCTGTGCCATGCTCATCATCAACTGCGGCATAAAGCGCGTCGTATGCGAAATGCACTACCACGACGAAAAAGATTCGCTCGATATGTTCAAACAGGCGGGTATTCCGATCGAACACGTAAACGACAAAACGCAAACCTACACGAATATGTAGTGTAAAAATTGTAAAGACATGATATACTATGCATACTGTAATCAGGAGGTTTATGATGGATAAATCACCCCCCCCCTATATATTTGTATAGGGATAAAATATTCGCGAATGTATCTTTATGGCGATTATTCGTTTCGGCACTGATTATCGCAACATACGTCGCATCGTTTACCGGTTGTACGAACGGCAGCGGTGCAAACGATGATACGTCTCCGGCAGGACCTTATGTCCGAGTGCCTTTCGGTCCGAACGGCACAACGCTCAATACCTATCTCAAAACAGCAGATCCTGCATCGGACGGCGTCTATTACATTGAAGTGATGAATCTTACAAAAGAGGATTTAAAAGGTACAGACGGTTCGCCTTCTAAGCCCGGGCAGCTCGGAAAAATATTGCAGGCTAATAACGAAAAAAAGGTTGCCGTTAAACTGGGCGGCACTATAGAAGATCTTACGGATATGAGTTCTTGTTTTTACGAGTGCAAAAATCTTGTACGAGTACCTTCCATTCCCTCAGGCGTTACAAATATGCAGAGGTGCTTTTACGACTGCATAAATCTTGAAGAAGCTCCGGAACTTCCTCAAAGCGTAGCGGAAATGAACTACTGCTTTTACTGCTGTACTAATCTTACAAAAGTTTTTAAAATCCCTTCAAGCGTTACTGATATAAGAGGATGCTTTTCCAAATGTACGAATCTCATAAAAGCGCCTGATATCCCTTCGAGCGTTAGGAATATGGATTTCAGTTTTGATAACTGTGAAAGCCTTATAAATCCGCCGAAGATTTATAGCGGTGTTACAAGTATGTCACTTTCGTTCGACGGATGTAAAAAACTTGCACAGGCACCCGAAATTCCCTCAAGCGTTACGAATATGAACGGATGCTTTTCCGATTGCAAAAGCCTTATACAGGCTCCCGACATCCCCCCAGACGTTACGAATATGGGATACTGTTTTTACGGCTGCACAAGTCTTGCGAAGACTCCTGCCATCCCCTCAAGCGTTACGGATATGGGTTATTGCTTTTTCAAATGTACAAATCTCGTAGAGTGCCTCGATATTCCGGTCGGTGTAACAAATATGCAAAGCTGTTTTGCTAACTGCACAAAGCTTGAGCGGGCTCCCGCCCTTCCCGCGAGCGCTACAAATATAGGATTTTGTTTTGGAAACTGTACAAGCCTTACGTATGTACCCGCTATTCCTGACGGCGTCATAAATATGCCTCTTTGTTTTGCAGGCTGTACGAGTCTTACTCAAGCGCCGAAAATTCCTGCAAGCGTTCAAAATATGTTTCGCGCTTTTGAAGACTGCACGAACCTTAGGGAGTCGCCGGTTATTCCTGCAGGCAAAAAAGACATTGAGCGTTGTTTTAAAAATTGTGAAAATCTTACTTCCGTTACGCTTAAGTGTGATTATACTATCGATGCAGATTTTTTTAATGCTTTTAAGTTTTGCCCGAATTTAAAAGCAAACAGCATAAAGGTTCCTGCCGCATCACTGCAAACATACAGAGACAACGCAAGCATTATGGGAACCGAAGCGGATCGATTTACGGCGGGGTAAAAAGCAACGGATAAATTATAATATTAAAGCATAATTGCCGAATGCCATACCCTAATCAAAGGCGCTCCCTATCTGTTACGAATAAAATCGTCCCTGCTCGGAAGTGCGCTTATGTTCCGCTTTTGGCGTAAGCGGCAAGCAGTCCTTCGGCGACACCGGGATTCGTGATAACCGACGGACCTCCGATGCAGCCGCTTTCGCACGCCATCACTTCGACAAGGTTCGGCGTACTTTCGTTTTTCGCAATCTTCCCCTGATTTATCATGCCGTATGTCGCAAGCTTTTTCATACCGGCTCTGTCGAGTCCGTTGATTTTTGCGGCTTTGAGGATGCTTTGATCTTTCAGACGCACCCGCACCGCTTCCGCTACCCCGCCCGTCTTTGCAAATCCCCTTCCCGTCGACGTCGGAACGTGATCGGGCAGTTTTGCAGGGAGAGAAGCGATATCGATATCCTTTGCGATAAAAAACGCACGGAGTTCTTCGACCGAAAGCACGTAATCGACCGCATCGTCGTCGAAACCCTCCCTCCGCTTTGCAAGGCAGGGACCGATAAACACCGTGACGCAGTCGGCATCTTTTTGCTTTGCGATCTCCGCCGTGTAGTGCATGGGGCTTCGCGTTTCGGACACGCAGGGCTTCAAAGCCGGCACGTGAATGTTTACCGCGCGCACGTACGCCGAACAGCACGACGTCGTCATAAGCACGTCACCGCGCGCCATACGCTCTTCGAATTCTTTCGCTTCTCTATCCGCGCAGATATCCGCACCGAGAGCGACTTCGAGCACGTCGTCGAAGCCCAGAGCCGAAAACGCCGCTTCGAGCTGGCCGGGAGCGGATTTGAATTGTGCTGCGATCGACGGCGCATAGAGCGCGACGACGCGGCGCTTTTTTTGCATGATATGCTTGATAACGTCGACGAGCTGGCTTTTATCCATCATCGCACCGAAGGGACACTCGCTCATGCAGCGCCCGCAAAAAATGCATTTATCGTAATCGATTTTTTCGTGTCCCGTTTCGTCTTTGCTGATCGCGCCGACGGGACACGCTTCTTCGCAGGGTACGGGAATTTTAATGACCGCGTGATACGGACAGTTTTGCATGCACAGCCCGCAGTTGACGCACTTCGCTTCATCGATAACCGCTCTCCGGTCTACCGTGATCGCTTTACGCGGACAGTTCATCATACACGGGCGCGCAAAACAGCCCTGACACGCGTTCGTAATCATGTAGTGCGTTTTTACGCACGCGTTGCACGCATCGTGCAAAACGGTGAGCATGGGCCAGGTCGGGGAAGTGCGCTCGAGGGCGTCCTTCGCGTATTCGGCAAGCGGACGGTCGTCGTCGTAATTTTCGATCGATATGCCGAGACGCGCAAGGACTCTCATGCGCAAAATCGCCCTGTCGTGGTAGATGCAGCAGCGTATCGGCTTCGAGTCGAGCGGCGCCATTTCGCGCGGGATATAGTGCACGCCTTCGGTAAGTTTGCCGTCGAGCTGGAGGCGCGCGATACGCACGAGAATTTCACGCTTTACGTTTGCAGCGTTGTTGTTGATATTGAGCATCGTTTTTCCTTATTCGACCGTTCTTTTACGCGCGGCAGTATAGCATACTTTTGCAATTTACGCCAGAAAACGAATACCCGACGCACGGAAATCAATTTTTACCTAAAAGGTCGGATGTCGAGCTTCACAGCAAATACCATTACAGCTTTTTGATTTCCGCTTCCGAGAGACCGGTCATAAGGAGAATCTCAGAGAGCGGGTACTTGCGTTCAGCCATCAGCTTTGCCGTTTCCCGTGCTTTTTGATACGATCCTGCGGCAATACCGTCGCGGCGGCCTTGTAAAAGTCCGTCTCTCCTACCTTTGCGTATCCCCCGTTCAAAACCGATCTTTTCACCTGCCATACGTAAGTCATCTTCCCGTATATTTAACGACATATATATGCTCCTGAACTTTTCGTTCCGTTTCGCTTTTTCGACAAGCGCATCAATCCGCTGCGTAAAACCGCTCGTCGTCCGCCTCTCGCAAAGATACTCCAACAAGGCGCTCAATTCAGCTTCTCTCTCTTTACCGTAGGCACCCACATTATAAAACACCTTAACGCTTTTGTCATCAAGGAAAATACTGCCGTCAGCGGTACATACGTTGCGGAACTCGTAGACGGGTAAGCCTTTGCCGAAGGGATCCTGCGTACAGATAAAGATGA
>ERZ772960.1634-NODE-1634-length-17554-cov-5.953026_pt1 | contig 17554 bp, 20 predicted proteins | sample MGYA00580678_ERZ772960 | MGnify/ENA primary metagenome ERZ772960 (study PRJEB29015, sample SAMEA2737930) | human oral metagenome | biome: human oral; feature: human-associated habitat; material: dental | place: China | collected 2059 ... | reverse complement strand
TCATTCTCGATGTCGCCACGATGATGCAGTAAGAGGAGGAACGAACGATGGCAAACGAAGAAAACAAGCAGAGCGTCAATGATATGCAGGTCGTAGCGTTCAAGCTGCGCGACGAGGAATACGGGGTAAGCATACTGAACGTGCAGGAGATTCGCAACCTGACCGACATCACGCGCGTTCCGTTCTCCGCCGATTTCATCAAGGGCGTCATCAACCTGCGCGGCTCGGTTTTGCCGGTCATTGACCTCAAGCAGCGCCTTGGCCTCGCCGAGATGCCGTACACGGACAGCACGCGCATCGTGACGGTGAAGATCGACGACCTCCACGTCGGGATGCTCGTCGATGCGGTAACGGAAGTCCTGACGCTCGAGAATCGCCCCATCGATACGAAGAAGGCAATCAACAACAAGGAAGGTTCCCGCTTCCTAAGCGGCATCGGGAATATCGACGGACGGCTCATCATCATGCTGAACCTCCCCGAAATCATTGGGCTGCCGCAGGAGTAAGCAGTTCACAAAAAGATAGGCGGACGTGTCCATACGGCACGTCCCGTTTGTGTAAACATTACTTGAATGAGGGGTCATGGAACTATGTCAGAAAAAAATGAACTGGATTTGAGCCCGAACCAGCTCGATGCGCTCCGAGAAATCGGCAATATTGGTGCGGGTAACTCTGCAACAGCCCTGTCGCAGGTCATAAACAGGCGTATTGACATGAATGTGCCGAAGGTCGATCTCGTGCCCATCACGGATGTGCCCGATCTCGTCGGCGGCCCGGACGCGATTGTCGTCGGCATCTTCCTGCGCGTTTATGGCAAGGCGCCTGGCAACATCCTCTTCCTGCTCCCACAGCACAGCGCGTTCTACTTAGTCGACACGCTGATGGGGCGACCGCAGGGCACGACGCAGCAGCTCGACTTCATGGATGAGTCGGCGTTGATGGAGATTGGCAATATTCTCTCCGGCGCGTATCTCAATGCGTTCTTTACCTTTACGGGGCTCGCAATGCTCCCGTCTATTCCGGCGCTCGCCATGGACATGGCCGGCGCAATCTTAAACGTCGTCCTCGTCCAGCTCGGGCAGATGGGCGATCAGGCGCTCGTCATCGAGACGGAGTTCCTCTCTGAAGATGACGGCATCAATGGACATTTCTTTCTCGTGCCAGATCCAGGTTCCTTGGGGACGATTATGAATGCAGTAGGGGTGGAGTAATATGGCAGAACTGATCCGAGTGGGCATGGCGGACCACAAAGTCGGCCGCGCGCCCGCAACCATCATCAGCTATGGCCTGGGCTCCTGCATCGGCGTATCCATGTACGATCCCCAGGCAAAAGTAGGCGGGCTTCTGCATATCATGCTGCCAGACAGCAAGCAGGCAAAGCAGAGCGAGAATCCCGCGAAATTCGCAGATACGGGCGTGCCGCTCATGCTCGACGACGTGCTGAAGCTTGGCGCGGTCCGCAGCCGCATCGTCGCAAAGATGGCAGGTGGCGCGCAGATGTTTGCCTTTGCCAACGCGACGGACATCATGCGCGTCGGTGTGCGCAATGCGGAGGCCGTCAAGCGTATGCTCCGCGAACTCAATATCCGCCTGATTGCGGAGGATACGGGAGCGAATTACGGCCGCACCGTTCAGATCAATCTCGAGAACGGCGTTTATACGGTCAAGACGATCAACAAAGGCGAAAAAGAAATTTAAAAGATTCATGGGCATGGTCTTGCCTCGTGGATTGAAATTAGGTGAAATGACTTGTTCAAACTAGGTATGTCCCTCGTTGCGGCGGCTATAGCGGCTCTCGTCGTGTTTATAGCGGGACTGGTCAGCGACGCGCGCATCGGGACAATCCTTTTGCGATGTATTGGCGCTTTTTTCGCGGCGACGGCAGTCGTCTGGCTCATCGCTTTTGTGCTTGAGGCAAAGGAGATCGTCGGGTTCGATTCCAATATTGAAATGCCAGAGCCCGCAGATGAAAAAGCGCAGGCGAAGGAAGGCGCAGAGGGGCAGCAGGAGACGGGATCAGAGGCTGCTTCCGAAGAAGGCGGGGAAACGGGCTTTACCCCGCTTGCAGATACTCTGCGCCATATGGAAGCGCCGCCGAAGTCGTAAGGGGAGAGCTTTCATAGAGAGAAAGGAGGACATCCTATGAGCCAGGTGGAAACGGAGCGCGAGCACGAGGATGTCCAGACCCTTTGGACACAGTATCGTGAGACGAGGAGCATCGAGATCCGCAATGCGCTCGCCGAGCACTATCTGCCGCTCGTCAAGATCGTGACGGGCAGGCTCGCAATCAGCCTGCCGCAGCACGTAGACCGCGACGACCTGCTGTCGAGCGGCTTTTTTGGTCTCCTCGATGCGATCGACCGCTACGATCTCGATCGGAAAAATAAGTTCGAGACGTATGCAGGCGTGCGCGTGCGCGGGGCAATCCTCGATTACTTGCGCGCGAAAGACTGGCTTCCCGTAGCGCTTCGCCAGAAGATCCGACGCTACGAGCAAGCCGTCTCCGCAATCGAGGGAGAGAGCGGCCGGGCGGCGACGAATGAAGAGGTCGCGGATCGGATGGGGATTTCGATCGATGAGCTCGCCGCCCTCGAGAAAAAGGCGAGCGCTGCGACAGTCATCCCGCTCGATGATTACCTGCGCACGGACTCGCTCGTCGAGTCGGAGGACGGCCCGTCCGAGCACCTCGAAAAAGAGGAGCTGAAAGAGACGCTTGCCGCGGCGATTGAACGTCTGCCGGAAAAGGAGCGAAAGGTCGTCGCGCTTTACTACTATGAGGAACTGACGCTGAAGGAAATCAGCCTTCTGATGAATCTGTCGGAGGCGCGGATCTCGCAGCTGCATACGAAGGCGGTTTTTCGCATGCGCGGCTACCTCGCGCGCATGAAGGCAAGTCTCGTTTGAGGGGGGCAAAATGGCTGAGAAAGATACCATGGAGCAGAATGAGCCGAAGGCTGCCATACGGATTGAAATTTCAAGTGACAAGATGGAGGCGCGTGTCAGCTTTGATATCACGAAAGGCACGCGCCTTTCGAGCGAGGAAGAGATCATTGAGGCGCTCGTCGAGAAGAACGTCTTTTTTGGGCTTGACCACGAGGCGATCCGCGGCGGGGCTTCGAGCCTCGTCCCCTTCGTCGCGGCGCGCGGCGTGCGCCCCGTGCATGGAAAGGACGCCTATATTGACCGGAAGTTCGATCTCGGCGTCAAGGGACGCCCGAAAATCGACCAGTTCGACAGGGCGGACTTCAAGGATCTCAATCTCTTCACGCTGACGAAAGCCGGCGACGTGCTCGCCGAGCGCATCCCGGCGACGGAAGGCACGCCGGGGCGCAACGTCCACGGAACGGAAGTCCCCGCGCACAAGGGAAAGCCCTGCATTTTGCCGCAGGGGAAGAACACGGAAGTCGAGGGCGACCACATCCTGTGCGCGGCGATAAACGGGCAGATCGTCGATATTGGCAAAAAAATCGGCGTCGATCCCTGCCTGCTCATCAAGGGAAGCGTCGGCGTCGGCACGGGCAATATCGACTTTGACGGGAGTGTCGAGATCGGCGGCGACGTGACGCGCGGCTTCGTCGTGAAGGCGACGGGCGACATTTCGATCAAGGGCTTCATCGATGCGGCGGAGGTCTCGGGGCGCAACGTTTTCGTCGAGGGCGGCATCAGCGGCGGCGTCGGCGGAAGCGCGCTGAAGAAAGGTCTCGGAAAGGTCACGGCGAAAGAGGACGTGCGCGCTCTCTTTGCGACGAACGGCACGATCGAGGCGGGACGCGACGTCTACATCCGCGACGCCGTGCTCCACTCGGAGATCTACGCGGGAAACAGCCTGCTCTGCGTGGAAAAGCGCGGCATGATCATCGGCGGCTCGGTCACGGCGAGCGTGGTGATACGCGCGAATACCACGGGAAATCCGGGATCGGTGCGGACGTGCGTCGCGGTCGGCGTCGACCCGCTCTCCGAGCGCCGGAGCATCGAGCTAAGGGCGCAGCTCAAGGAGGACAAAAAGGAGCTTCAGCGCCTCTCGCAGGCGCTCAAGTCCCTCGATGGCGCACATATTTCCGCGCTCACGCCTGAGCGCGCGGCGCGCTTCACCGAGATGACGCGCAAGCAGTTCGCGCTCGCCGGCGAGGTCAAGCGCAAGGAGGACGCGCTGCGCGAAGCGGAGGAAAAGATCGCGCAGGCAGGAGCGGGCAGGATCCTCGTCCTGGACCGCGTCTATGCGGGAACGTGCTTTTCCGTGCGCTCACTTTCGCGCACGGTGGAGCGCCAGCTTCCCGCGACGCTCGTCACGCTGAAGGACGGCGCGATCGACATTGCCCCGTATATCAAACCGTAAGCCGCTCCCGCGTCGCGGGAGCGAATCGAAGGAGGGAGCACGATGGATGTCAGCCCAATGAGCATGCAGATGATGGTGCCGCGCTCGGCCGAGGTCGCACAGACGCAGAGCAATATGAACCAGGCCATCAATATGCAGCAGGACTTCCAAGCAATCGAGCAGAAGGCCGACGACAAGCTCAAGCAGAGCCAGGTGCGCGGCAAGGAAAACCCCGAGGACGGCCGCATCAAGGACGATCCCGACAGGCAGAAGAAGCAGGGCGGCTACGCAGGAGGCGGCAGGCGCAAAAGGGCGCAGCAGGAGCAGGCGGAGGCGGAGACCGCGCGCTTTGCTTCAGACCCTTCGCGCGGACATTTCTTGGACATCAGCGGCTGACGCCTAGTGCACTGGCGCGTATGAGCGGCGAAGGTTCGCCGCTATGGAGTGATTATGATAACAGAACTTTTGGCTGCCCTTATCGTCACGGGCGCCATCCTCGTATTCGTCGGGCGCTACTACGCGCACCGCAAGGCAAAGCCGGAGCAGGACAGGAAGGAGCTCGCCGCCTCGACGGACAAGCTCAAGGAGGAGCTCACGCGCTCGGCGGACGCCGTCATCGCGCGCATGGGCGGCCACGTCGAGCAGCTTGAGGGAATGCTGCGCGAGGCAGACGCGAAGAATGCCGTCTTTGAGGCGCTCCTTCGCGAGGCGGATGAGAGCCGCAAGGTGCTCGAAGTCTGCCTGAAGGAAGCGCAGGAGACGGCGCAGCAGCTTAAGGGCTTCCAGTCGGCAGCAGCGGCGCAGCGCGCACCGCTGCATCATGTGGAGCCTCCGCCACCCGTCTCCGGGCCGGCCGCGACGTATGAGAGAGAGGAGCAGGCAGACACTCCTAAACCGCTTGCAGAGGAGCGGCAGGATGTGATGGAGTTTGCCGCCGTCCTGCAAAATTCCATTGCGCGCGATGCCATGGAGGAGCAGGAATTTCCGGTTGCGCCCGCACAGATTGCGCAGGAAGAGGCTTCCCCTGTGGCGGAAGTGCCGCCAGCACCCCGGCAGGCACCTGCAGAAGCACCGCCAGATCCCGCGCCGCGCGAGGCGACGGCGGCGGACAAGGCAAGGGCACTCCTTTTAAGCGGCGTCCCCGTCGAGGAGGTCTCGCGTCAGACGGGCATGGGAAAGGGCGCGGTCGAGCTCGTCAAGGAACTCAGCCGCCGCCAGCTCGCGCATATAGATTAGCTTGCCATTAAAATGATTTCCTTTTTGCGAAACATCGTGTATAATAAGCAGGAAAAACGGGCAGTTTGTACGGAGGAGTGCACTTTGAATACGGCAAAATACGAACGCGTTGTCCTAAAGCTCAGCGGCGAATCGCTCGCGGGCGAGCAGGGATTTGGCATCAATCCGGCCGTCGTCGAGGACATTGCCTCGCAGATCCGCAAGGTGCGCGAGCGCGGCATCGACGTCGCCATCGTCGTTGGCGGCGGCAATATCTGGCGCGGGCTCGCGGGCTCTGCCAAGGGCATGGATCGTGCTGCGGCAGACTACATGGGCATGATGGCGACGGTGATGAACGCGCTTGCCCTGCAGGACGCGCTCGAGAAGCAGGAAGTCGACACGCGCGTGCAGACCGCTATCGAGATGCGCCAGGTCGCCGAGCCGTACATCCGCCGCAGGGCAATCCGCCACATGGAGAAGGGGCGCGTCGTCATATTCGGCGCGGGCACGGGCAATCCGTACTTCTCGACCGACACGACGGCGGCGCTTCGCGCGGCGGAGGTCGAGGCCGACGTCATCCTGATGGCGAAGAAGGGGACGGACGGCATCTACGACTGCGACCCGAACAAGAACGCGAATGCGAAGAAGTTCGACACGCTGACGTACATCGAGATCTTGAACAAGGGCCTTCAGGTCATGGACACGACGGCGACGAGCCTCTGCATGGACAACAAGATTCCGCTCGTCGTATTCAACATCGACGATCACGCAAACATCGTCCGCGCCGCCCTCGGTGAGGACATTGGCACGACGGTAGGAGGAAATAGCTGATGGTAAAGGACATTCTCGCTTCGCATGAGGAGCGCATGGCAAAGACGATTGACGCGCTCAAGCACGAGTACGCATCGCTGCGCGCCGGGCGGGCAACGCCCTCGCTCCTCGACAAGGTCATGGTGAACTACTATGGCGCGCCGACGCCCGTTAACCAGGTCGCGAAGGTATCCGTCCCCAAGGCGCGCATGATCGTAATCCAGCCGTGGGAGAAGACGATGCTCCACGAGATCGAGGTCGCCATCATGAAGTCGGATCTCGGGCTCTCGCCGAACTCGGACGGCACGGCAATCCGCCTCGCCGTGCCTGCACTGACGCAGGAGCGCCGCCAGGAGATCGTCAAGACGGTCGGCAAGAAGGCAGAGGAGGCGAAGGTCGCCCTGCGCAACGTGCGCCGCGACGGAAACGATGCCATAAAGAAGTTCGAGAAGGCCAAGGAAATCACCGAGGACGAGTCGAAGCAGGGGCAGGAGTCCATGCAGAAACTCGTCGACAAATACGTCAAGCTCGTCGATTCGACGAAGGCGGCGAAGGAAAAAGAGGTCATGGAGGTCTGATGACGGTCGATGTCGTCGGAATCCCGCTCCATGCGGCCAAGCTGCGCCTGCAGGAAGCGGGCATGCCCTACAAGGTGGAAGTGACACGCCCCACGCGTGATTATTTCAAAATAGACGAAAGCTGTCCCTACGTCGTCCGTGAATGTGTATGCGCGGATGGCACGGTCTGTCTGACTGTCGCGTATAAGCAGGTCAGGCAGGAGGCATCTTAGGAGAGGAGGAAAATACATGGCTTACAAGATTGGAAGCGACTGCATTTCGTGCGGTTCGTGCGCGGCTACGTGCCCCGTCGAGGCAATCAGCGAGGGCGCAGATCAGTATGTGATCGACCCGGAAAAGTGCGTTGAATGTGGTGCTTGTGCAGCGGGCTGCCCGGTTTCCGCAATCGAGGCTCCCTGATGCAATTTTGCGGCCCCTCCTCGAACTTTCTGGGAGGGGCTTGTTTTATCGATTTTTGGGCGTGCAACGCAACAAGATGTGCACGCTTTCATATAGAATGGATGAGGGATATGTGGAAACGGATTTTCGGCGGAGGGAGGGAAAATTTTGAGATCCCGACGGCCGATTCCCCACTCTTTGCGCAAATCGACTGGGAATGCCTGCCGCGTCACGTAGCTGTCATCATGGATGGAAACGGGCGCTGGGCGAAGGGGCAGGGGCTTCTTCGCACAGCGGGCCATACGGCAGGCGTCAAGACACTCAAGAATATCTTAAAGACGGCAATCGGGCTGAAGCTCGATGCGCTCACGGTCTATGCCTTCTCGACGGAGAATTGGAAGCGCCCCGCAGCAGAGGTCGACTTTCTGATGAACCTTTTCTCGGAGTACCTCAAAAAGGAGCTCCTGGAGATGCACGAGGACAACGTGCAGATTCATTTCATCGGGCGTATTGATGAGCTCTCCGCAGGGCTCAAACGCCAGATGCGCGAGGCCGAGGCGCTGATGAAGGACAACACGGGCGTGAAGTTCAACGTCGCCGTCAACTACGGCGGGCAGGACGAGCTCCTGCGCGCGGCGCGAAGCCTTGCCGCAGATGCGGCGGCTGGCGCAATCCAGCCGGAAGAGATTGACGCGGCGGCGCTCGAGGCGCGCCTTGACACGGCGGGCAATCTTCCCGTCGATCTCGTGATTCGCACGAGCGGCGACGAGCGCCTGTCGAACTTCCTGCTCTGGCAGTCGGCGTATGCCGAGTTCTATTTTACGCCCGTCAACTGGCCGGAGTTCACGCCGGAGGACTTCGTCGCGGCGATGGTTGACTTTGCCGGGCGCGACCGCCGTTTCGGCGGGCTGACGAATAAGTGATTTCCGAAAAGGAGGACACGGTTTGCTCACACGAATTATTACTGGCATCGTCGGCATTGTAGTCGCGGCGTTCGTCATACAGGCGGGCGGCGCGTATTTTGCCGCCGTTGCGCTCGTCCTTTCCCTCGTCGCGTTCTTTGAGTTCGTGCACGCCTTCGATGGGCGCGGCGGCGATCTGCCGCTCGTCACGGGCGCTATCGGGCTCATTCTCATCTGGGGCTGCGCGTGGCTCGGCAACAGCGATGAGATGCTGGCGGTCAGTATGGGGATTGTCCTCGTCATCCTGCTCGAAACGGTATTCTTATATGGCAGGGTGCGCTTTAGCGATGCCTGTCTTTCGATTGCGGGCGTCTTTTACTTCGGGCTTCCGTTTGCGCACGTCATCCTGCTGCGCTTCTTGAATCCCGATATGAGCCTTGATACGCCGCTCGGCCCGTTTGCGTTCGGCTGTGCGATGATCTGGATCCTGTTCATCGGAACGTGGGCGAGCGACACGTTCGCCTATTTTACGGGATCAGCCATTGGCAGCCACAAGCTCGCGCCTGCCATCAGCCCCAATAAGACGATAGAGGGCTTCCTGGGCTCGGTCGTCGGCACGACGGCGACGCTTGCCGGACTCGGCGTTTTCTTTGACCTCCCGCTTGCGGAAATGGCAGGGCTTGGTTTTGCGATCTCCATTATCGCGACGCTCGGCGACCTCGTCGAATCCATTGCGAAGCGCGAGACGCGCATCAAGGACTCGGGGCATATCATTCCGGGACACGGCGGCGTATGGGATCGCTTTGACAGCGTGCTCTATACCGCGCCCGTCGTCTATTATTTCGTCGTGCTCTCGAATCTCGCGGCGAAGTGATGGGAGAAGTGACTATGAAACAGATTGCAGTCTTAGGCTCGACGGGCTCGATTGGCACGCAGACGCTCGACGTCGTGCGCAGCCATCCCGAGCTCTTTCATATCGTCGTGCTCGCGGCCAATACGAGCGACGAACTCTTTGAGCAGCAGGTCTTGGAATTTGAGCCCGATCTCGCCGTGCTCGCCGATGAGGCGGCGTATAAGAGGCTGAAGAGCCGCTATACGGGAAAATCGGAACTCGCGGGCGGCAGGCAGGCGTTCATCGATGCGGCGTCGTATCCGGCAGCCGACATCGTCGTGACCTCGATGATGGGGTTCGCGGGGCTTGAGCCGACGCTCGCGGCAATCGCGGCGGGCAAGGACATCGCGCTCGCCAATAAGGAGACGCTCGTCGTCGCAGGCGAGATCGTCACGCGGCGCGCGAAGGAAGCGGGCGTTAAGATCCTGCCCGTCGACAGCGAGCACTGCGCGCTCTTCCAGTGCCTGCAGGGCGAGCAGCGCGAGAAGGTCGAGAAGATCCTGCTGACGTGCTCGGGCGGACCGTTCCGCGGGAAGAAGCGCGCAGACCTTCAAGCGGCGGCGAAGGAGGCCGTTCTCGCGCATCCGACGTGGCAGATGGGGCAGAAGATCACCGTCGACTCGGCGAGCCTCGTCAATAAGGGGCTTGAGGTCATCGAGGCGAAATGGCTCTACGGCGTATCGTACGACAAGATCCAGGTCGTCGTCCACCCGCAGAGCATCGTGCACTCGATGGTGCAGTTTGTCGATGGCGCGGTCATGGCGCAGCTCGGCTCGACTGATATGAAGCTGCCCATCCAGTACGCGCTGACGTACCCGGAGCGCCAGCCGTCCGCATTCGCGCGCCTCGACTTCTGGAAGATGAAGGATCTGACATTTGAAGCGCCCGACATGGAGACGTTCAAGGGGCTTCGCTTCGCTTATGAGGCGGGGACGATGGGCGGCACGATGCCATGCGTGTTCAATGCGGCAAACGAGGTTGCCGTCAGCGCGTTCCTGCATGACGAGATCCATTTCCTCGATATTTACGACATCATCGAACAGACGATGCTGAAGCGCGAATGCGTGCTGAATCCGGGGCTTGGCGACCTCTTTGAAGAAGACCGCTGGGCGAGGGACTTCGCGCGCGCGTGCATAGAAAGCAAGCAATAAGCAACAAGCAATAGGAGAAATCTATGGTACTTACGATCGTAGCGGCGATTTTCGTCTTTGGCCTTTTGGTGCTCGTCCATGAGCTCGGCCATTTCATCACGGCAAAGCTCACGGGAATGCGCGTCGATGAGTTTGCAATCGGTTTCGGCCCGAAACTCGTGAGCTTCCGGCGCGGTGAGACGGTTTACAGCATCCGCGCCGTGCCGCTCGGCGGCTTCAACGATATTGCGGGCATGAGCCCCGACGACAATGACGCGGGGGAGCGTGGCTACTGTGCAAGACCCATACTCTCGCGCATGATTGTGATTGTCGCGGGCTCGGCGATGAATCTCATCCTGCCGATCTTCCTCTTCTTCGGCATCTTCTTCTTTTCTGGCGTCACGACGCCGAGCACGGAGCCCATCCTTGGCACGGTGCTCGAGGGGCAGGCGGCAGCGCAGGCAGGCCTTATGAGCGGCGACCGCGTGCTCGCGATTGACGGCAAGCCCATTGATACATGGTCGGACTTCCTTACGGCAGTGCGTGAAAAGGGCGGCGAGCCGCTAGACTTCCGCATCTCGCGCGACGGTGAGGAAATCGAGGCGACGGTGACGCCCGTCTACGACGCGCAGGAAAAACGCGCGATGGTCGGCGTCATGGGCGCGACCGATACGCGCCACCCCGGATTCTTTGAGTCGGCAGCGCTCGCTGTCGAGCGCACGGGCACGATCATCTACATGATGCTCGATGCACTCTACAAGATCCTCCTGGAGCTTTCGGGCGCGCAGCTTGCTGGCCCGTTAGGCGTCGCGCAGATGGCTGGCGAGGTCGCGCAGATGGGCTTCGTGCCGCTTCTGAACTTCGCTGCATTCCTCTCGCTGAACCTCGGCCTCGTGAACCTCTTCCCGATTCCCGCGCTCGACGGCGGCCATTTCCTGCTGCTCTGCATCGAGGCGGTGCGCGGCAAGCCGCTCGGGCCGACGGCATTCCTATATATCCAGCGCGTGGGCATAGCGCTCCTCTTGACGCTCATGCTCTTTGCGACGAAGAACGACATCGTGCGCGTGTTTTTTGGCGGGTAACGTCATAGAAAGAAGGAAGCGTTTTGGCTGATTTGTTCAGGCGGAAAAAGACGCGGCAGATCCATATCGGCGACGTCGCAATCGGGGGCGGCGCGCCTATATCGGTGCAGTCGATGACGAATACGAAGACGCAGGACACGGAGTCGACCGTCCGCCAGATCCGCGCCCTGCGCGCGGCGGGCTGCGACATCGTGCGCCTCGCCGTGCCCAATATGGAAGCGGCGAAGAACCTCGGGAATATCCTGCGCGAGGTGGACGTTCCGCTCGTCGCCGATATCCACTTCGACTACAAGCTCGCGCTTGAGGCAATCCGTCAAGGCATCCATGCACTTCGCCTCAATCCCGGCAATATCGGCGGCGAGGAGAAGGTGCGCGCGGTCGTCCGTGCGGCGAAGGAGGCGGGCATTCCGATTCGCATCGGCGTCAATGCCGGCTCGCTCGACAAGAAGCTCCTTCAGAAATACGGTGGCGTCACGGCGGAGGCGCTCGTCGAGTCGGCGCTGGAGCACGTCCGCATCCTCGAGGCGCTGGACTTTTACGACATGAAGATATCGCTCAAGGCGCACGATGTGCCGCTGACGCTCGCCGCCTATCGCCTGATGAGCGAGCGCGTCGACTACCCGCTCCACCTCGGCATTACGGAGGCGGGCACGGCAAAGACGGGCATCATCAAGTCGTCCGTCGGCATCGGCGCGCTGCTTGCCGAGGGCATCGGCGACACGCTGCGCATTTCACTGACGGGCGATCCCGTCGTCGAAGTGCGCGTCGCCAATGAGATCTTGAAGTCGCTTGGCTTAAAGGAGTACGGCCCGACGCTCGTCGCCTGCCCGACGTGCGGCAGGACGAGCATCGACCTCCCCGCGATTGCCGACAAGGTCGCAGATAAGCTCGCGGGGCTTGACGACCCGATTGAAGTCGCCGTCATGGGCTGCGTCGTCAACGGTCCGGGCGAGGCGCGCGGCGCGGATGTCGGCATTGCGGGCGGAAACGGCGAGGGGCTGATCTTCCGCAAGGGCGAGATCGTCCGCAAGGTGCCCGAATCGGAGCTCCTTTCCGAGCTGTTCAAGGAAATTGATACGATACTGGAGGAACGCAAGAACCATGAGAGCAAGTAACCTGTATGCGCCGACGCTTCGCAATACGCCTGCCGAGGCGGAGATCGCAAGTCACCAGCTCATGTACCGCGCAGGCATGATACGGAAATCTGCGGGCGGCATGTATACGTTCCTGCCGCTCGGCTGGCGCACGATCCGCAAGATCGAGCAGATCATCCGCGAGGAGATGGAGGCGGCAGGCGGGCAGGAAGTCATGATGCCTGTGCTGCAGCCTTCCGAGCTTTGGCAGGAGAGCGGGCGCTGGAGCGTCTACGGCGCGGAAATGATGCGCATAAAGGATCGCCACGGGCGCGACTTCTGCCTTGGGCCGACGCACGAGGAGATGATTACGGCACTCGTGCGCGATGAGGTGCGTTCCTACAAGCAGCTTCCGCTCATGCTCTACCAGATTCAGGACAAGTTCCGCGATGAGCGCCGCCCGCGCTTCGGGCTCATGCGCAGCCGCGAGTTCATCATGAAGGATCTCTATTCCTTTGACAAGGATATAGCGGGCATGAATACATCGTATCAAAAGATGTACGACGCCTATACGAACATCTTCACGCGCTGCGGACTCACATTCCGCGCTGTCGAGGCGGACAACGGCGCGATCGGTGGCGGCCGCTCGCACGAGTTCACCGTCCTCGCGCCCGCAGGCGAGTCGAATATCGCCGTCTGCACGAAGTGCGACTATGCGGCGAGCGACGAAAAGGCAGAGCTTGCCGTCATCGAGGCGGCAGATGAGCCGCTTGCCGTGCGTGAGAAGGTCGCGACGCCGAATGCGACGACAATCGAGGCCGTGAAGGACTTCCTCGGCGTGCCCATCGAGAAGACGATCAAGGCCGTTGCCTACCAGACCGATGCAGACGAGCTCGTGCTCGCTTTCGTGCGCGGCGACCATGAGGTCAACGAGGTCAAGGTGCTCAATGCCATCGAGGGCGCAATCGAGCTGCGCATGGCAGACGAGGAAGCGATCCGCGCGGCGGGCGGCTGTCCCGGCTTTATGAGCCCGATCGGGATTCAGGCAGGCACGCATATCGTCGTTGACGCGACCGTCATGCAGATGAAGAACGCTGTCGCGGGCGCAAACGAGAAAGACGCGCATTTCACAGGCGTCACGCCTGCGCGCGACTTTACGAATGAGGGAATCCTCGTCTGCGACATCCGCCTCGTGCGCGAGGGCGACGCTTGCCCGCACTGCGGCGCGCCGCTAACAATGACGCGCGGCATCGAGGCTGGGCAGGTCTTCACGCTCGGCACGAAGTACAGCGAGGCGATGGGCGCGACGTTCCTCGACGAGAATGGCAAGGAAAAGCCGCTCGTCATGGGCTGCTACGGCATCGGCGTCGGGCGCACGATGGCGGCTGCCATTGAGCAGCTCAGTGATGAGCGTGGCATCGTCTGGCCACGCGCCATCGCGCCGTTCGAGGTCGTCGTCGTCGCCGTCAACGCGAAGAAAGCGGATCAGCTCGCGTATGCGGAGGACGTTTACGCGGAATGCAAGAAGGCAGGCGTTGATGTTCTGCTCGACGACCGCAAGGAACGCGCGGGCGTGAAGTTTAACGACTGCGACCTCATCGGCTATCCCGTGCGCGTGACGATCGGCCCGAAGGCCGTCGAGAGCGGCACGATTGAGATCAAGGTGCGCAAGACGGGCGAGGTATTGGAAGTGCCGCGCACACAGTATCTCGCGAAGGTGCAGAAGCTTTTGAAGACGCTCTGATAAAAATAAAAATCAAAACAGGGTCAAAAAGTCAAAGAAAGTATTTGACTTTTTGACCTTTTGCGTTATAATAGGGATTAGAAACGAAATGATAGAACATGACCGGAAAGAATCACGTTAGAAAAATGGAGGATAAAAGCTATGGGACAGGAAAAGTATACAGCCAAAACGCTGGCGGCGCTTCAGTCCGCCCAGCAGATTGCCGCGATGCGGTACCATCAGGAAATCACGTCGGCACACGTCCTGCTCGCGCTCGCAAAAGAGCCGGAGGGTCTTCTCGCGACCATTTTCGAGGAGTGCCAGACCGATCTTCCAATGCTGAAGGCAAAGCTAGAGCAGCAGCTTGCGAAGATTCCGAGCGTCAAGGGCAGCGACCGCCTCGGCATGGGAATGGACATGGTGCGCGTGCTGGGGCGCGCCGAGGAATCAGCGAAGGCGATGAAGGACGACTACGTCTCGACCGAGCACCTGTTGCTCGCGCTCGTCACGGACGGCAGCGAGGACGTGCAGCAGATCGCGCGCGCGTTCAAGCTCACGAAGTCCGCCATCCAGAGTGCGATCAAGAAGAACCGCAAACAGAACGTCACGAGCGAGAACCCGGAGGAGGGCTATAAGTCACTCGAAAAGTACGGCCGCGACCTCACGGACGCGGCGCGTCATGGCAAGCTTGACCCGGTGATCGGGCGTGACGAGGAGATTCGCCGCACGATTGAAATTCTCTCGCGCCGCACGAAGAACAACCCCGTGCTCATCGGCGAGCCGGGCGTCGGCAAGACGGCGATTGTTGAGGGGCTCGCGCGCCGCATCGTCGCGGGCGACGTGCCGGAATCGCTCAAGAACAAGTCGCTTTATTCGCTCGACATGGGTGCGCTCGTCGCGGGCGCGAAATTCCGCGGGGAGTTTGAGGAACGCTTGAAGGCTGTGCTCAACGAAATCGTCAAGTCGGACGGGCAGATCCTGCTCTTCATCGACGAGGTGCATACCGTCGTCGGTGCGGGCGCGGCAGAGGGCGCAATGGACGCGGGCAATCTCTTAAAGCCCATGCTTGCGCGCGGTGAGCTTCGCTGCATCGGCGCGACGACGCTCAACGAGTACCGCAAGTACATCGAGAAGGACACGGCGCTCGAGCGCCGCTTCCAGCCCGTCATGGTCGGCGAGCCGACGGTCGAAGACACGATCTCAATCCTGCGCGGGCTCAAAGACCGCTACGAGGTGCATCACGGCGTCCGCATCCGCGACGCGGCGCTCGTCGCGGCGGCGACACTGTCCGATCGCTACATTTCCGACCGCTTCCTGCCGGACAAGGCAATCGACCTCGTCGACGAGGCGGCGGCAAAGCTGCGCACGGAGATCGAGTCGATGCCCGGTCCCTTGGACGAGATTCGCCGCAAGATCATGCAGCTTGAGATTGAAGAGCAGGCGCTCAAGAAGGAAACAGACGAGGCGTCGGCAGAAAAGCTCACGCATATCACCGAGGAGAAATCCGCGCTCCAGAAAGAGGAAGGCGAGCTAAAGGCGAAGTGGGAGGCGGAGAAGAACGCCATCCTGCGCGTCCGCGCTATCAAGAAGGAGATTGACGAGGCTCGCAGCCAGATGGAGGCGGCGGAGCGCGCCTATGATCTCAACCGCATGTCGGAACTCAAATACGGCAAGCTGCCGGAGCTCACGAAGAAGCTCAAGGACGAGGAGGCGATCATCGCCGCCAAGTCGAAGGATGAGCAGCTTTTGAAGGAAGAAGTCGGCGAGGAGGATATTGCGAAGGTCGTAAGCCGCTGGACGGGCATCCCCGTGACGAAAATGCTGACGGGCGAGCGCGAGAAACTGCTGCACCTAGAGGACGTGCTGCACGAGCGCGTCGTCGGGCAGGAGGAAGCCGTCACCGCCGTCAGCGAGGCAATCCTGCGTGCACGCGCGGGCATCAAGGACCCGAACCGCCCGATTGGATCGTTCATCTTCCTCGGCCCGACGGGCGTCGGCAAGACGGAGCTCGCCAAGACGCTCGCAGAGGCGCTCTTTGACGACGAGCGCAGCATGATCCGCATCGATATGTCGGAGTACATGGAAAAGCACAGCGTCGCGCGCCTCATCGGCGCGCCTCCGGGCTACGTCGGCTACGACGAGGGCGGCCAGCTCACAGAAGCCGTGCGCCGCCATCCGTACAGCGTCATCCTGCTCGACGAGATCGAGAAGGCACACCGCGACGTATTCAACGTCCTCCTGCAGATCTTAGACGATGGGCGTTTGACCGACGGCAAGGGACGCGTCGTGAACTTCAAGAACACCGTCATCATCATGACGAGCAACCTCGGCTCGCACGAGATCCTCAACAAGGATTACGAGGAGGCAAAGCGTGCCGTCAAGGACATCTTGAAGGAATACTTCCGCCCCGAGTTCCTGAACCGCGTCGACGATACAATTGTATTCAAGGCGCTTGCAAAGGAACAAGTCAAGGCAATCGCCGCGATCCTCCTCAAAGCGCTCGGCGAACGCCTCACGCGCCAGGTCGGCATCGCGCTCACGTGGACAGACGCCGCGCTCACGGCGCTTGCCGAGCAGGGCTTCGACCCGAACTTCGGCGCGCGCCCGCTCCGCCGCCTGCTGACGCATACCGTCGAGACGGAGCTATCGAAAAAAATCATCGCTGGTGCGGTCAAAGACGGCGATACCGTCGAGATCGGCTGGGATGGAGCGGCATTTACGTTTGAAACGGAATGACCATAAAAAGATTGACGCGATAACAGCGCGGTAAAATAGGACGGGAAGCCTGTGCAAGCAAGGCTTCCCGTTTTATCATGCAGTTAGGCTTGCTGCAGAGCTGCAACCTTTGGCAAATAATTCTTGCTGGAGGCAGGGGAACGCGATACAATAGAGGTATGGAAATCCCTACTTTCCAAAAGGAGGTTCTTGTTATGATGACAGCAGCCGTTCCAGATACTTTCATTGATAATGCTAAGGTCATGGCCAAGGGACAGGTTACGATCCCTAAAGATGTGCGTGAGGTCTTAGGCGTGTCGAGTGGCAGTCGGGTTACGTTTGTCGTGGAAAAGGGTACTGTGCGCATGGTCAATTCTGCTGTTTACGCCATGCAGATGCTTCAAAACGAAATGGCGGGAGAGGCATCGAAGTCGGGGCTGGATACGGAGGAGGACGTCAACAAGCTGGTCAAAGAGATTCGTGCGGAGGGCGAGTAAGCTGTGAGAATCCTGATTGACACGAATATCCTGATTTCGTCTGTATTGGGGCATGGAACACCGTTCAAAGCATACCTCAAAGCCGTCACCTATCCGAATCAGGGCATAGTCTGTGAGCAGAATGTAGACGAGATGCGACGCATCTTCAATCGGAAATTTCCGAAACGTGTACCAGATATGGAGAAATTCCTAAGGAAGCGCTGATTAAATGAAGTTGCCCAGATTTGCATAGATGCGCTGTATC
>ERZ772960.1632-NODE-1632-length-17573-cov-4.933497_pt1 | contig 17573 bp, 15 predicted proteins | sample MGYA00580678_ERZ772960 | MGnify/ENA primary metagenome ERZ772960 (study PRJEB29015, sample SAMEA2737930) | human oral metagenome | biome: human oral; feature: human-associated habitat; material: dental | place: China | collected 2059 ... | reverse complement strand
CCTTGCGGTGCGCTAAATTTTAAAATTTTGCCGCAGCTAAAAAGATTCGTAAGCTTAAACGCATTAAAGCAAAAACGATGCGCTTTGGCTGCGGCGTAGTGGCAAATTTAAACGGGCTAAAGTAACCGCCTTAAATTTAAAGCGTGCGGCTAAACCCAATACCGCTAGAGCTCCGCCAAAACGGACTCGGCGGAGCCTGCTACGATTTACTCTTTAGGAGCGCCTGTGTATTGGAAGGTGTATTTAACCGAGAACGGCTCCCACCATTTGCCTACGCCGGTCGCTTTGTCTGCGTGGCGACCGAATCCATTGGCGCTTGGATTTTCGATGTTGTAGGTTAGCTCGTAGTTGCCTACACCGTTTACCATCTTGATATTGGCGCCGTAGTGAGGGCCGTCGCTAGCTACCATCGGCATGAAATTTCCCTTTTGAATCTTGCCGGTATCTAGGTTTTTAAGCACGTAAGCGATCTTTAGGTAAGGGATCCACTCGCCCTCGCCAAATCCGTTTGCGTTGCCTTTGATAGCGTGGATATCCGCCTCAAGGTGGATGTCCGCCTTGCTAGGAGCTAGATCGATGCCTTTAGGCTCCATATCGATAGGCTGAAGATAAACTGCCGCGATCTCCATTCCATTTTGCTCAATCGGCTCGCCGATTGGATGCTCACCCGCCATTGCTATAACAGAGGCTAGGCTTAGCGCCAACATACCTGAAAAAATCTTTTTCATCTTTTCTCTCCTTATTAAGATTTGTTTTTTTGCTTATTTTTTAAGATTAAAATTCCTACGATTAGAAGCACGATCATCACCGCTTGCGGCACTAGGCTCTGGACATAAGGATAAAATCCGATCCACGTAATCGTAGGAAGCCCGTCTATCACCGTAGGCACGAATACCTTGCCCTCGACTAGCTCCATCACGCCCTTACCCACAAATACGACGGACATATAAAAGATAATGACTGACGTAGCGATGAAAAATGGCTTGATAGCGATTTTAAGCGAGAATTTTTTGATGACGATATAAACTATGATAAGAGCCGCTAGACCCGCTACAAAGCCTGCTGCTACCATGCTAGTAGCTGCTGGACTTTTAGCATCGAAAAGTAGTGCCAGATAAAATAGCACCGTCTCTGCGCCCTCGCGATAAACCGCTAAAAATACCGTCCACCAAAGCATCTTGCTATCGCCAGAGCTTAGGCTGTTTGAAATTTGACCTTGGATATAGGCGCTCCACTTTTTGGAGCTTGCATTTGAAAGAAGCCAAAAGCCCACGTAAAATAGCAGCACCACGGCGATTAACATCACCGCGCCCTCCATCACTTCGCGCGTTTGTCCTGCATTTTCGCTACCGAAGATATAATTCAGCCCGTAAGCCGTAGCGATACTTAGCACAACCGCTACGCCAAGAGCGCTGTAAACGATATTTAGGTGCTTTGAATTGCCGGATTTTATAAGCAAAGCGATGACTGCAGCTACGATGATGAGTGCTTCAAATCCTTCGCGCAAGATAATGATAAACGCGTATAAGAATAGATCCCAATTGCTTGATTTCTTCGTTAGCTCTAGGCTTTGGGTAAGCTGATCAAATAGCTTATTTTGCGCCGCTACAATCTGCTCTTTGGAAGCGCCCGCGCGCATAAGAGCTGAAATTTTATTAAAGCTTGCTTCGGTGTCTAGCTTAAGCTGAGTATTTTTAGCACCGACGATATTTTCCATGCCGCTCTCTTCGTATTCGTCGAAGTAGATATTGCCGCTTTCGTCAATCGCATCATCAACCTTGCCGCTTTCGTAAAGCTGCAAAACCTTAGCCATTTTGTCTTTGATATTTTGCACAATCGGCGTAAAATCCTTGCCCTCATCCTCGCTAGTATCGCTTTGTGCTAACGCAGTCTGCGGCGCTATGGAGTAGCTTTCTTGCGGCAAATCATTTACGGCTTTTAATGCTAGATTATCTAGGGCGTTTATCGCTTCGTCAAATTTTGATTTGTCCGTATCTGCATCCTCGCGCAAGAGATTTCCGATAATTTGCTGGATTGATTGATCGGTCTGAGACGAGACATATTTTCGTACCGCCTCTTCTAGACGTTCGTTGCGGTAGATATCAAATTTAGCGCGATTTAGCGCAGCTTTTAGCGCAGCAGTGTCTTTCTTATCAAACGCAGCTTTAGCGTTATCCAGCTCAGTTTTAAATTCCGTATAGACGCTCATCCACGGCGAAGTTGTACCGGATGCTGCGGAATTCCCGCCTGAGGCTGGCGCAGAAGTGCTGCCGTCGCCTCCGTCTTGATACTCGGCTACGAGACGATGACCAGATTCGATCGCAGGCAGAACCTCATCAATCTCGCGATTTAGATTATCGATCATCGCTTGGATCTCATTTAGAGGCTTTTCTGCTTTGATCGCTTTACGGATATCGCCGAATTGCTTCTCCATATCGTAGGATTTTTTCTGTCCCAAATTTATGCGAATGCCGGCTTCTAGATTTTCAAAATGCCCAAAATACGCCTCTTGAGTTATCTTTCTAGCCTCAGAATTATTACCATCGACATAAAGTTTGATCGCTTGAGCAAATTTCTCTTTTATCGTCGCTGCTTCGGCGCGATAATCCGTATCTGCAAAAAGCATAGCAAGCGGAAAAATTAGAGCTAAAACCGCAAATTTAAAAAATTTCATCTGAACCTTCTTAAGTTAAATTTATACATTAAATTTCAAAATTAAGTAGCAATTATATGTAGAAAAATCTTAAAAAGTAATAAAAAAAGCGGTTATCATAAAGCACGAAAGCGGCTAAATTCTCAATTGCAAGAGCTTTTTGATAGATGGAATTTAATAGAATTTAGGATATGGCGGAATTTTAAATGGCAGTCGGATTTTACTCCGACTGCTAAAATTTTAGTGAAGTTTCGACCAAATTTTACTTTTCCAAAGACCTGCAAAAACAGAAAGGATCAAGAAATAGATCATAATATTTATGGTTGTAGCTTCACGCTCGGCTTTTTTGCTATCGCCTACGTCAGCTAGATATTCCACGACCTTGGCTTCAGCGTTTTCGTTCAAGCCTACGCGCGGCATCGAAGTGCCTGGAAGCTTCTTTTGCGTATCATTGATAAACTCGTGCAGATAGTTGGCGCCCTTAGAACGGATCATCATCGAAAGATCAGGAGGCGTCGAGCCCATATACGCAGCCAAGCTAGCCTTGTCGCTGGATGCAAAGAGCTTATCATATTTGACGTCGTGGCATCTTAGACAAGCATCCTCAAAAACCGCCTTACTTAAAAGGAATTTTTTCTGCGCTTCGTCTAGTTCGGTGCCTTGTTTGATGCCGCTAGCAGCAGCCTCAGAGGCGATTAGTTTATCCTCGCTAGGAGCTAGCGACTTTAGATAGGCTACGATATCGGCGATCTCTTGATTTAGATCACCGCCCGCACCGAAAAATCCAGGCATCGGAAAAGGCTTTTCGTCGCCAAATTTCTGATCTAGCTTAAGAGCCATGATCGGATCTTTGATGAGTGCTGCTAAGAATTTATCGGTGTATAGATAGCCTGCACTACTAAGATCCGGAGGATTGACGCCGTATGCGGCACTAGCGCTTGCCGCGTCCATAGGAGCGGGGATATTTGCACTTTTTACTCCATGACATGCGGTGCAGCCTGCATTTGTAAAGGTCTCAGCGCCACGCACGGCATCGCCTTTGCTAAGATCGATTTTATTTATCTCATCCCAAAAAAGCACCGTTTTGTCTTGTTGTTCTTTCGCACTAGTAAGGGCTTTTTTAGAATTTTTTATCATCGTCTCATCTCCGCCCTTTTCTGCTGCGGCCAAAGCGCTTTCTGCTGCGGCTACGTTATGCGCGGCTAAAGCCGTATCGCCTGCTGCAAAGTCATAATTTACCGGATCGGTATGCGGGCTAAGCTTAGTATGAGCATAAGGCTCGATAAACCAGTATAAAATTCCCACACAAAAAAGCACCAAGATTAGGGTTCTTATCTCTTTCATGGCTAGACCCTCTTTCTTTCTGCGATTGTAATTAACGGAAGCATTACGACGAGCAATCCGATATAGATGATTGATAAAGCAAAGCCCCAGTATTTGTTTTCGATACCGAGCTCCGCGCCGTCTGCAGGGAGCTTGCCGAAAAGGCTAAGCAGGATCATGTCGATTACTAAAATCCAAAACCAAATGAAAAACGCCTTGTTTTTGTGTGCGGGCGCTACTACGCTGCTGCGATCAAATAGCGGTATGAAAAACAGCGAAACTCCGGCGAATGCAAAGGCGATAAGCCCGATGTCGGCAGCCTTAAGCGGTCCTACATCAAAGTAAAATCCGCGCAGAATTTCATACTCCCAGAGAAAGTACCATTCCGGATAGATATGCGTTGGGGTTTTGAGGCTGTTTGCCGGCTCGAAATTTATCGGATCCATCGCAAAATCGAAGTGAAAGCCGACCAGATAAAAGAAAAATATCATAAAGATACTGACATAGAAAAAATCCTTCGCCAAAAAGCCCGGCCAAAACGGAATTACCTTGCTTTCGCCCGTTTTGCCCTGCAGATACTTCTCGCCCTCGAGCTCAAAGTCAATCTCCTCGCCGTCTAGGTTATTTACATGCGGAAATCTAAGCGAATAAAAATGCACTGCCAGCACCGCAACCACCACGAGAGGCAGTAAGCAGACGTGAAGCATAAAAAATCGCGTCAGCGTTGGATCACTAACAGCATAATCGCCGCGAATCCACTCTACTATCGCGTCGCCAACTACTGGAATTCCGCCGAATAAATTCGTAATAACCATCGCCGCCCAGTAGCTCATCTGCCCCCATGGAAGCATATAGCCACTGAAAGCCTCCGCCGAAAAGATGATGAAAAGCAGCATTCCGCTTACCCAAATCATCTCTCGTCCTTGCTTATACGAGCGGTAATAAATAGCTACTAAAGTATGAATGTATAAGATCAAAAATACAACTGATGCCGATACTGCGTGGATATGTCGCCATAGCCAGCCGTATTCGACCTCTTTCATAATCGTGAAATTTACGCTATCAAATGCTAAATTTACATCCGGCTTATAATACATCACGAGCATTAGTCCACTAACGAACAAAACTATAAATAGCGTCATCAAAATAACGCCCATCGCCCAAAGGAAGCTGATATTTTTAGGAATCCAATACTCGCTTACCATCACCTTGAAAAATTTCGTTACGGCGAGCCTTTGGTCGAACCAATCCCAAACTCCCGTAGCTTTTCTGATATGTGCCATCTGCGCCTCCTATGCTTTCTGCTTTAGGGCTTGGTATTCGGGGCCCTCTTCGCCTAAAACGAGTTTCGTTCCGTCGATTTTAAAGGGCGGTATATCCATAGGGCGTGGCGGCGGACCAAATACGTTTACGCCGTTAGCATCGAAAATCCCGCCGTGACATGCACAGATGAATTGTTGCGTCGATGGCTTGTAGCTAGGAATACAGCCTAAATGCGTGCAAAGCCCTATGCAAAGCGTATATCTAGCATCTCCTACGACGACGTCGCGGGCATCGTTTTTAGGCATATCGGCGGTCTTTTTAAGCACGAAAATCGGCTTTTTGCGCCACTGTGTTTGATACAGCTCGCCCTCTTTGATCGGACTTAGATCTACCGTAGTGACGCCGGCAGCGCGCACGCTAGGTAGCGGATCCCACGATTTCTTCATCCCCACGAGTGCGAAAACGCCACCCACAGCGGCAACTGCGCCGAAAGTAAGCCCGATAAAGCCTCGTCTATCCTGTTTTAGATCAGACATCTTTATCCTTTCAAATTAAGAAATTGACAAGCGTCAATTTTAGCCAAATAAAGATTAAATCAATATGATTATAAGCAGAAATTTAGCTTAACCTTGCAAGCTAAATTATATTTTAAGATAATTTTAATGCCTAGCGAGGCGTTTTCGCAGTTTAAAATTTTATAAATTCAAATTCTATTATATTCTATCATGGCGAGGAATTTAAAATTTTAAAATTTCACTGCTCGGTCATGGCGGCAGTAGGGCAGAATTTTACGCTAGTGCGCTAGCTGAAATTTTAAAATTCTAAATTACGTCGCGCTTCCGTCGTATGAAAAAATTCCGCTAGAAGTAAAATTTAAAACATTAAAAACCCCATAGCGGTGCAAATTCCAAATCATTAGAATTTTACGACGCCTTAAAAATTTTAAGCATCAAAGTCCTGTCGCGATGCAAAATTTTAAAATTTAGCGCAATCGTGAGCCATAAAATTCTATAAAATTCTGCGGGATCCTAAAGCCCAGCCAAAATTTAAAGATAAATTTCATAAATCCCTAAAGCCTCGGCAAGCTGCAAAATCTGGGCGAAATTTCAAAATTATTATTCTAAAATTTGAGCCCCACCTATCTAAAGTCTAGCCGATTTGCCCGAGCGAAAATACGCCGCGATCGCAAGAGCCACCATCGAAGCGACCATCGCGTACGCCCAGCCCGGCACCGGAATACGCTCGCCGCTAGCGTAGGAGTGCATGCCGCTTAGGTAGAAATTTACACCAAAATAGGTCATTATGACGCTAAAATACGCAAACATCGAGGCTACGGCAAAGGCGAACTGATTATTGAGCTTAGGCATAAACCTAAAATGCACTACTACCGCGTAGATGAAAATCGTAATGAGCGCCCAGGTCTCCTTCGGATCCCAGCCCCAGTAGCGCCCCCAGCTTTCATTCGCCCACACGCCGCCTAGGAAGTTGCCCACCGTCAGCAAGCAAAGACCTAGGATCATCGACATTTCGTTGATATGCGTGGCTTCTGCGATATTGCGCGCAATCTCGGGGTTTTTCTTATCGAATAAAAACATCACAAGGGTAAAAATTCCAAGCAGCATGCAAAGGCCTAAAAATCCGTAGCTCGCGGTGATTACCGAGACATGGATCGTAAGCCAGTGCGATTTTAGAACCGGCTGGAGATTGGTGATCTGCGGATCGATGTCACTAAGATGCGCCACCATCAGCGTTATGCCCGCCATTATCGACGTTAGCGCCAGCGAAATAGCGGATTTGCGCGAGAAAAATATTCCGCTTAGCGACAGCGCCCACGCGATGTAGATGAGCGATTCGTAGGAGTTGCTCCACGGCGCGTGCCCCGAGACGTAGCCGCGTAGCGCAAGACCTGCAGTATGCGCGATGAAGGCGATGATATTTACGATATAAACGAGCTTAAATGCGCCGCCTAAGCGAAGAGCGGGCTTCATCATTCGCAAAAAGATAAAGATCAGAAGCAAAAATCCCGAGATAGTGTAGATCGGAAAGAGGCGAGAAAAAATTTTAGCCTTATTAAATAAAATTTCATATTTTATCGCGCTCTCGCTAGGCATTAGGTTTGCACCGTTTTGCGCTTGGTATTTTTTGACGTAGCTTAGCATCTTTTCCGCGCCACTCCAATCCCCGCTTTCTTGGGCATAGACCACGGACGAAACGAATATTCCCATCATCTTTTTAACTTCAGCAGATTCGTTTTGATCCAGCGCATCGCCTAGATATAGCGGCGAAAGCCACTCGTTATTTTTAGCGTTCTTAACCGGAATAATTCTAAAATAATCCCCCATAAACGCCGAATAAAAGACGTTTACGCGCTCATTTACCTTGATGATCTCTTTATCTAGCACACCGCGATTGCCCAAAGGCTTGCGGTTGATCTCCTCGACCATTTTATCGAGCTTGTAGTAGCTCTCGCCGCCTTTAAATTCAAAAAAATCCATCATACTGGCGTGGCTTTGCTTCTCATCCATACCTAGAATTTTTTTAAGCTCCGGCTCGCTAACCTTGATAATCGGCGCACGCCTCCAGTAGCTTTGATTTAGCATAAACGAAAGCGCAGCGGCGTTATGGTTTAAAATTTCGCCATTTGGCGCCTTGTAGTTGTCGGCGCGGTAAATTTTATTTAAAAGCTCCCTAGAAACTGTATCAAAAGGCTCCATTCGCCCATCAAATCCCTGAATTACGAGGCTTGCTAAATCCTCACTAAATTTAGGATCAAATTTCGGCACGGCCAGCTCGCCTCCCATAGTAGAAAAATTATGCGGCGGGATGGAGTCTTGCTCCGCTGCAGATTCTTGCGGAGTGGAGCTTTGCTTGGAATTTTCAGCGGCGGAATTTTGCACAAAATTTTGCGAAGTAGAATTTTGCACGCTAGCCGGGCTTTGCGGCGCGGAATTTTCTGTAGCTGTGTTTGAGACGGAACTAGAATTTTGAGTAGTGGAGTTTTGTTCGGCATTTGCTGTGCTAGGATACAATGCAGCCAAGCTCAAAGCCAATGCGCCTACTAATGCTAATGCCGCGCCTTTAGTGCCGCGTCGCGATTTTTTGGTGCGTTTTGATATGGAGCTTTCTGTGGAGCTTATGGGCACCGAACTAGACGCGGAATTTTTAGAATTTACATCTTTTTCTCGAGCAAGATGCGTATTTTCGCTGATTAAGCGCGAGAGCTTGAAAAAGCGCGAGCCCCGGTTGAAAAAGTTAAAAAACATCCCTACGCAAAGCAAAAAATAACCGATGTAAGTTGGAACTTTGCCGGGGTCTTTATTGACCGAAAGCACGGTACCACGCTCATCCGTGTCGTATGAGCTTTGGAAAAATCGGTATCCGCCGTAATCGAGCACGTGATTCATAAAAATATCATAATCAAAGCTCGTATTGCCGTCTTTTAGCGTGATTTCGCTTTTATATCCGGAGGGCGAATTGGTGCCTGGATAGCGATCCATCACAAAGTCGCGAAGCGCGATTTTAAAAGGCAGATGAAGCATCTTTGGCGCCAAGGCTACGATGAAATTCTTATCTCCCACCTTGTAGCTAGCGCCATGCGAATCCCTAGGCACGTAGATTTCGCGACTCTGCCCCGCAAAGCTTAGCGTAGCTACTACGCCGGGCTCACCCGGTAAATTTGCAGCGACCGGGACGAATTTCTCGACCGCGGAGCTAAGCAAGCTAACGGGAGCGAAATTTATTCCGTCAAAGCTATAAAGCAAGAGATTGCCTAGCGGATTATCCTCGTTTCTCTTAAGCGGCGCAGTGCTCATATCAGCCATTTTAGTGGCGTTTATATCAAGACTTGAGTTTAGATAGAATTTGCCGTCTTTGGATTTTATGTAGATGAAATTCTTACTTTTAGGCTCTGCATTAAAAGTGATACTAAGCTCGCCTATCTCCATGCTTTCGCCTGATTGCAAGGAGACGTTTTGGCTGCCAACATTGTTTGAAAATAATAGTTCCACGCGCGCAGGAGCCTGTCCGGTCGGATCTTGCACCCATTTTAGCTCGCCGTGTTCTATTAGCTCTTTAAATTTTAAATTTGCGATTCTGCCCTCTACGTCTAGATTGAGATCGAAGTTCATCCGTCCTGCGCCGTTTAAAAATTTGCTCTCGTCAGCAGATATAAACTCGCCGTCACTGCCTAAAGTAAGGAGCTGAACGACCTCGTCTTTAGTCGTTACGATCGAGCTCTCGCCGCCCTCTCTTATATGGATATTGCCCTCAAAGCCGAAATATCTCGTCAAAATCGCTCCAGCAAGCATAAACAAAAAGCTTGCGTGAAAGATTAGCGCAGGCAGCGTGCGAAGTTTAATCATGCGGTAGCGATAGATATTGTAGGTTAAATTTACTCCCAAAAGCACCATCAGCGCGCCAAACCACGCAGTAGAATAAACCATTGCCCACGCTACTTCCGTGCCGTAAGCGGTCTCTACGAAAGTGGCGATCGCACAGGCTAGCGCCAAAATCAGTAGCATCACTGACGCGCACTCCATACTAAAAAATGTCTTCATTGATTTCCTTTAGATTTACGAGGGTTTTCAAAATCGCGAGATTTTAGCAAAAATTGCTTAATTTTTCATTTTACGACTTGCAAGCGCATGCCTACTAGCGTAGCTCAAATATGCGTTAAGATGCTTTTATAAAGCGGTAAAATTCTCATCTTAGGCATTCGCGCAGGAATTTAACGGCGCGGATAAATTTTGTAAAATGCTGCAGAATTTGGTAAAATTCTATTAAATTTCGTGCGTCATCTCATCGCGTAATTTCTAATTTAGAATTCCGCTGCGATAAAATTCTATTTTTGCGAAATTCCTTCTTATTATTTTTTGCCTTGGGTATATGCGAGCTCGCACACGTCGCCCACGGCTTGGTGGCACGGGATCGCCGAGATCGAGTTATTAGGCGAGCCATCAATCACTTTGTCTGAATAAACCAAATAGATTAGCGAGCCCTGCACCGCGTCGTAAAGCCTAACTACATGAGTCTTTTTGAAGATCAACGAGCTGCGTTTTTCAAAAATATCCTCTTTTTTCAGCTCCTCTTTGATGATGATTTTAGGCGCTGTCTGCACGCACGACACAGAGGCTTCGGAGCGATCCTCCTCCACGCCGATGATCTCTTTGGCACCGCCTTTTTTGGCGTAAGAGACGTAGCAGGTCACGCCGTCGATCTTAGGATCTTTAACCGCGATAACTTCGATGCGATCGTCTTTGCCAAAAATTCTAAACGAAGTATTTACGCTACCTACGAGCTCGTAATCGCCCGCAAAAGCAAAAGCCGCTAAAATCGCTACTAGAATAAATTTTTTCATAATCATCCTTTGGAATTTTAGCGGCGATTTTATCATTTATAATATAAATATTAAGCAAGTTTTTATAAAATACCGCGATTTAAATTTAAAGGAATTTTATGATCGAAGATATCTTTAGAGAATACGATATTCGCGGTATCGTGGGCGAGGAGCTAAACGAGCGCAGCGTAAAGGCGATCGGCTTCGCGCTTGGCAAACATATCGCAAATCTGGGGCTTGAGCGCGTTAGCGTGGGATACGACGCCCGCCTCAACGCGGATGAGCTTTTCGGCTATTTCGTAAGCGGGCTAAATTTTGCCGGACTGCGAGTTTATAATATCGGCTTGCTGCCGACGCCGGTGGGCTATTTTAGCGTATTTACGCATAAATTTGACGCAAACGTAATGATCACCGGCTCGCACAATCCCAAAAATTACAACGGCTTTAAGATCACGATCGGTACGGACAGCTTCTTTGGCTCGGATTTGAAACGCCTAGGCGCGCAGGTGCGGGAGCTGATCGGTTCAAATTTTGAAATTCCAACCGATACAAGCACTCAGAAGTACGACATCTTAAGCGAGTATCTAGCATATTTTGAGAAGGAATTTGCGGCTCTTAAGGGCTTTGCCGCGCCTTTTATCATTGACTGCGCAAACGGAGCTGCAGGCGTTACGACTACTAAAATCGTCGAAAGGCTAGAGCTAAACGCTAAAGTTTTATTCCCGCAGCCAGACGGCAACTTTCCAAACCACCACCCAGACCCAAGCGAGGAGAAAAATTTAGCCGATCTTAAAGCCGCGATGAAGCAAGACGGCGTGAGCTTAGGCTTCGGCTTTGACGGAGATGCCGATAGGATCGCCGTGCTTACGCCGCGCCGCAACATCAAAGGCGACGAGCTAGCCTGCCTGCTTGCCCTAAATATGACCCATCCGCGCATCCTAGGCGAGGTCAAATGCTCTCAAGCGATGTACGATACCATCGATAAGATCGGCAAAAGCTTCATGGGCAAGACCGGCCACAGCAATATCAAAAAGGCGATGAAGGAGCTCGGTATCGATCTTGCCGCCGAGGTTAGCGGGCATATTTATTTTAAAGAGCGATATTTCGGCTTTGATGACGGCGTATATGCGATGATGCGCGTGCTTGAGCTCGTAGCTAAAGGATATGATTTAGACGCCGAGCTAGACAAGCTGCCGCGAGTTTTTAGCACCGACGAGATAAAATTTAATACGAGTGAGGAGGCGAAATTTAAGATCATCGAGGCTCTTAAAGCTCAAATCCACGCAGGTATCGCGGAGCTGCCACCCATCCGCGATATTATCGAGATCGACGGCATCAGAGTGCGGTTTGATGACGGCTGGGCGCTCGTACGGGCAAGCAACACCACGCCTGTGATCGTAACTCGCTTCGAGGCCTCTAGCCCTGAGTTTCGCGACGAGATGCAGCGCGTATTTTTAGGTAAACTAGAAAATTTAAAGGACCAGAGATGAACGAATCTGAAAAGCAAGAGGTTGAGAAAAATATAAAAGAGCTTTTGGCTGCGAGAGCGGAATTTTTTAAATTCTTAGATGAGCGCGTGCCAAAAATCGCGGGTACCGACGTGTTTGATTTCGAGCGCGCAGGCGCGGCTAGCTTGAAAGAAATTTATGCGAAATTCTACGGATACGACTACGCCACGCGCAAGCTGCTGCCATATTTATACCGCACTTACGGACTAAATTTCGATGTCTGAGATCATCTTAGATCGCGCCGCTTATGCGCACAATCTAGCGCAAATCGCCGCCAAAGTAGGTGGAGCGGAACGAGTATTTTTAGTAGCCAAGGATAATTCATACGGCCATGGCTGCAGGCTTTGCTGCGAGGAAGCGGCAAAGCTAGGCTTCGTACGCGCCGTAACGCGAAGTGCTGCGGAAGCTGCGCAAATTGCGGATTTATTTGATGAAATTTTAGTGCTCTCGCACATTCCGCGCGGGGACGAGGACGAGCGGTTTTGCTACGCAGTAAATGATCTGAGCTACTTTGCGCGTCTTAAACGAGGGCTTAAAATTTATATCGCTGCAGATACTGCTATGCACCGCAACGGCATCGGTGCGAGCGAGTTAGATGAGGCGCTTAGGCTATGCAAGGCGGGCGGATTTAAGCTTCGTGGCTTTTTTACACACTTTCGCGCAAGCGACGAGCTAAGTGGAGATTTTTTCGCGCAGAGACAGAATTTTATAGAATTTAAGCGGCTCGCAGGGCAAAAAGCCGCCGCCGCGGGCTTTAAAAATTTAAAATTTCATTCGAGCAACTCCGCAGCTATCGAGCGAAGTGCGGGCTTTGAGGACGAATACGTGCGCGTAGGCATGGCGCAGTTTGGCTATCCGCAATTTGACGAGAGCCTAAATTTACGCCCTGTGCTAAAGCTCTATGCCGATCTGATCAGCTCGCGCGTGCTAAAGAAAGGCGAGCGCGTGGGCTACGGCGCGAAATTTGAAGCGCCGCACGATATGAGGATCGGCACATACGATCTAGGCTACGCAGATGGGCTATTTCGCTACGACGGCGAGGGCGAGCTAGCGCTTGCAAGCGGGCAAAAAATGCTCGGAAAAATGTCGATGGATAGCTTCTGCGCAGAATTCGGCGGCGAGCGCATCTGCGTGCTGGGCGACGCGCGAGCCTGGGCAAAGCGCTTCGGCACGATCGAATATGAAATTTTAGTCAAATTAAATTCCAACATCCCAAGGAGATTTCAATGAAAGAGCTGCAAGGAGAAAATAACGAGCGTATAGGTTACGACGATAAAGGCTTATCCGCGCGAGGCGAGAGCTTTGGCGGAGGAGAGTATCCGCGCCAAAAAGGAGGGCTTCATATCTTAATCAAAGCTCTAATCGTCTTAGTGATTGCGGCGATTGCGTTTGCGATATTTGCAGTGCCGGTTTACAATAAACTCGTAAGCAAAGATGAAGAAGTTAAGGCTGCGTGGAGCCAGGTACAAAACCAATATCAGCGCCGCGCCGATTTGATTCCAAATTTCGTAGAAACCGTCAAGGGCTACGCAAGCCATGAAAAAGATACCTTAGAAGGCGTCATAAATGCCCGCGCTAAGGCAACCGCTGTCAGTATTAATGCAGAAAGTTTAGCGCAAGATCCGGAGGCGTTTGCGAAATTTAACGGCGCCCAAGGTGAGCTTAGCTCAGCCCTATCGCGCTTGATGCTGGTAGTCGAGCGTTATCCGGATCTTAAGGCAAATCAGAATTTCGCCGACTTGCAAAATCAGCTCGAAGGCACGGAAAACCGTATCGCCGTAGCGCGCAAGGATTACATCGCCTCGGTGCAGGAATACAACAAGCTAATTAGAACCTTCCCTACAAACATCATCGCGCGCATCGTAGGACTAGGCGGCGCCAAACCTAGCTTTAGCGCTGATAGCTCAAGCCAAAAAGCCCCTAGCGTTTCGTTTAAATAACGCTAAGGGAGACAAATGCTAAGCGAGCAGTGCAAGCAAAAAATCCACGAGCTAATCACGAAAGCCGAAGCCGCAAGTGGTGCGCAGATCGTCTGCGTGGTCGCGCGCGAAGCAAGCGAGGACTGCGAAGCTAGCTATAGCGCGGCGGCAGTGACGGCGTTTGCGATCGGCATCGTTCTGTGCTTCGTGCCGCAAATAAGCAAAGCTGAGCTACTGCAGATCGTAGCGCTTAGCTTCATTGCGATTAAAGCTCTGCTAGCTAAATGCCCTGCGCTTTTAACTCTAATCACGTCTAAATCTCGCAGACTTCGGCTCTCAGGCGAGTTTGCGATGCTAAAATTTTACGAGCGCTACGGCAGCGTAAAAGAAGCGATAATGTTTTGTGTCTGCGTCCGCGAGCGCTGCGCTCATATCATCTGCGGCGCGCAAGCGGCGGAGTTTATCTCTAAGGTTGAGTTTGAACGTATCACGACGGAATTTAACCCTAGCACGCAAGGCCTTGAGCCTGCTGTTTTAAAGGCGATGGACGCGCTGTGCGAGCTAGCCATGCGAGTGCCTAAAGATAGCGAAAATAACGAGATAGAAGAGACCTTGGTGGAGCTGCGATGAGAGTGGCTTGGAGATTTGCTTTTGCCCTGATGGCGCTATTTGTAATAAGCGTCGCCGCACCTAGCGAGTATCTAGCCCATCCAAACGGCACCGCTGTAATAGATGAGGCTGGCATTTTACGCCCAGCCGCGAGAGAGAGTCTGAATGAAATTTTAACGACTTTCGATAAAAATTCCACAAACCAGATCATGTTCGTAAGCCTAAAATCGCTCGGAGACTACTCTATCGAGGAAATCGGCGTAGAGCAGGCGCGCGCTCTTGGTATCGGGCAAAAAGGGCGCGACAACGGTGATAAATCTCATATAAAAGGTAAAAAAGTGAGATTGATAAAAAATGTGGTGCAAATAGCGATTTGGGCGATATTTGTAAGCATATAGGGTTGAGGTAAAAAATGAGAACTTAAAATGCGAATTTTGCAATTTTCGCGCATTTTTTTCACATTTTTGAAAACGAGCCCTAGGGGGCTTCAAAATAGCTTCAAAGTTCTTTCAAAAAGCTTCAAAATCCCTAAAAATAGGCTTCAAATCACGCAGCGCAAAACCTTACCGACGATTTGTACTCGGATCTCGTCATTCGGTCCTATCTCATAGCTGCGGTATTCTTGATTGACGCTATTGACAAAAAGCGTGCCGTTTGGGTGCTTTTGTAGCAATTTTACCATAAAATTTCCGCCGAAATCTATGATATAAAGTCCATCCCCATCGAAGCTCGGCCCCATGCGTGCTATAACCCAGCTATCCGGATAGAGCATCGGTATCATCGAATATCCGACGACTTTGAGGCAGCGGATATTACGCTCGTTTACGGGTAAATTAAAAAGCATCCGAGAAAAAGGCACGAGCACGTCCGTATCGTATACTTCGACGCCTTCGATATCGACGCTCTCGCCCGCACCGACGGCCGAGCTCAGCTTACGGATGAAAATTTGATCCTCTGCGATCTGCTCTTTTTGTGACTTTTTAAGGTTCGCGGGACTAAGGGACAAATTTTTATCACTAAGGGACGACTTAGGGACACTAAGGGACAAATCATCGTGCAAATTTTTAACCTTAACGCCAAGCGCATTTGCGATTTGCGATAGATTCTCAAACGTTGGATTTGTTTTGCCGTTTTCATATCTCTTTATAGTCTCAACGGATACACCTGAAAATTTAGATAGATCCGCTTGCGTCCAGCCTTTTCCTAGCCGTAAAGCTTTAATGTTTGTGAAAGGTGTCATAAAAATTCCTTTTCTCTTGACTTAGTGTCATAATTGTGCTATAATTTCGCCATTAACGTTGAAATTATAAACAAAAAAGGCTTAAAAGATGGCACAAATTAGAAAAAATCTCAAAAAAGGCGGGCTCGCCGAAAAGATCGAGAGGCGAACGAATTTGACAATGAAAAAGTTTGCCGAGCTAAATGCACTAAGCTATCTAAGCCTGAAAAAAGGCTATTTAAGCGCCAAGAGCGAAAAGGTTTTGGCGCGCTATGGTATAAGACCTAGCGTAGAGAGCGAACGGGCTAAAAGCGGCGTGGGTGATGCTGCGGTGAGCGCATAAGGACACGGGCGGGTCAATATGTGGGTGAGTTCGAGGGCAGCTACCGAAATTTTGGGTGTGGAATACGAGCTGCTCAGAAAGGCAGCTTGGCGTGCTGAAAAACAAAGCAAAAAATTTTGCTCGATTAGGGGTCATATTTGCCACTTTACCTACACCGACGGCGTCGGTCGCGGTGGTAAAACTCTTCAAATTTGGATTGACGATAATCTGATAAACGGCGAAAACAGCGAAATTCCGCAGCAAAGCGCGCCCGCTCCCATTAAAAATAGCGCAGAGAGCGAAGATAAATGCCTGGAGCCCACGCCCTCCGCACCGCAAAACGAGTGTAGCGACGCAAGGCGAAGCCGAAGCGGCGTTTCTTGCGAGCGCAGCGAAGCAGAGCAAAACGCTCTGAGCCTAAAGATTAAGGATATAGAAAAGATGAATAAGTTAAAGGCAATAAACGAGCTAAAAAGCTGCCCTGCGGGCATGAGTAAGACGCTATGGGGCAAGGGGGTAGCGGCGAAATACGAAGTGAGCTTAAAGACGCTATATGCGTGGGCTAAGCTATTTAAGCAAAGCGAAGTGGAGGTAAGAAACGATGAGCTAAGCATTGATTTTAAAGCTAAGTTTAAAAGCTCCAGCTTTGAGATGAGCGCTTTAGAGTGGGCGGTGGGTTTTATGCTGCACAATCCGCTAGCTAGCAAGAGCTTTGCTTACGAGCAGCTGCAGGCCTATGCGAAAGATAATGCTCTTAAAATCGGCTCATACCAAAGCTTCGCCCGCCTAACTGCGGTGCCAGAGATCAAAGCGATGCTGCTTCGTGCAAGCTGCGGCGATCGCGGCGTACGAAACGAGTGGGCTATGCATATCATCCGCGATCTAAACTGCTACGAAAGTATGGAGATGATCTGCGGCGATCAGATAGTATTTGATTTCGATGCGGTAGGCCCCGGCGGGGAGGTAGTTAACCCCAACGCCTATGTTTGGATCGATATGGGAAGCGGAGCGATAATAGGCATAGATATAGTACTTGGAAAATATAACCGCTTAAGCGTGGGTAACAGCCTAAAGATGGCTTTGCGCTTCGGCATCCCGGATGCCATCTATACCGATAACGGAAAACCGGAGCTAAGCGAGTATATCACGGGCGTCAGATCTCAGCTAAGCGGGATTAAATTTAGAGATTTTGACGATCTGGCGCCAAATCTACTTCATAAAAAGGCAAAGGTAAGGAATTCTCGCGCGAAACCTATCGAAAATATCTTTAATCACGTCCAGCGCCGCATGGGCGAGATGGTAATAGCCGAGCGCGGCGGAGCGGGATACCATAAAGACGGCGATAGACAAAGCGAAATCGTAGCTAAATATATGAAGCAAAACCCGCTTAATTTTACCGATTTTATCTCATATTTTGAGCGG
>ERZ772960.1631-NODE-1631-length-17573-cov-24.023861_pt1 | contig 17573 bp, 8 predicted proteins | sample MGYA00580678_ERZ772960 | MGnify/ENA primary metagenome ERZ772960 (study PRJEB29015, sample SAMEA2737930) | human oral metagenome | biome: human oral; feature: human-associated habitat; material: dental | place: China | collected 2059 ... | reverse complement strand
AGCGGTTATATGAGTTTATTGTGTTAGTCGTTGACACAGTTGATATGACATCGTCCCATAGTCTGCAAAATGTTTTAGCCTTTAGTTACTAAGATACTCTTATTGTCTTCGTAACGTTTTAGCTTTCAGAATATTCTACAAAAGTAATCTGTCTTATTGTTCTCATGCTTTCTCTGCGTAGAGTAGGGTATGGGCAGCTTATTATTCTTATATTTTCTCCATCCGATTACTACCCGATTAGCGAACAAAACACAGCGAATCTATTCACGATATGAGTTGACTAATCCCACCAAAACCCCACCCCCTCCTTTTGCTTTCTCCCTTCTCTCTGTTATTCTCCTTCATCTACATTACACACTCCAATCCCCCTCTCCCTCTGTTACTACCCTCTGTTCCTTTGTTACTCTGTCTCTTATTCCCCTGTTACTATCCCCTCGTTCCTTTGTTACCCTGTCTCCTCACCCTCTGTTACTACCCTTTGTTCTCATGTTATCCTGTCTCTTATTCCCCTGTTACTATCCCCCGTTCCTTTGTTACTCTGTCTCCTCACCCTCTGTTACTATCCTTTGTTCTCATGTTACCCTGTCTCCTCTTACCCTCTCTCTCCTCTCCTCATCCCCTGTTACTATCCCCTTGTTCCTTTGTTACTCTGTCTCCCTTTACCCTGTCTCCTTATACCCTGTTGTGTAAAGAATGTTTACCTGTCCTATCCACAGGGGCCTTTACTCTGTCCAAGACAAGGCCTTTCAAGCATGCAGAACATGCCTTTCTTGCCCCTTGAAGACGCCCTTCTTGCCCCTTGAACATGCCCTTCTTGGAGGCACCTGTTCAAGTCTTTGATAGTAAGGAGGTTACGATAGTCAAATAGACGGATATGAAGAGCTTTTCTATGTGGTTCGGTTAACGTTTCTGTAAAGATATTTCATAGTAACAGAACCTTGCTTTTTTCATGGAAGAAGTGTCCCCACACAGGCCGTTTCCCCAGTCCTATCCTCGTGTAGAGGGAATGAAAAGACACAAAGAAACCCCTACAAGAGCACTTACACACACATACAGTGCACCGTAAGTCAATCTCTTTGTAGGGGTATCTCAGTAGTGTTAGCGTTCAAGCCTTATAGTCCCTTATTGCGAATAGGGTCATTATATTGCACTTGAAGCTGCAAGAGTTGCTTCTTCAAGTCCTTTGTGAGCTTCTCCGTACCGGGTTTCCCGTAGATATTATGCATCTGTTCTGGGTCTTTCTTCAGGTCGTATAGCTCCCAAGAGTCGATGTCATTGTAGAAGTGAATGAGCGAGTATCGCTTCGTACGGATACCATAGTGGCGGCAAACAGAGTGCTCGGCAGGGTATTCGTAGTAGTGATAATAGAGCGACTTGCGCCAGTCTGATGGCTTCTTACCCTCTAACAGAGGTAGGAACGAACGCCCCTGTATATCAGAAGGTATCTTTGCGCCAGCCACATCGAGGAATGTTGGAGCATAGTCGATGTTCTGAACCATCTCGTTGATAACGCCATGCTTACCCCCAGGGAAGTAAATCAATAGCGGCGTGCGGAACGACTCCTCATACATAAAACGCTTGTCGAACCATCCATGTTCGCCCATGTAGAACCCCTGATCAGAGGTGTAGACGATCATAGTATTGTCCAGTAAGTTATGTTCACGGAGGTATTCAATGACACGCCCAACGTTGCGGTCGACAGAATGAATTACTCGCATGTAGTCGTGCATATAGCGTTGATACTTCCATTCAGCCAGTGCCTTACCAGAGAGTTTATCCTCCTTAAACTTCTTGATGATAGGGTCGTAATAGCTATCCCACTGTGCACGTTGTGAAGGCGACATACGGTTGTAGTTCGCACGTCCCCATGGTTCAAGGCCCGTAGTAGTATGGATCTCGTTCTCTTTGTCGGCCATCTTATTGTCGTAGACAAGGTCCATATCCTTTATGATGCTCATCTTCTGCTTCTGAGCAGCAAGTCTTCCAGCATAGTCATCATAGAAGGTTTTAGGCAACGGATAGGTTACGTCGTCATAAAGACGCAAGTCGCAAGTGTCAGGATTCCATACTCTATGAGGTGCTTTATTGTGCATTAGCAGACAGAAAGGCTTTGTCTTATCGCGTTTATGCTCCATCCAGTCTATCGCCATGTCCGCAATAATATTCGTGACATAGCCCGAACGGCGTATTCTCTTCCCATTGCTAAGGAAGTCAGGGTTGTAGTAGTCGCCCTGTCCGATGAGGATGTCCCAGTAATTAAAGCCTGTTGGGAGTGAGGTGAGATGCCATTTTCCAATCATGGCAGTCTGGTAGCCCTGCTTTTGAAGTAGCTTTGGGAAGGTCTGCTGACTACCATCAAAGGTCTTGGTGTTGTCGGTGAAGCCATTAGCATGGCTGTGTTTACCAGTGAGCATACAAGCACGTGAAGGGCCACTAAGCGAGTTTGCGACGAAACTCTCTTGGAACTTCACACCGTTATCAGCCAGCCAATCGATGTTAGGAGTACTGATAAACCGTTTGTCATACGCACTAATCGTCTGATACGAATGGTCATCGCTCATAATGAAAACGATGTTCATCGGTTTCTTCTGTGCCTGCGCAGGAACAACCGCACCCATTGCCAGTGCCCCTGTCAAGCCATATAATACTTTTGTTTGCATATATATAAAGTTGTTTATCTCTACTTGTAGCGGTATAACGCACGCTTCCTTACACCCAAGAAGACAGTAGTAGATTTAGACATGAATGCTTTGATTTAGGTTTACTGGTGCAAATATAACACTTTTTTTATAGTGTACAAAGAGAAAGGAGGTTTTATTCATGATGATAGGAAAGTGGTGGCCTAACACTGACCACAGCTGACCTTGCCCTTTTCCCCAGCTGGCCCCTCCCCCTTCCCCTCCCCCGAAGGGAGGGGCGTAATATGTGAGGTTATCCCTACAAGACTGCCATCAAAGAACATAATGAAGCCTACATCCTTTTTATAGGGGTATCTCGGTGATTACGCCCCTCCCTTTGGGGGAGGGGACGGGGGAGGGGCCAAGTGGTAGTTAGTATGTGAGGTTACCCTATAAGTCTGCCAATAGGAGTCGTGGGTAGTTTTCTCTCTCACAGAGGACATTCCTTTCTCTCACAGAACTCACAGATCTAACAGAACCTTTTTGCGCATAGTTTCGAACTCACAGAAGGCCTCCGGCATACAGAGAACACAGAGGCCTCACCCCCAACCCCTCTCCGAATGGAGAGGGGAGTAGTATGTGAGGTTACCCCTTTTGGCCTGCTACTGATAGGAAATGGGCCGCTAAACATCTGGAGGACATGGAGGGGTATCTCGGTGATCACTCCCCTCTCCATTCGGAGAGGGGCTGGGGGTGAGGCTTCTGTTGGCCTCCGGCATACAGAGGTCACAGAGCGTTACTGCTATCGGAGGAGGTTAAGCCTTTGAAAGATGATATGCAATGAGCCAATAAAAAATCATTACATTGATTGGCTTTTAACTCCCTTAATAAGGAGGAATAAGATCTTCTGCTATGGAGTTTGTAAACTACATGAAATCAGAAGGTTATGAGGTGTGTTGGAGAAGGGCCTCTTCAAGGGACAAGAAGGGCGTGTTCTATCGGCAAGAAGAGCATGTTCTCGAACGTAGAAAGGCATGGTCTTGAAGCATGAAAAGCATGTGTTGGAAAGAATGAGTGCGAAAGATGTTTACAAGTAGGTGCTGGCGTAGTGATAGGTTGGGTTGAGATTAGTGGCAAGTAGGTGCTGGCGTAGTGACAAGTTGATGTGGGCGTAGTGACAAGATGGGGCAGGGGCGGGGACAAGTGAAGATTGGACTCGTTGGCTATCAAGCTCATATATCGTGCTCTACCACATGTCGCCTATACCATAGGGCTTTGTTTCGTTGATATTTCTCTCCCATGCTTCCGTTAAGAAGGGATAGACCAGAACGGGCTTGCTCACCAATCTGCCGTCCTTCGTAAGTTGCTTTTCGTCAGCGACAGAGGCCTTGGGAATGTAAATCTTCAGCGGTTTGTCTACGTTAGAGGAAGGCAATGAAAGGAGGTAGACATCCTCTTCTAATAGTTTGCCATCATGGAGTAAGGTGAATTGATAGGATGTGTTCGACTTTAAGGAATCGATGGACAGCTGGCTTATTGTGGGCGTGTGCCGATATTTAGGGTAGTGATTACGCACCCATGCAGGGAGCTGCTTGTGGATAAACAGCCAGTCGCTCTCCGTGAGTGGGAGGGGTTGTGGATTTAAGAGCTTATATTTCCCGATAATCTTATAGCCCCTATCCAACCAACTATCGACGACTACAGGACCCATGCTGTTCGTGCATACGTACTTTGGTCTTGTCGTTTTCCAAGCAAGAAAAGCGATAATGAGCGTACATACTATCGACGAAATGATAAGAAACTTTCGTGGTAATCTATATAAAAACAGCATCGTTTCTGAGATTGATAAGACTTTTTTACCTCCTAATTCCTCACTGACCAGAATGGAAAACACATAGAAGAAGCGGTACAAAAGAGGACTGTGCGGTGGCTTGTCGAATAGTGAAACCTGCTTTGTTAAGCGTTGGAAACAAGCGAGATAGACTAAGCATCGACTTGACAAATGTACGAATAAAAATCGACAACAGCCTTGCTTTGGACCGAATATTTCCTGTCATGGGTGGTCGGAGACGGCCGTCAGTCTGCTTGTCAATAAGATGCTCGGACAGTGAGGGGCATTGGTAGGCAAAAGAAATGGTGATATAAACGTCTTATAATCAGCTGATAACGCATTCAGGAGACGTGATAAAGTCGGGGTGTAGGGCTTGATGGACAACATTGTTCAGCCTGTTTATGTGCCCATTCTCACCATCGGTATTAGATAGACAATCGTCTTTTCGGGTAATCAGTGTACTTCGATTGAATAAAGCGCAGGGTGTAAAGCGAGTGAGCCGATAGCTGTCGACTTCGAGAGAGGGACTAAACGGAAAACCATAAAGTTATCCGTACTGTTCAGAGTCGATGTGGGGTTGACATGAGCGAACGGTTCAGACTGTTCAACGATAGGATGTTAGCATAAAAATAAAAGGGAAGAAACAAAAGACAAAAAGCTGCCTTTTGATGCTTCCCTTTTGTGTTTCTGTCCTCCAAATCGTCGTCATCTCCACTCATGAGTGCACAGAATAATCTCGTCATCCACCCCCTCCTCATTCCTTCCCTTCGGTCGGTGACCATCGGAATGTAGAGGAGTTGGATGAGAAACTACGGTCGAGAGATAGGATACTCTCGGTGTTCACGTCCCTTCCCGTAGGAGAGGAGCTGAGGGAGAGACCCTTTGGAGGCCTATATTACATGCTCCGTTCTGTTACTTCGCATACCCAGGATTCTGCTCCAACTTAGGGTTGTCAGAGATATTCCATTGTGGTATAGGGAGGTAACGGTTGTAGGTTTGGAACGAGCGGTCCTCTACCTTGCTTGTACCACTTACTACGGCACGCATGGTTGGGTCGGTAGCTGTGTTGTCGATAGTACCTGTGACGCGGGTTAGTGGACCGTTCAATACTGTCTCAGCAACCATCTTACCGTTGCTTGTCCAGCGCAAGATGTCAGCACGACGAAGGCCTTCACCAGCGAACTCTGAGCCACGCTCGCGGCGAATTAGCTCACGAAGCTTGTCCTTAGTGTTATACTTAGACTGGTCGACAGCCGGCATTCCCACACGTGTGCGCACCTTATCAAGCATTGCATAGACGTTTGCAGAAGGACCGTTCAGCTCGTTCTCGGCCTCAGCCCACGTCAAGAGCACCTCAGCATAACGGAAGACAATAGGCGAAGCCTCCGTGTCCCATACATCAGCATACTGCGTCTTAGGGTCTAAGTACTTACGCCATGTGAGCGCAGTCTTGGATGAGTTGGCCGCATTGGTTGGGTAGTTAGGGTTCTTCTTACCGTTGACATTCTCGTCAAGGGTATTGAAGACGGTGCCATCCCAGTCGCAACCAGGATAGAGAATAGTCATTGCCATACGTGGATCACGGCCATGGAAAGGATGCGTAGCATCGTATCCAGACCCCGCCTCGTCGATGGTCATACCATTACTCATCTCATAGTTATCAACACACTTCTGCGTAGGAACGACCGAAGACCAGCCTCCGTCACCATTGTTATAAAGCTGTCCGATAGTACCCAGAGGGCGAGTACCGCTCTTATACTGTACTGCAAGGATGATTTCCTTAGAGTCTTTACCAGCCAACTTAAACAAGTTTGTGTAGTCAGGGTCAAGTTCATAAAGGCCTAAATCGATGATAGCTTGTGCAGCGTCCTTGGCCTTCTGATAGTCACCCCAGTAGAGTGCAGCACGCATCTTCATAGCTAAGGCAGCGCCCTTAGCGATACGTCCGCGTGCAGCAGGACTCGTGTTGATGTCGGCAATAGCTTCGTCAAGGTCTTTGAAAACCAAGTCCTTCACCTCTTGCTCCGTATTTCTTGGTACGCGAGCCTCCTGTGCACTGGTGAAGGGCTTGACGATTGGCACGCCACCATATAGGAATCCCATACGGAAATAGTTGTAGGCACGGATAGCCTTCACCTGTGCGATGAGGTCTTTCTTAGCCGCCTCGCTATTGAAAGCACACTTTTCAACATTCTCAAGGAAGGTGTTGCAGCGGCCAATGATGGTATAGTCGTAGAACGACCAACCCGGAGAAGAAGGCGAGAGCGAGCCATTACCTATATTAGTAAAGCCCTCCCAAGGGAAGTTGTTGTACGCAAAGTCAGAGCCAGCGTCCCAATACAACAATGCTCCACCGTCTTCCCAACCATCGTAACAACCCACGAGGAACTTCTCAGCATCGTCACTTGTCTTCCAAGTAGTTGATGGTGACATAGCGTCCTTAGGTACGGTAGTGAGGTAGTCATTACAAGATGTGAGTGCAAAAGCAGCCACACCAGCCAATATATATGTTCTTACTGTTTTCATAATGTATATCGGGTATTTACGGTTAGAATGTGATATTGATACCGATAGAGTGTGAACGGAGCAGCGGATAAGATGATCCACGCTCGCTGGTTACCTCTGGGTCAATATTAAATGGCAATGCATCGAAGGTAAGGAGATTCTCTCCAGCATAGTAGATACGCACCTTCTCGAGTCCAATCGCTTTGAGTGTGCTCTTAGGAAGGGTGTAACCTATCTGCAAGGTCTTCAATCTCAAGTATGCTGTATTCCACAACCAGAAGGTCGACATAGCACGTGTCATGTCGCTTGGACTGTTTCCTGTCTCGAAGACACGAGGGAGTTTAGCATTGTGATTGTCGTCTGTCCATGAGTCTTTCCACAGTGTTGATGGGTGGCTGGCATCGCCAGAGAACTCGCCAAGTACCTCACGATTGTAGATATGAGATACTGCTCCAACACCCTGCCAAATCATAGATAAGTCTATATTCTTCCATGTTGCGCCAAGGTTGAAACCGTAGGTAATAGCAGGGATGTCCGTATGCTTGGTATAAATACGGTCGTTTGAGTCGAGCTTACCATCGCCGTTAGCATCCTCATAGATAAGGTCGCCTGCCATGAACTTACGTCCGAATGGGTTGCCATACTTGGCCGTGTAGTCGTCAGCCTCCTGTTGTGAGTTGAAGAACTTACCCGTAGCTTTGTACATGAAGAAGCTATTGTACTGCTGACCCACAGCCGTTCTGCGGTTGCCACTACCAATGTATTCAGTGCCATCACCCAAGTTCAAGATCTTATTCCTGTTGTAAGCGAAGTTCGCACCGACGTTGATAGTCCAGTCTTTGTTCAACTGCTTTGCGTAAGCCAAGGATAGTTCGACACCTTGATTACGCAGTGCACCGATGTTGTCCTTGTATGCGCCGAGTGCAAACTCAGCCGGAGCAGACACGTTCATGATAATTCCTGTGGTCTTGCGGTTGTAGTAGTCCAACGAACCAGTTAGTCCACCGAAGAGAGTAAAGTCCATTCCAATGCCCCAAGTGGTTGATCTTTCCCAAGAGATCGTCTCGAGGTGATAGCTACCTTGGTAGTAACCCGGTGTGAGCTGACCCCCGAAAGGATAGCTGGCATTGAGGTTGTAGGTGTTCATCCATGGGTAGTAATCGCTCAGAGCATCCTGATTACCGAGCTGACCCCATGATGCACGGAGCTTCAAGTTGCTCAACCATGACTTTGTACCCTCCATGAAAGGCTCTTCAGAGACCCTCCATGCAGCCGAGAAGGATGGGAAGAAGCCCCAGCGATGACCCTCAGCAAAGCGTGAAGAAGCGTCAGAACGGAAGTTAGCCTCAAAGAGGTAACGACCCGCATAGTCGTAGTTCAATCTTCCAAAATATGACACCATCGCCAGCTCACGAGTGTTACCAGCATTCTGTTGGGTCGATGCGTCACCAGCGTTCATATCGGTCAAGTCGTTGTTAGGGAAGCTCTTTCGATACATCCAGTCAGGTAGATACTTAAAGCGTTCAGTATGCCATCCGAGCATAGCCTTGATGTTGTGCTTCGCAAAAGACTTGTCATAGTTAAGGAAAGCATCAAAGGTTGTACGATGCCAGTCGTAGTGAGCGATCTCTAACTTATTAGGGTCAGAAGCCTTGTTAGGGTTATACTGAATGAATTTCTGGAAATAAGAGTAACGCTGTGAAGCATCTACGTAAGCACCTTGGAGCGTCAGCTTCAAGTCTTTTAGTATCTGATAGTCAAGCCCAATCATACCTGTAAAGTTGCGATTGTTGCGGTTCACAGTCATACCCGACTCTAACCACGCCATTGGGTTACCATCAGAAACAGTGCCGTAAGTGCCATCCTCATACTTATAAACTATCCATGGAGCAATGATATTAAGCTGTCTAATAATCTGATCACTACTTCCTCCGGCGTAAGCACTACTTGCGTCGCGGTAGTTGTTTTGGATATAAGCGAGGTTGAGGTGGGCAGTGATGCGCTTAGATAACACCATGTCGAGATTTGCACGACCATTAAACTGCTCACGACCAGCATTAGGAAGGATACTGCTCTGCTTTAGATAGCCTGCAGAAGCAAGGTATTTCACAAACTCATTACCGCCAGTGATGTTCACACTATGGCGGTTTTGCCATGCTGTCTTGAATGCAAGACCATACCAGTCGGTGTTTGGATAGTTGTAAGGATCCGACCCATCACGGAACTTCTGAATAGCTTCTTCAGAGAAGCGGGGTGCCTTACCGCTGCGTTCCAATGCCTTATTATAATAGTAAGCGGCATCGGCTGAGTTCATTCTATCCATCAGAGCAGTTGCATTCTGAATACCGAAATAACCTGAATAACTAACCTTTGGCGCACCATTCTGCCCTCGTTTTGTAGTTACCAGTATCACACCATTAGATGCTTTAGAACCATAGATGGCTGCTGAAGAAGCATCTTTCAGAACAGAAATACTTGCGATATCCTCCGGATCAAGCGAGTTTAACGTTCCAGCCTCAACACCATCAATCAAGATATAAGGTGATGCAGAGTTCAAAGTTCCCACACCACGCACAAGAATAGAGCCATTGTCAAGACCTGGCGCACCGTCGGCTCCAGTCACCGTGATACCTGGCAATAAGCCCTGCAAGCCTGAAGACACATTAGAGATAGGGCGGTTTTCGAGCGTCTTACCGTCGAGTTGTGCTACAGAACCAGACAGATTGGCCTTCTTCTGAGTACCATAACCGACAACAACAACCTCGCTCAGCGCGCTGTTCTCGTCCTTCAGCGTAATGTTATAGCTTGTCACGCCACTTCTCACCGTCAGACTCTGAGTAGCGAAACCAACATAACTAATCTTCAACTCCGTTCCGGGAGCGACAGAGATTGAGAAGCGACCATCCACATCGGTCACTCCTACGGGAGTACCATTGGCAAGTACGGATGCACCAATGACTGGTTCGCCATTCACATCTTTAACTACACCATTAATACTCTGCTTTTGCTGCTGAACACTCATGCTCGTGTTCGCATTCACATTGGCTAATACTGGGGACGGAGCAACGGCCATCAACCCAAGAGCAAAGGAGAAAGCGACGCTACCCGTTACAAAGGGAGGGTGCTTCCTACGGTTCTTACTAACTTTCATAAAATTAGACATATATTCTTCTGATTTAGGTTTTGTGCTACAAATATAGTTGTTTATACAATAATAAACAAGCATTTAGTTCTTTTTTTTTGGTTAGAAGTGTTGTTCTCGCACACAAGTAAGAATCTTCCTCCGCCTATTCTCCGAAAGTATCGTTCATCGGCTTGCTTAGTTCTCTCGCTCTTCTCCTTTCTCCACTTACCCTTCCTTGTCGCCAACCTCTCGTTTCCTTGTCGCCAACCTCTCCCTTTCTTGTCGCTTTCCTCTCCCCATTAATCGAAGAATATCTCCTCTTCATTGTGCCATCCCAATAATCTCTCCGCCTTTCAAAAGTATTAGTAATCTTGCGAAAAATCATTACATCTTATCGACCTAAACGTCCTCATAATAGGAATAGGATACCTTCTGTAATCGATACTATAACCCTCACAGTGTCAATACGTTATATATAGCGTTTGAGAACATGCCTTTCTTGCATGCAGAACATGCCCTTCTTGTGGCAAGAAAGGCCTCTTCTCGAATGAAGAAGAGCATGTTCTTGGAGCTTGAAGGGCGTCTCGCCGAATGGAGAGTGGAGTGTTTGTTGAAAACTCTTGATATTTTCTATGAGTAAGTTCAGTATTCTATCTCGCAAACGCACATTCTATCTTTCACGCTGGTGAGGTTTTTCTCTCACAGAGCGCACAGAGTTCACGGAGCTTTTTGGCGCACAGTTTCGAGCCCACAGAACGCCTCCGGCATACAGAGTTCACAGAGCGTTACTGCTAAAGGTGGCTGTAAGGTTCTGTGTTATCGGTTGACTTAATGTCTCTGTGGAATGCTGTGTGTTCTGTTCATCTGTGTTCTTCTGTGAGAAATAGAACGCACCCTCTGGATGAGATAATAACCACGAAAGTCGCTGGAGAGTTCCTTCTCTCACAAAGGGTATTTCTTTCTCTCACAGAACTCACAGATTTAACAGAACATTTTTGCGCACAGTTTCGAACTCACAGAACGCCTTCGGCATACAGAACTCACAGAACGTTTCAGCTAACGTTGGCTGTAACGTTCTGTGAAATCGGTTGACTTAATGTCTCTGTGAAATGCTGTGTGTTCTGTTATTCTGTGTTATTCTGTGAGAAATAGAACGCACCCACTCTATGAGATAATGCCTATGAGATTTGCTGGGGAGTTTTTTCTCTCACAGAGCACACAGATCTAACAGAATCTTTTGCGCACTGTTTCGAGTCCACAGAAGGCCTCCGGCATACAGAGAACACAGAGCGTTTCAGCCATTGTAGATATGAATAAGGGACAACATGAGGCCTACGTCCTTCTTATAGGGGTATCTCGGTGATCACGCCCCGCCCTTTGGAGGAGGAGACGGGGGAGGGGTTTATACCTTTCTTCTGTGTTCCTCCGTGAGAAGCAGACGTTTTTCTGTTTCATACTAAGAGTTTGATAACCTGCATAAATACTATAGTTTCATATACATAGAGTACTAAAAAAAGTAGAGTAACACGCTCATCTGTTACTCTACTCTTTCTTAGTTCATCTGTTACTCTGTCTTTCTAATACCCTGTCAGAGCACATAACTTGTCGACTCGTTACCTCGTCTACTCATCAACTGGGTATTTGTTCTCCTGTTACTCTGTCTTTCTAATACCCTGCCAGAGCACATATTTTGTCGACTCGTTACCTCGTCTACTCATCAACTGGGTACTTGTTCTCCTGTTACTCTGTCTTTCTAATATCCCGTCAGAGCACATATTTTGTCGACTCGTTACCTCGTCTACTCATCAACAGGGAACTTGTTCTCCTGTTACTCTGTCTTTCTAATATCCTGTCAGAGCACATAACTTGTCGACTCGTTACCTCGTCTACTCATCAACTGGGTACTTGTTCCCCTGTTACTCTGTCTTTCTAATACCCTGTCTGAGCACGTATCTTGTCGGCAGGCCACCCCTGTCCCCCTCTTACTCTGTCTTATTTAATGAGCAACTTCTTACCATTACGGATGACAATACCCCTATGGTCCTTGCCAACAGAGCGGCCTGTTAGGTCGTAAGTGGTAGTGGCGTCTTGTTGAAGAGTCAGACCGCTAATACCCGTAGAAGTCTTTTTAACTTCTGTCGGAACGAAGGTTGAGCCACCATCCTTACCCCCTGTCCAATAAGCGAGGTTGTTATTAGCACGATAGTTAAGGCCGTAGCCCTCTGGATTACAGATGTAGAAGCCTGCCTCATCATTAGGACTAACATTCAAGAACCAGCCACTTGTGTAGCCTGTAGGAAGTTCGCTTGCTGACTCAAGGGTAGCGAAGGTGAAGCCACCAGCATTACCCGAGCCCTTTGGAGACGCCGATGCAAGCACGTGTGTAGGTCCTACTGCCTTATTAATAAGGTGGAATCCGCCGTAAGGGTCACCTGTCAATGCCCAGAGCGCAGCATCCGTGTCCGTGTCAGACTGGTCTATGAAGTAGACATTCGGAGCGTAGGTTCGTGAAGAGACCCACTTTGGCTGTGAGCTAACCTTTAGGTTATACCAAGTCGTGTCAGTGGCTGTCTCCACCTTCATCGGACCCGTCCACACGGCGTTAATACGTACGGTGGCAGGGAGAGAGGTAACGGTCTGTGTATCAGAAGATAGTTCTACGAAATCTCTGTTGAGACTTTCGGGAATCGTCACCGCCCCCGTCTTGGCACCATTGACAACTGTTGAATATACAAACTCATTGTTGAAATAAACCTCGTAGGTCAAGGTAGTCTTCGCATCTATGAATATTCCTTCAAGCGAAACATCCCCATCAACCATCTCAGCAGGCAGGGTGAAGGTGCCATCTTCATTGAAACGCTCACGTGGAACGAGCTCGTCAACATACTGATAGGTGCCGTGGCTGAGACTGTCGCCTGTGAGGTTGTAGCCATGACGTACCCTTAATCCATTAAAGTTGAACCCGTGTTCGGGCTTCATCTTGATGGTGAAGGGTTGTCCGAATGGTATGCTGAGGTTGTTGAGTTCGGTGTCATCAGCCGCAACGACCTTTCCGTTGAGTGCACCTTGGGTAATCGTCACATTGTCACCATGCACATTAAGGCGAATGTCCATGGCTCCTCCGCCATTATTAATAATGTGGTTATTAGCCTCGATACTACCTCCTGCATCCGAAGAGTTCCAATCCACCTTGTAACGCATGCGGTAGAAACCATGCTGAAGGGTGTCGGGAAGGGTGAAGGCCGGCATGGAGAGCGTGTTACGACCATTGCCTGAAATCTCCGTACCAGCACTGTTAAAGCCGCTGTTCTCGTCAGATGAGGATAGGAAAGAGTAGGTCATCAATTCGTTACCAGCGTCAGGAACAATCTGTCCTGCCTCCACCTTCGGTTCAAAGCGCCCGTTGTTGTTCAGGTCAACATATACATAGCTGTGCATCCAGATGCCCTTATACTGAACAGCCGGGGTGAGTGTCTCGCCCGGTTTGGCCCAGAAAGACCGCTTGCTGAGGTAGGTGTAGGCTGGTGTAGACGACGAGATGTCGCCATAGACAGCGATGGTTTGATTGCCGAGGCTGATACCCTTGAGTCCACGATCAGTTCGTGTGCACTTTTGATCTTTGTTATAATTCATCGGATAGTCCTCACGGTTGGTTGTTGTGAAGGCCTCGTTGTTCACAACGATATTATCGATATAAGCAAGGAAATCATCTTTAAGACCGTTGGAGTCCTCACAGTCGACTACAACTACAAGACTATGGATGTCAATACCACCTGCCCCTTTGACGGGGAAGACGGCATCTACCCACTTGTTAGGCTCTATCTCCTTTGTAGAGAACTCCCAGAACTGCTCTGTATCAGCACTCTGACCGGGTCGGTCGGTACGTTTTCCAAGTCCGATGAGCATGGTGCGCCCCGCTTTCGGCTTATGTAACATCACATGAACATACTTAGTTTCCTTGGTCAAAGCGAAGGGCTGCTTAAGATCTATGCGTGCACCGAATGTGTTTGAACCGTAGCGTGAACGCTGGAAGCCCAACACCTTGTCTGAAGCATTCGGTGTTGACTTCAACACATCATCATAGTTTTTATCGATGTTGCTCACCACCTGCACGTTACCTTGCAGTGTTGCGGGCTGTCCGTCATGGCTACGGAAAGGCGACTTCAGCCATGTGTCGTAGACACCAATAGCCTGATAGTCTTGGTTCTCGAAGTCTATTCTAACCTCATCTGTGGTCTGTGCGTGAAGTAATGAGCTGCAGAACAATAGGCCACAAGCTGCTAATATATTCTTTTTCATACTGTTTCTCATGTCAAAGGATTAATAAATGGCAATCTCACTCATAACAGGACAAGCCTTGGCGTCCTTGATGTGTATGCGAATAGCACGTGCTTCATAGCCTGAACCATAGCTGTTTGCGGTGCTTCCATTGAGCGGTATGATGCGCTTATAGCCTATGGTGGTCTGCTTCACCTTATTGGCAAGTGGCTTCCATGTGCTGCCATCGGTGGTGTACTCAACTGAGAAGCTCTTGACACGTTGCCCAAGTCTGACGTACTCTTGTAGTGTCACGTAGCGAACAGTCTGTGGGTTGTTCCATGTTAAGGTAAGTGTAACATCCTTTACGTCGTCTTCTGCGGCCCAGTAAGTGTCTGGGTTTTCGTCAATAAGGTTGTTTGCAGCATAGGAACGGGTTGCCCCATGGGCACGAGTACTGCTTGCCTCGATAGTAGCCGACTTGGCAAGGTTGGTCTGGAAACGGCTCTTTAGCATCTTACCGAACTCTTTCAATCGGCTTACTTGGTCTTGTGGGAGTTTACCACTCCTGTCGGGAGGACAGTTAAGGATGAGTGTTGAGTTGCGACCCACCGTCTCTAAATACATCTGGAAGGTGCGTTCTGCCGTCATCGGCCTGCTGTTTTGACTCCAAAACCAGCCTGGGTTCGTAAACTTAGCATCGCTCTCACCGGGCAACCAGAACCATCCGTTCTCCGTACCATACATACCATTGCGCTCAGGAGCAACACCTCGATTCTCGTTACACCAGTTGGTCTCGCCTGCCCATCCGTCTTCGTTACCAATCCAACGGGCCTCACCACCGACACCCCAAAGGATGATGTTTGGACTAAGCTTGTGTATTGAGTCACGGAGGTTAGGCACGTCATAGTAGGTAGAACGGTCTATGTGGATGGTAGTATTCTTACCTCCATAGTAGCCATCACCGCCGTTAGCACCGTCAAACCACATCTCGAACTGATCTGACCCATACTTTGCCAACTCAGCACACTGCTTTAAGAAGACGTCCTTCACATAGCTGTCAGTACCGTACTGACCGTTGTTTCTATCCCAAGGCGACACGTAGAAGCCATATTTCATGTGTAGTTCTTGTGCTGCTTTGGCAAAGAGTTCGGCAATGTTAACGCCTTGTGCGTTAGGACTCGACGAATGAGATATATTATAATCGGTAGACGCTGTGGGCCATAAACAGAAGCCATCATGATGCTTAACGACTGCAATACCACCCTTCATGCCGGCTGCCTGCACAGCCTCCAACCATTGTCTCGGGTCTGGTTTCTCAGTCGGAGCAAAGCTGTTAGGGCTCTCGTTGCCCTTTCCCCACTCCTCATTAACGTAGGTATTCATGCCATAATGGAAGAAAGCATAGAACTCTGTCTGCTGCCACTGCCATTGTCTGTCAGAAGGAACAGGGAATACTGGACGCGGCTCGTTCTCTGGGTTCGGAGCAACTTGCGTCTGAAGCGTCATAACGGTAGGGTTCTGAGCATAGCTCGTAGCCGTTGCCGTTAGTGCAAGTGCGGTTAGCACACCGTGTAGAAATCGGTTGTTCATATTAGGTTTATTAGTTATGCAGCACCTTGAATGTTACATTTTTATAAGTATTTGATTGACAATGTATAGTTTAGGTAATATCGTCATTGGGAGTAGCTTACATGCCCCCGTGCTGCTGTATGAAAACATTAAGCCACTCAAAAGATGTCCGCAAATATACAAATTAATTCTTATATTCGTGTCATTAGGACTATAATTTATTCAAGGGGAGGGCAGCCTCACCCCCAGCCCCTCTCCGAATGGAGAGGGGAGTAGTATGTCAGGTTACCCCTACAGGCCTGCTGATAATAGGAGATGGGCTGCTGAACATACGGAGGACATATAGGGGTATCTCGGTAATCACTCCCCTCTCCATTCGGAGAGGGGCTGGGGGTGAGGCTTCTGTGGCTGTAAGGTTCTATGTTATCGGTTGACTTAATGTCTCTGTGAAACTTTGTGTATTCTGTTCATCTGTGTAATAATTCTGTGAGAGAGAAAAATCCTGTGTGTTCTGTTCATCTGTGCTCCTCTGTAAGAAAGAAATCCCTTTCACTCCCTAACCCCTTCACTTCTTGTCAGGAATTTTCGTTTCTCTCGAACAGAACATACGCCTTTCATGGGTGAAGAAGAGGCCCTTCAACGTTCAAGAACATGCCCTTCTTGCATGCAGAACATGCCCTTCTTAAGGCAAGAAAGGCATGTTCTACAAAGCTGTTTGTAATATACTGATTTATTGAACGTTATCACATCACATGCACAAGACTTTATACTCGAATTTAGAGAGCATGATAGTCGACGTTTTGTAATGCTTTTTTACATTCAATGGGTTCCTTTGCACTATAAAGTGCAGGCATATAGACTATGTCGACTCATTGTTAATAAGCTTATTATCCCATATTTTAACAATCAACTAAAGCGTCAGCTTAGATATGTGTATTCTGTCGACTCGTCGACTAAACCCGCTTATTTTATAACAATAAGTGTTTTAGGTACGATTTTATTTGAAATAGATACAAATAAGACTAATTATAAATTAAAATATAATTTTAAGCGAAAAAACTTTGTTCTAACCATAAATAATAACTACTTTTGCAATAGATTTATAAAAGAACAAATAACCTGTAAAAGTGTTTGCTCGGTATTTATCACAACAACTCCTCTGCTTTTAGTGCAGAAACCATAGTGAAAAAGCTTATATCTGATATTTGGTCAATAATAAAATATATGTCTATGAAGCAGGTTTACTATTATCTTTTTTTAGTGCTATTGGCGTTCTCGTCAGTAAACGTAAAGGCTGACACGCCCGTAAAAATCAAAGTGGATGATGTCAACAGAGTTTCAGTAAAAGTAAATTACATGCCCGTTGTCAATCTTGCTAACGGAACAAATGAAATAACTGTGCCTCAATATGGTGCCTTAACCATTGAGGCAAAACAAGGTTATTACTTAAAGAGCGTTCTCAAGACGATTGATGATGACAACTCTGCACCACAGACTATTAATAATCTAACCAGTTGTAACATCTATGTTTCAGACGCAGACAATGATAAACTCTTCACTGTTAAAAGTGCTGACTTAGCAGCTGCGCGCACAGGTTCATGTACTGTAAAGGTTGATAATGCCTCAAAAGTGAGGGTGTCACGCAATGAATCACGCACGTCTGTAG
>ERZ772960.1629-NODE-1629-length-17603-cov-5.048837_pt1 | contig 17603 bp, 13 predicted proteins | sample MGYA00580678_ERZ772960 | MGnify/ENA primary metagenome ERZ772960 (study PRJEB29015, sample SAMEA2737930) | human oral metagenome | biome: human oral; feature: human-associated habitat; material: dental | place: China | collected 2059 ... | reverse complement strand
ACAATATGCTGCTTACGATTTCGGCAAGAGTACTTTTTCCCACTCCTCCCTTTTGGGAAGAGAAGCCCAGAAAAAGGGGGCGTTGTTGTTTGTTCTCCATAATGATAATTTCTTAGTTCATATTATTTGTCTATTTGATGTTTGGATATTCTCTCATTATTAAGAGTCATCAGCAGACAGTTTGCTCTGACTGCGTATGGTTCGGGCGATAGTCCAAAAGGACGATTTCAAGTTCTTACAATTTGTTGTATTGACAATAGTTTGTCATGACAATAAATTGCTATGAATATGTATTGTTCCTTCTTGTCATCTTTGGTGCAAGCAGGCGGTAATATGATATATCTTTTGCTTGTGTTATCATACCATTGTTCGCTCGTTCTGACTGCAAAATAAATGATATTTCTGCTGATTTTATTACAGCGATGAAGTGCAGGGAAATACGAGGAAAAAGAGTGAATATCGCTGATAATGAGATATTTGAAAATCTGCCGTAACTTTGCAGGCGAGAATAATACATGGAGGTAACGTCCCGAAGCAGACACCCCAAAAGGGTGGATACTTCAATCGTATCAACTCTTAATATTGGCAAGGTGTGTCTTTGTAACACAAACTTACAGTTGTACCACAAAGACCCTTGCCCCAAAGGGGATTAAATCACTCCAAAGTCGTGATTAAAGAAAAGTAAAGCTATGGATAAGGAAGAGAAATCTCGTTCAGAGAGAAAAAAAGCGGAAAAGCCACGCTGGGACAATTGGCACGTGCGGTTGCCCAACCCCAAAGACCAGCAAAAAGTCATTGAACTTTTCCATAAATCCGGTGCAAAATCGAAGTCTGATTTTGTGCGTGGCTGTATTCTTGGAGGAAAGTTCAAGGTGATAACAGTAGATAAATCCGCTGTGGATTATTATCGTAAACTCTCGGAATTGATTGCCGAAAATCATCGGATAGGCGTACTCTACAACCAAACAGTACGCGCAATAAACTCTTATCACAGCGTGAAAACTGCACAGATTTTACTTGAAAAATTGGAAAAAATCTCTGGTCAAATCATCACGCTACAACAGAAAGCCATCCAACTGACGGAACAATTTGATAGTCGATAAAGGAATATGATTGCAAAGATTTCTTCTACCGAGAACCTTGGAGGAGCATTGGGATATAACTTCAAAAAGGTGCAGCACAACGAAGCGGCAGTCCTCTGCGTGAACGAACTTCGGAAAGGCTTCGATGGCACTTTTCAAATGGATAAGGTACTTGCCGATATGCAAAAGGCGATACCAGAGCAATGCAGGACAAAGAAAACGGTTTTTCATTGCTCACTCAATCCGCACCCGGATGAGAAACTATCTGATGAAAGGCTCACGCAGATTGCGAAGGAGTATATGGAGGCACTCGGCTATGGCAATCAACCCTACATCGTCTTTAAGCATAATGACATTGCCCGTGAGCATATTCACATCGTTTCGCTTCGAGTGGATTTCGATGGTAATAAAATCAATGACAAGTTTGAGGGCAGGCGAAGCAAGAAGATTACTAATGCTTTGGAAAAGAAATATAACCTCATTCCAAGTTCAAAGGTCAGTGAGAGAACAACAACAGAAACACCAAAGGTCAATGTTGTGCAAGGGAATATCAAGGAACAAGTGGCAAATACTGTTCGTTCTGCGATGAAGCATTATACCTTCTGCTCCTTAGGTGAACTAAATGCCGTTCTGCGTAAATACAACCTTGCAGTAGAGGAGGTAAAGACCGAGTATAGGGGCAAGCAATATGACGGGCTGGTCTATGTACCTACCGATGACAAGGGCAATAAGGTGAGCACGCCCATTCACGCCTCGGACATAGGCAGAGGTGTGGGCTATACTGCCGTTCAGAACAAGATGCTGAAGTCAAAACAGATGGTTAAGCCATTGATACCAACTGTCAGAAGAAAGGTATTAGAAGTAATGCGTACTTCTCCCCACACAGAGGAAAGACTTCGACAAAGATTGGAGAAACAAGGCTTGCAAGTGGTAATCCGAAAGAATGATAATGGACGCATCTATGGAATTACATTCATTGATGATGAAAAAGGTATTGCGCTCAATGGCTCTCGATTGGGTAAAGGATATGCTGCCAATAAGTTTAACGAGTACTTCTCTAACCCGGAGAATAATCCATTCTTGGATGAATCGCTTTATGGAAAGATTGATACCACCTTTCAACAACAGATGCAGACAATACAGTCTGATGAGCAGGAAAGCGACAATCTTGTCGATGAATTTATCGACAATATGGTAGGAGAATCCTTCTCTTCATCGGGCAATGATGATTGGAAAGAAGCGGCATGGCAACGCAAACTTCGTAAGCAAAGTAAGGTAAAACTTAAACGCAGGAAGCGTTAATGGCACCATTCAAATGGTAATCAAAGATTTTTCAAATAGTATTCAAACGATATTCTAACAACAATAAAATAGCATTATGGCACAAGAAGACGATTTAAGGGCATTGGGTAAGGTTATGGACTTTATGCGGGGAATTTCAGTGATTTTCCTCCTGATTAACTGTTATTGGTTCTGCTACGAGGCATTTCAGTCGTGGCACTTCACACTCGGCATCATCAACAAGATACTGATGAACTTTCAACGCTCCACGGGATTGTTTTCATCAATCCTTTGGACGAAGCTGTTTTGTGTGATATTTCTCGCCTTATCCTGCTTGGGGACAAAAGGCGTGAAGGAGGAGAAAATCACATGGCCAAAGATTTGGACGGTGCTTTTCGCTGGTTTTGTGCTCTTCTTTCTGAATTGGTGGCTGTTGGCATTGCCCATAGGTAAGGTGGGTGCTGCTTCGCTCTATATCTTCACGCTTTCTTTGGGCTATATCTGTCTGCTAATGGGCGGTGTGTGGATGAGCCGACTGCTCAAAAACAACTTGATGGACGATGTGTTCAATACCGAGAATGAGAGCTTTATGCAGGAAACTCGGTTGATGGAGAACGAATACTCGGTAAACCTTCCTACACGATTCTACTATAAGAAGAAGTGGAACAAGGGCTGGATCAATGTAGTTAATCCCTTCCGTGCATCAATGGTACTCGGCACCCCCGGCTCTGGTAAGTCGTATGCTATCGTGAACAACTACATCAAGCAGCAGATAGAGAAAGGCTTTGCCATGTATATCTATGATTATAAGTTTCCCGATTTGTCGGAGATAGCCTACAATCACCTGCTCCATCATTTAGATGCTTATAAAGTCAAACCGCAATTCTATGTGATTAACTTCGACGACCCTCGCAAATCACATCGCTGTAATCCCATCAATCCTGCCTTTATGACAGATATATCCGATGCCTATGAGAGTGCCTACACCATTATGCTCAATCTCAACCGCTCGTGGATTCAGAAGCAGGGAGATTTTTTCGTCGAATCACCGATTATCTTGCTTGCCGCCATTATCTGGTTTCTGAAGATATATGAGAACGGCAAATATTGTACCTTTCCCCATGCCATCGAATTCCTGAACCGTCCCTACGCACAGATATTTCCGATACTTACTTCCTACGATGAGCTTGCCAACTACCTTTCTCCCTTTATGGATGCTTGGGAGGGAGGAGCGCAGGAACAGCTACAGGGACAGATTGCGAGTGCCAAGATACCGCTTTCACGCATGATTTCTCCTGCCCTCTATTGGGTGATGACAGGTGATGATTTCTCGCTTGACATCAACAATCCCAACGAGCCGAAAGTACTTGTTGTGGGCAATAATCCCGACCGCCAGAATATCTACTCGGCAGCACTCGGACTTTACAATAGCCGTATCGTAAAGCTCATCAACAAGAAGAAGCAACTTAAAAGCTCGGTAATTATCGACGAGTTGCCAACGATTTACTTCCGTGGATTGGATAATCTCATAGCCACAGCACGAAGCAATAAAGTGGCAGTTTGTTTGGGTTTTCAAGACTTTTCGCAACTCACCCGTGATTATGGCGACAAGGAGAGCAAGGTAATCCAGAATACGGTGGGTAATGTGTTCTCAGGGCAGGTGGTTGGAGAAACTGCCAAAACACTCTCGGAACGCTTTGGCAAGGTGCTTCAACAGCGACAGTCTATGACCATTAACCGTAATGACAAATCCACCTCTATCTCCACACAAATGGATAGCCTTATCCCTGCAAGCAAAATCAGTAATCTCACACAGGGAATGTTTGTCGGTGCTGTGTCGGACAATTTCGACGAGCGCATCGACCAAAAGATATTCCACGCAGAAATAGTCGTGAATAGTGCTAAGGTATCGGCAGAAATGAAAGCCTATCAGCCCATACCTGTAATAGTAGACTTTACAAATGAAGATGGCTCTGATAATCTCAAAGAGACTATAGAAGCCAACTACCGTAAGGTAAAACAGGGTATTCTTTCATTGGTAGATTCTGAAATTGATCGAATTAAAAACACCCCTTTGCTTAGTCATCTAATAAAGCTATAACATCCGTATTAGCAGTGGGCGAACATATCAAAACTCTCAGTTTATGGTATAGATTACGCCAGTTCGAGATAAACCAAGAGTTTGGAAAAGTCCTGGCTGCCTGTATTTTTCTATATGCATAGGCAGTGCTTGTAGATTATTATTATTAAAGAAGCTATATACAGTAAGCGCCGAATAAATGTTCATAATGGAATTATGTGTTAATTTGTGTCATGAGTGTATAAGATTAGCCTTATTTTTGAGCAATTCAGATGTATTCGATGATATATCTTTTCCCAAGCGTAATCTCATCCCATATAGACATAAGTTTGTTCTTTATGTTAAGTTTGAGTCTACGAGATTACGAGGATGCCTTGAGCAAACAAAGTATCGAAAAGTTCTTTCTTAATATATCCTCTATTGACAAACACTTTTCCATATAGTTTTTTGTGAAGACCTTCCATGCACAGCAATCCCTTTCACCTACATTCGCCTTTGAAGACAGAAGGTTATGACTTCCTCTGAATCGTTGCAAAGTAGATATAACTAGAGGCCGTGATATTAGCACGTCATACCTTTTCATTCTTTACCAATCCAGCGAATACCCTATTGAAATACTTCCTTACGTTGTGACAGACAGGTGTCATTGTAAAATCTACAAAAGTGATACCTATGCATCCACCAAAAGCATGAAGCTTCATGAATATTATTATTGGGAAAAAGACCCTATGTATAAGTTCAACAAAACGGTTATAAAATATAACATCAGAAAACTCTTTCCTTAATTGCCGATAAATACAGTTCAAATAATATTCTTTGAACTTACGATAGGTACCGAAATGATAACATACGAGGATCGTTGATAATTTTGCTGTAAAAAAAGGAGGCTTTTGCGATTTCTACAGACCTTTCCGTTACCATCACAAGAGAGAAAACAAGTTTTTTGTACATTTCCGTACTCAAATTTTTATCAAACTCGTCGATAATACATGTATGTAGCTTGTAACCAAAATAATACGTGTTCTGCGAGGTACAAAAGCCTAAATCTGTACTCAAGAAGAAATCGTCTGTGCGTCCCCGCCTTGCATCGTTTTCCCGGGCAACACGGCAGACCCGTATCAGCTTAGAATCTAAAAAAGAAATTCTCGTCCCCATTCATATTCTTTGCCATACGCTTGCGTATGTCTTCGCACAATCCGGCTACACCTATCCTGCGACCATTAAAACTATAGGTGGAAAATTACACCTCCCGTCTCTGTCGCAAGCGACAAAGCCATGACCTCCAAATCTGAGAACTTAGAGATTGATCCACTGCAGAGAATATTCCCATGATTATTGACAAGATTTTCTAAAAATAGTTTGTAAATACCAAGAATTTTGATGAACTTTGTGAGTAAGTTGTACATACAATGATTTTAATTAATAGTCTTTACACTAATAATTTATTGAAAATCATATATATATATGAAATTCTTTACATAATTATCGTCTTAAATACTTAATTCCGCCAACGGGTAACATAGTGATATAGTCCCCCCATAGCATTATTGACCAAGATAAAACCTCTTGATTTATATCAAGAAATAAATACAACAACACAATTTTAACATATAAATTATAACCACAGCAAATATTTTGTGTATTTTTGATAAATAAAAGACGTCTTTTTATATTATTAATTTAAAAAATCTATTATGAAAAAATTTAATGCAAAAGTATTAAGCGTAAGAGAAATGGCACATACATGGGGAGGATTCACTCACCACACAAAGGTCCTTATCAGTCGTAAGACGAGACAACAACAACTTATTAGTGAAGTAGCAGATAGTGACTCTACACAAGTTGAAGTTGATGGTACGATAACTTTCGATATGGAAAAATAAGACTTTTTGTGCATTTTGATTTAATAGTTGTAAAAAAAACGTAATAATTAATTAGGATTATGAAAAAATTTAAAGCAAGTTCAATGGATCTACAGCAGATGTCTGATGTTCGAGGTGGTGGTATGGATATCACAATAAAAGATGTAAAAATTCATATGACCAAAAAGGAAAATAAACTAGTGGCGGTGGCGCAGGATCAGTCAATTGAAATATCTGGTACTGTAACATATGAGAGTTAAAATGTTGATTTTTATAAGTAGCCTTGAGTTGTACTCAAGGCTACATTTAGACTTTAATGGATGATATATATACCGAGAATAATAATTCTTATGGTTATGTTGTCGAATTTTAACAATGTATATAGCCAAACGCTGAATCGAGAACATATAGTTTCTATATTGAATGAGGCGCATCAAATGGATCAAGCACCTCGATATATTATAGATAGTTTGATGCGCGTTGGCGAAAATAATGGTAATAAATATTATGAAGCAATATTAAAGATGAATCATAATGATAGCCTTAATCAAAAAACTATTTTACCTTTAATAGATTTAATATATGAGTTGCAGATTTATGATCTTGATTCTACTGCCTATAATACTTGCTGGGAAATAATTCAACATTCACCAAATAAGATTTTATCAAAATATTATGATTTTGTTAATAATTTGCTTAAAAAAGGTTTGATACCTAGGAGTTCATATATGGCTTATATTGACCGAGTTGAAGTTGAAAGTTCAAGACCTCAAGTTTATGGGTACCAATTCCATCGTTTTACTAACGGTGTAGTGATACAGTATCCGCTTTTAAAGGGTTATAAAAAGCGATGGAAAAAAATGGGGGCGGAGTATTGTGAAAATAATCTTATCCCCTCAGAGTATAAGGCAAATCTAAAGGATAAGATTTGTATTGATAGAAAGCAATTTGCTATTATGGGGCTTATCGAAAATCATTTTTTCGACTCTGATGTTAATAATATTTCAATAACGATAAACGGTACCAACAAGATAAATATAGATTCTAATGGACTATTTAAAATAGTTGTTAAGAAAAAAGATTTACCAATAGTTATCTATTTTACAATGGCAGGAAGAAGTAAAAGTTTTACAGTTGAAAAGGTCCAAGATAAAAGTTTTATTATGCTGAATTGCATTTTTAGTGATAATGCAATAGACATAATGGAAGAATGAATTAACTATTTGGTTGAATTAAATTAAAGCATACTTAATCTGTCCGACGAGCTTATGATTGATACAATTTATATATTGCATAGACCTAATAAGAGTGCCTTTATGTCTTTTGTAAAGAGATTGCACATCTGATTTTATAATAACTTGTCTCTACTTAACTCCAAAAGATTATAACAGATATCTATCATACCAAAGGTTAGATTCAAAGAAAAGTAATAAATATAATAGTTTTATGATTCTAATATTAAGTTCAAAGACTGATGCATCCACATTGGATGTACTTGATTGGTTATTATATTATGATCAGAAATACTTTGTCCTTTATACAGACGACTTGGACTTCAAAGTTATACGATTTAATCCAAACAAAAAAGAATTTATTATAAAGTCCAATGATGAGGAAGCGAATTTATATGATGTGACAGCTGTATGGAACCGAAGGTCTGGAATTTCTATTCGTAACTTTACCAATCAATATATTGATAAAAATAATCCAGGAAATTTTTTCTTAGAAAAGGATGATACCTCCCACTATGGAATTCTGTTTGATGAATCAAGAACTTTGATTGAATTTATACATTATCTCATAGAAAAAGAAAGTGTACTATCAATTGGCTCTTTTTTCTATAATGATGTAAATAAATTAATTGTTTTAAGTAAAGCAAAGGAAATCGGATTAGATATTCCTGAGAGTTATATTATTACAAAAAAAGAAGATATAAACAAAATCCAGAATCTTCATCCTCAAAGACATTTAATAACAAAAGCAATATACGAAGGCATTTATAGACCTGATTTTAGGGAAACCTACCAGTATTATTCATATGTAGAAAGGTTAACTTCTCAAAATATGGAAAAAGTTCCTGATCATTTCTATCCATCGTTAGTACAGTTAGAGTTAGATAAAGAGTTAGAATTACGAATATTTTATTTTTTAGGCAGTTTTTACCCAATGGCAATCTTTTCGCAAGATGAAGAAGATGCTGTAGTGGATTTCAGAAAAAACGATCACGATTCAACACCTCTAAAAATGGTTCCTTATACGTTACCGAAATATATCGAAAAGAAATTATTAAAACTAATGAATAATTTACGATTAAATTCAGGATCGATAGATGTCGTCTTAGATAAAGAAGGACATTATGTATTTCTTGAGGTCAACCCAGTGGGACAATATGGAATGACATCAGTTCCATGTAATTATTATTTAGATAAATTAATAGCTCAAGTATTATGCAAACAAGTAGTTTTATAGTTGTAAATAAATTAGGATGGAGAGTCCCTATTAATTTCAATTTTGTTAAATGCGATATACTTCCACAAGATATCTTACGCTTTAGCATGGCATATTATGACAAACGATATAAAAGATTGAGGGATCCTAAGTTTGGAAATGATTTTTTAAGGATACTGGATTAAAATATATAGGAATGACAGACAATAAATACTTTTACATATATCCATTCTGCTTTATTACGAAAGGTGTTCGGTTTTTTTCAATCTACGACTCACTACACAACAAAATACATCAATTTGATATAGATCTGTATGATATCGCAAATAATCAATTTAGAGAAAAAACGGTAAATAATATTTTCAATCAATATAACTCAGAGGACAAGAACGTTATTCAATCTTTTATTAGTTATTTGGCTGAAAATAAACTAGGTCGGTATGTTGATAATATCCAACATTTCCCTTTACTGAAAGAACAATGGGATGCTCCTTATAAAATAAAGCGTTGTATTATTGATGTGCGTGATGTATGGCATAATTTTGATTTAATTTTCATGCAATTAGCAGAACTTCTTTGTCCTAAAATAGAACTTCGAGTTTATAGACCAATAAAATTGGAAGAGATAGAAAGTGTAGTAAGGTCATTTCAGAAATTTGATTTTGGTATACTATTCTTATTGATTCCATTTCGGGACGAATTGTTCATGGATGAATCCATAGAGAAACTCTCAAATATTCTGTCTAGTGAATTTAGAATTATAATAAATGTTTATGACACTCCAAGTAGTAAAGAATTGATTGCTAAGAATGCAAAAGAAAAGTTTCGTGAACTAGATTATAGTATTACTACATCAACAAAGAAGATTTCTGGAAGAGACGATTGTGGCGTGATTAATCATAAAAAATTTCATGAATTAGATATTGCTGAGATTATGGAAAATAAACATCACAGCGGTTGTCTGAACAGATTGATCAGTATAGATGAAGATGGCTTAATTAGAAATTGTCCTTCAATGCCTGTGAGTTATGGACATGTAAACACAACATCCCTTTTAGATATTAGTAAGAATGATGAATTTAGAAAGTTTTGGTACATATCTAATTCTAAGATTAAAGTTTGCAAAGATTGTGATTTGCGTATAATTTGTCAAGGTTGTAGGGCTTATTTGAGTGATTCTTCGAATTTATTCAGTAAACCGTTGAAGTGTGATTATATTCCTTAGTGCTGCGCCGATAATTTGGGAGTAATTTTATAGTGGATATGTCACAAAGAGTTTATGTATTACTGAGAAAATATAAAAAGCTAGCATAAGTTCCATTAAGAAGTGCAAATAGTCTCTTTTATTAAAAGAAGACTATGAAAAACACTTGGGGAACGCAGTCGGCAAGGGGCTGAAAGCCCCGACAGACAAAAGATGTCAGTAGCAATACAAAAAAAGAGGAAAAGGAGACCGAAATCTCCCCGAGATTAATCAACTTTGTATTGTGTATGAAATATCATCAATTCATCTCGGCACAAAGATACACAATTTCTGTATTGCTGAAAAAGAAAATGTCGGTAAAAGACATCGCAAATACGATAAACGTGCATTACAGCACCGTTTACCGTGAGTTGAAGCGCAACAAAGGGCGGCACCATTACCATTACGGCATTGCCCAAAGTCAGTGCGACGAACGCAAACGACGGATGCGTAAACACCGCAGATTCAGTATCGAGATGCGGAAGGAAATCATCGCCCTGATGGTCAACGAGCAGTGGTCACCCGAACAGATCAGAGGATGGATGCTGCGCAAGGGAAAAGCGTGCGTCTCGGTCGAAACCATTTACAGCTACATCCGCTTCGACCGTCGTTGTGGAGGCGAACTCTACAAGAGTTGCCGGCACAGGCTGCAGCATATCAGAAGGAGCTGTCCCGCCGCCTACACGGCCATCAAGGACAGGGTAATGATAGACGAGCGAGACCCGCAGGTCGACGGGACACCGTTCGGAGACTGGAAAATGGATACCATCGTCGGAAAAGACGGCCGAGGGGCCATCCTGACACTCGTAGAGCGGAGCAAGGACTACCTGCTGATGAGGAAACTGCCACAGGGAAAGAATGCCGAGGCTCTCGCAAGGACCGTCGTAGCCATGCTGACGCCCTTCATCGGAACTATCAGAAGCATCACCACGGACAACGGAAGCGAGTTTGCCTGCCACAAGTTCATCGCCCAACGCCTCAAAACAAAGGTTTACTTCGCACACCCCTATTGTTCATGGGAGAAGGGAAACATTGAGAACACCAACAAGCTCATCAAGCAATACGTCCCGAAAGGAACCGTATTTGAGCAATATGACGACAACCGGATAAAACAAATACAGATGAAAATAAATGCAAGACCAAGGAAAAAACTTAATTTCGCAACACCAAAACAAGAGTTTTACAATTTAATCATATAAATTTGCACTTGCTATTAGAATCTACTCTGTGTGTTTTATATATAAGAAAGAACTAAAATATTTACAAGATTTCTATTTTTATGAATTTTCCCAGTTATAAACAATTAGATACTATGGATTGTGGGCCAACCTGCCTTAAGATCATTGCACAATATCATGGTCGCAATTATTCATTACAAACACTTCGCGAAAAGTGTCACATAAATCGTGAAGGCGTTTCTTTGTTAGGCATTAGCGATGCTGCCGAGTTGATTGGTCTTAAACCAACTGGTGTTATTATAGAGTGGAAAGAATTGAGAGAAAGTGCTCCACTACCTTGTATTGTTCATTGGAATCAACAACATTTTATAGTAGTTTATAAAATTAAAAGGAATAAAGTGTATGTATCAGATCCAGGAGCAGGGCTATTAGTATATGACGAAAAACAATTTGTCAAATCATGGGCTCAGTCTAATGGACAAAAATTCCCTAAAGGAATTGCTCTTATTTTAGAACCAACCCCTGCTTTTTATATAGAAAAAGGGGACGAAGATAAAAGAATGAATTTTTATCAATTGCTTACTTACCTTAAACCGTACAAGAATTATTTAGCTCAACTTACTATTGCAATGCTTACTGCAAGCATTTTGAGTCTAATTTTACCATTTTTAACACAATCCGTTGTCGACAAAGGTATTGGTACAAATGATTTATCATTTGTTATTATGATGCTTATAGCTCAGGTAGCTCTGATTTTTGGTCAGATGGCTAATAATTTAATACGCTCATGGTTGATGCTCCACATGACATCCAGAATTAGTATCTCATTAATCTCTAACTTTCTTTCAAAACTTATGAGGTTACCTATTTCTTTTTTTGATTCTAAGAAATTAGGAGATATTATGCAAAGAATAGGGGATTTTGATAGAATTCAAAGTTTTCTGACAGAATCTATGTTAAGTATAGTAATGGCTGTATTAACATTCATAATTTATGGATTTGTAATTGGGGGATACAATATAAAGATACTGGGTATTTTCTTGTTTGGTAGTCTTTTATATGTTTTGTGGATATTGTTATTCATGAAGCGAAGACGCAAACTTGATTATATGCGTTTCCAAGAAGCTTCTAATAATCAAAGTAGCATAGTGCAGTTAATAACAGGTATGCAAGATATTAAACTGAATAATTGTGAAAAACAAAAACGTTGGGAATGGGAACGAATTCAAGCTAGATTATTTCATGTGTCTGTAAAAGGATTGGCATTAGGACAAACACAGGATGTTGGAGGAACTTTTATAGATCAGACTAAAAATGTAGTGATATCTTTTATAGCAGCAAGTTCTGTAATAGATGGTGGAATGACTCTAGGTATGATGACAGCTTTACAGTATATACTAGGGCAGTTAAATGCTCCTATTTCTCAATTTATCCAATTTGTGCAGAGTACCCAGGACGCAAAAATTTCTTTGGAAAGATTGGGCGAGATACAAGAGAAAGAAGACGAAGAACCTATGAATAAAAGTTTCATTTCTGAGATTCCTAATGATGTGGAAATAATTTTTAAAGACGTGACATATCAATATGATGGACCTCATTCTCCTAAAGCTGTAAATTATGTATCACTAACTATACCGCCAAATAAAGTAACGGCAATTGTTGGTTCATCAGGAAGCGGTAAATCAACTATAGTGAAAATGATGCTAGGTTTCTATCAACCCATTGAAGGTGAAATACTTTTATGTGGTAAAAATTTATCACTTTATAGCCATTCTGCATGGAGAAGAGTATGCGGCTCCGTGATGCAGGATGGGTATATTTTCTCGGATACTATTGCTAATAATATTGGAGTTTGTGACGAAATACCTGATATGGAAAGAATTAATTATGCTGCTAAAATTGCAAATATCAATGATTTTATTGAAAGTTTGCCCCTTGGGTACAATACTAAAATAGGTTCTGATGGAATGGGCTTAAGTTCTGGCCAGAAGCAGAGAATCTTAATCGCTCGGGCGGCTTACAAAAATGCGAAAATGTTATTCTTTGATGAAGCGACAAATTCTTTAGATGCTAATAATGAAAGGACTATTATGAAGAAACTGAAAAAAATGTTCAATAACAAAACGGTTGTTGTGGTTGCTCATCGGTTATCTACAGTTAAAAATGCTGATAATATAATTGTCATGGATCATGGTTCCGTCATCGAACAAGGCAACCATGCAGAATTGATAGCAACACGAGGTTATTATTATAGGTTAGTCAAGAATCAATTGGAATTAGACAATTAAGAAAAAGATAATGCCAAATAAAAGTAATTTTTATAGTGAAGAAGCCCAATCAATTATGGGGAAAGCGCCGTTATGGGTCGTAAGATGGGGCGTAACTGTTGTTTTTCTTATTTTGGGAAGCTTGTTATTGGGATGCTACTTTGTTAAGTATCCTGATATTATCTCTGCGCCTGTCCAAATAACAACTTATGATCCGCCTGTGGATTTGATTTCTCGTTATGAGGGATTGATTGACACTATGTGTTACAAAGATGGAGAACTAGTAAAACAAGGTGATGTAATAGCAGTTCTAGCAAACACAGCTAAATGGGACGATGTAATTTTTATTTCTCACAAGCTAGACTTGGCTTCAAGAGCATACTATTCGAGTTTTATTAATGAAAGATGGATAGATAGTGATTATAATTTAGGTGAAATACAAGCCGCTTTTACATCTTTTCAAAAAGAAGTTAGGAGTCTTCGTCATTTTCTTACTAAGAAAAATGTCGAACAAAAAAAGCAATTATTAAAGCAGCAAATTGTAAATAGTCGTGATAATTATGAAAGGAAGAAAGAGCAATATGATTATTCAAATCAAGATTTGGCACTACAAAAAGAATTATTTAAAAGAGACTCCATATTATTTAAAGAGAAAGCAATTTCCTCCGTTAATTATGAAACATCATTGCAACAATTAAAACAAAAACAAAACATACAATCAGGTGTTCGTGCAGAATTGGCTTCGAGTACATTACAAATTTTACAATTAGAGCAGCAAGTTGCAGAACTTAACATTCAAAAAGATGATGAGATGTCCGAACATCTTCGGTCTTTAGATCAAGGTATTCAGCAATTGAAAGCTGAAATTTTAAAATGGATGCAGACTTATGCCATTGTTGCTCCAATATCTGGTCGGATTACTTTTATTAATTATTGGAATAAATATCAAAATATTAAAGTTGGTGATAAGTTAGCAAGCATTGTGCCTCGGGATAATGACCAAATTATTGGTCGTATTCAAGTTCCTTCATCTGGTTTTGGTAAGGTTAAGATTGGACAAAGGGTAAACATTAAATTAAACGGATACCCCTATATGGAATTTGGTGTACTGAATGGTAAGATTAAGTCATTATCAGCCGTTCCAGAGCAAATCGGTAATTCAGAAAGTAAATCGATTGTCTATATTGCAGAAGTTCCATTTCATAATGGTCTGATTACTTCATATGGCAAAGAAATACCGATGATTCAACAGATGGATGGAAGTGCGGAAATAATAACAGAAGAAATGAGATTAATTTCTCGTTTCTTTAATCCAATCATTTCTCTTTTCAAAAATTGAAAATTATGCATAGAATTATTAGTTTTTGTCTAATTGTTTTATTTTGTCAAAACTTATTCTCTCAAGAAAAAAAATGGAGTTTGAAAGATTGTATAACTTACGCCAAAGAACATAATGTGAATATTAAAAGTAAAAGATTAGATATTGAGTACAATAAAGTAAACTTGTCTGAAGTGAAATGGGCTTTTGCTCCCAGTATAGTTTTAAATAGCAACTACACCTTATCACAAGGACGTGTTTTGGATCCAACAACATATGATTTTATAGAAAACCAAACAGTTCAAGGTAATAACACGGCTATAACGGCTTCAATAGATTTATTTGATGGTTTTAAAAAGATTAAAACTATTCAAAGAGAAAAGCTAAATATTAGCTATGCATTATATGGTTTGGAGAAGGCCGAATATGATTTGAAGCTAAATATCACTGCTTACTATCTTCAGGTGCTATTGGCTTATGAAAACATAAATAACTGCAAACAAATATTAAATTCACTTAAGATTCAGAGAGAAAAAACTATTGACATGTTAAATGTTGGCAAGATTACTAAATCTGATCTTTTACAAGTAGAGACTCAACTTGCCGATGCTGAAACCAATTTGCTGAATGCAAAAAATGAATTATATGTTGCTAAATTAAATATCTGTAGACTAATTGAATTTGATAATTTTATATCTTTTGAAATCGAAACTGCTGATTTTGAAAAACCTGATAATCTTCCTAAATTATCAGAAGTACTAGAATATACATGCCTTTTCCCTGAAATAAAAGCGGCGAAGGCTTTAATTGAAATACGGAAATACGATGCAAGTATTGCTAAATCGCAATATTATCCAACTGTTACATTAAATACTTCATTTGGATCTGGTTTTTCAAGTGCCAGGAATAAAGTTGTATTCAAAGATGATGGCACATATTATCAGAAAAAATACTCATTTATAGACCAATACAGAGATAATTTGAGCAGTTTTATATCTCTTAGTGTAAATATTCCTATCTTTAACCAGTTTGTAACAAAAAAAAATGTACAAAAAAGCAAATTGGCAATAAAACAGGCAGAATATTCACTAAAATCAGTTGAAACGAGGTTAAAATATGAAGTTAATAAAGCATATATAGATTTACAAAATTATTGGCAAATATATAATTCTACATATAAATATTTATCATCTTCTTTAGCCGCATTAAAAGAGGTTGAGAAAAAATATTTGCTAGGTGCAGCAACTATTGTAGATTATAATACAGTACTAAATAAATATATGGATGCATCTACAAAATACGCACAAGCAAAATATCAATATATATACCAAACAAAAATAATTGAATTTTATATTGAACACACAAATTAATGGTTCTGTGATTTCTACTGTATCCATAAAGTCATTTGAACTAAAACGAACGCCATCAAATAGTTCTTTTTTTGGCATAATGGACATTTAACGAGGTTTCAGCCTCCTTTATGCCTTCTTTTCAATCTTTTATCCAAATGGATACAGGATTTGCTGAGACTTTGCCCTATCTGCATTATGAGGAAATTATGAAGTAAATCACACAGAAGGACTAACCTGGCGAACTAATGTAGTTTTTCCATAATACAAAAGAAAGAAAAAGATAGGAAAGAAAAAAATATAGACACCTTTATTTTCTACTAAGTCGAGACAATGTTTTACAGACAGAAACTTGGAAACTTAAACTTTATGGGACATAAGCCTGTATTCCGTTGTACCCTGTAAGATGCCATAGACGAACTCACAAAACCGCTTTAGGCCAATATCCCAAGAATTAATTATTAAAGCTTTAAAAGAGTATATTATTGTCCACTAAACCATAATTATCTATTCCCAACTCGTCAACTATTTCTCCATTGTGACAACCTGAAGGAGCAAGCATTAAGAAGTCGTTGGTAGCAGCTAAAGTAAACCGAACATTGCAGGATACGCCCCTGTTGGCATGAATGACGGAATGGACCTTCAAGCCTCCTTTCTTCTTGCCCAACTTATGTGACGCCCCACGCCTTTGAAGACGAGATTGGAGAAGAGCGTAATCATGGTAGAGTTGATAATGCGAAGTTACTTCATCCAATTCTCTGTCTCATTTCTTCGGCTGTCCGAGCAAAAAGCTGCCTTGTTTTGCTCGTAAAAGTTGCCACAAACCATCTCAAAGAATCTCTCGGAGCGTTGGCGTCCAACAGGGTGCTGCGTCTGGGAACCGTTTCCAAACCAATGTGTCCGATTTTACGCACTTCAGCCTGCATGGAAGCCTCTATTTCACGCAGGGAGTCGAAACGCATAATGACAGCATAAAGCATTGTGAGCAGATAGTGCTAACCGTCGAACGATTTCACATAGCGTTCACCGCCCAGTGTTCGACCCATTTGAACAATTCTATCACGGTCAAGCGACTTTATCAACTGACCATACACCAGCTGTCCTGAAAAAATGTATACTTTTGCCCATGGTTATACTTTTTGTTTTGTAAATCAAAGATAACCAAATGGGCTGATATTCCATGAGAAGTGTTAGTCCTATTTTTTTATGAATTCAAAAGTTTTACAGAATAACAATATAAAAAAGATTCATAAATCACAAATTAATTTTCTGCTCCCACTTTTTCCCTGTAGTTCCCCTAATATCCTCTATATTAAAGACAAAAAATATATCCTTATATCTTTGTTTTCTGATAATGATATATTCAACTTAAAACAATGATTTATGGAATCAAACACCAATGACAACTATGTGCTGGTCTTGGAAGACCGCACGGAAGTAAAGAATGAGCAGGAAGCGGGTAAATTGTCCGTCGTATCCGGTGTTGACGACAAGG
>ERZ772960.1625-NODE-1625-length-17624-cov-3.115943_pt1 | contig 17624 bp, 10 predicted proteins | sample MGYA00580678_ERZ772960 | MGnify/ENA primary metagenome ERZ772960 (study PRJEB29015, sample SAMEA2737930) | human oral metagenome | biome: human oral; feature: human-associated habitat; material: dental | place: China | collected 2059 ... | reverse complement strand
TCAGTTCGTGATGCACAGGTAGACAAATCACTCTATCAGCCATTTTGTGAGCGTTTGGCAAATTGTCTTTGCTTGCCGACGCCAGATTTCTGTAGGTAGAGAATTCACTGATAAGCGGATAGAAATAACGACGTCCGTATACGCCGGCATCTCTAAGTTTAAAATAGAGCTCGTCGCGCGATATGCCATACGACGCTTCGTCTACAAAAATCGGGAAATAAGAATAGTTGTGTCTTACATTGGGCATATCGTCGAAGAAAGAGATACCGTCGGTATTACTTAAATATTGTCTGTAAGCCGTAACGATGCGATGCCTGTTTTCTATGGCTCTATCCACATATTTTAGTTCGAGTAGTCCGTAAGCGGCACGTAGTTCGTCCATTTTCCCATTGATTCCCGGGGCAATGACTGTAGTTTCGCCCGCAAAACCAAAATTTTTGAGATAGTCTATTCGTTTTTTTGTCTCGGCATCGCGACAAATCAAGGCACCACCTTCTATCGTGTTGTATGTCTTGGTAGCGTGGAAACTAAGTGTGGCAATATCACCTGCTTCGAGTATGGATTTTCCTTCGACCTCTACTCCGAAAGCGTGAGCGGCATCGTATATTACCTTTAGACCGTATTTGTCTGCAATCGCCTGTATTTGAGATGTATCACAAGGATTGCCGTACACGTGTACCGGCATTATTGCAGTAGTATGAGGAGTGATTGCCGCTTCTATCTTATCAGGATCGAGATTGCCCGTATTGGTGTCTATATCGACAAAAACGGGCTTAATGCCGTTCCACCATAGAGAGTGAGTCGTAGCCACGAAACTGTAAGGAGTAGTTATCACCTCTCCCGTAATACGCAATGCTTGCAATGCCACTATGATAGGGAGTGTGCCATTGGTAAAAAGGCTTATATATGGGACTTTCAGATACTGACACAGAGCATCTTCCAACAGCTGATGATAGTGCCCGTTGTTGGTAAGCCATTTACGGTCCCAAATGTCTTGCAGGTATGGCAAGAATTCTTCCAATGGCGGTAGAAGTGGAGATGTAACGTTAATAATCTTATTGTCCATTGCTTAGAGTTTTTTCTCTGTATAGTTAAACTGCGGAGTAATATCCCCGGGTTCACGTCCGAGCCATGTACCGATTTCTTGTTCTCGATTCACCAAAGTAAATGTTACCAAATCGTTTTCGATGACAAAACCATTGCTTCGGTCGCGTACCACATATAAATCGATAGAAAAACTACCCCAATTGAAAAAATTTGCAGGAATATGACATGTCTGCTCATACTCTCCCGGCGGGTGTTCGTAATCTATGCAAGTGCCTCCACCCGAAGACGAAAACAATTTCTCGCCCATATCGTTTTTTATATGAAATGTAAGGTGTAGTTGTGGGAAATGCCTTGTAAGTCTGTATCTTACCATTAGCTCCAGTTCGTCGTCGACCCGCATAACTGCGTTGTAGTCGGCACCTTTTTTTCGTACTCCAATCTCAAGCAGTTCGAAGCCATCGCCCACGATAGTAGGCGTCTGCCAATGTTCGTAATTTTCTATATTGCTATTTCCCCTCAAATAACAGCTCACAATCGGGTCTATCTGCCCGATATCCTTTATATTACCGTTTTCGAGAATTACTCCTCTACCACACAGACTTTTTATTGCAGCCATATTATGGCTTACGAACAGCACGGTACGTCCGCCGCCGCGAGAGACGTCTTGCATCTTGCCGATGGCTTTTTTCTGAAATTCGGCATCGCCCACGGCAAGCACCTCGTCTACAACGAGTATCTCAGGCTCCAAGTGAGCGGCAATAGCAAATCCGAGCCTTACGGTCATACCCGACGAATATCGCTTTACGGGCGTATCTATATAACGCTCTACTCCCGCAAAATCGACTATCTCATCGAGTTTACGGGTTATTTCGGCTTTGGTCATTCCCATTATGGAGCCGTTCATATAGATATTTTCGCGTCCCGTCATCTCGGGGTGGAAGCCTGTGCCTACCTCGAGCAACGAAGCTATTCGTCCGCGTGCCTTGATAGTGCCTGTCGTAGGCGAGGTTACCTTCGACAGTATTTTGAGCAGGGTACTTTTGCCTGCACCGTTTTTGCCGATTATACCCAACACTTCGCCCTGCTCCACATTGAAGGTTATATCTTTGAGAGCCCACACATATTCGCTCTCGCCCTTATGCGCACGGTCGTTTACTTCACCTATTTTCAGGTATGGGTCTTCTTTTTGGAGGATTTTCGTTGTATACCAACGTTTAAGGTCGTGCGAAATGGTTCTCGTCGAGACCAATCCGAGACGGTATTGCTTTGATATGTTGTCGAATTCAATTGCGGAAGGCATCGTATCTGTTGAATTGTTTTTTTATTTTGGAGTATTGTAAAAAGAACAAAAACGATTAAACAATCTTTTTAAACCGTATCCATAAAACTGCGTTGAACCTTGTTGAAGACCACTACGCCTACGAGCAAAAGCACCACCATAAACCCGAAGCTGTAACCGAGCCCGCCCCAACTAAACTGTCCTACTCCGAGCATTCCGTATTTGAAGGCTTCGAATATCGAAGTAAGCGGATTGATACCCATCAACATACGTATCTTCTCGTTGGAGATGGTGCTTAGGGGGTATATCACAGGAGTGGCATACATCCAGAGTTGTACGATAAAAGTAAACAGTATCGTCAAGTCGCGGTATTTGGTCGTCATCGACGATATTATTATGCCAAAACCCAACGAAAGACCGGCAAGCATCACTATCAGCAACGGCAGTAGCAGAGCATACGCATTTGGCATTACATCGACACCGACTGCCACATAATAAACGTACACTATCAGAAAAAGCAAGAATTGTATACTCATTCTCACGAGATTAGAGAGTACGTTCGACAGAGGCGATATAAGGCGGGGAAAATAAACCTTGCCGAATATGTGTTGATTTTGGGTGAAAGTAGCCGACGTCTTGTTGAGGCATTCCGAGAAATATTGCCATAGTACAATACCTGCAAGGTAGAAGAGTGGCTGTGGTAGTCCGTCGGTGCTGATACCAGCAATACCGCCAAAGACAACCGTATACATAATGGTAGTGAGAGCCGGCTGTATGAAGTACCACGTCGGTCCGAGTACCGTTTGTTTGTACTGGGTAACGATATCGCGTTTGATGAACATCACCAACAGGTCGCGATACCGCCATATCTCTTTGAAATCTATCTCGAAGAGCTTATTTTTGGGTTTTATAATAGTCGTATAGTCCATAGGAATATAAGCCTTTCATATAGACCATTTCACCCAAAGGCTACCCCAAGCAAATCCGGCGCCGAAAGACGAGAGGATAAGATTGTCGCCTTTCTTTAGAAGTTTCTGTTTGTCCCACATGAGGATAGGTATTGTAGCCGACGAGGTATTTCCAAAACTCGATATTGACGAGAACTTTGTCTTCTTTGTTTATGCCCATTCGATTTGCGACAGCATCGATAATACGCATATTTGCCTGATGAGGTAAAAGATAGGCTATGTCTTCGGGTTTCAGTCCATTGCGTTCCATTATCTCTGCCGATACTTCCGACATCTTTTCGACAGCCCACTTGAAAACATTCTTACCGTCCTGATACACATAGTGTAGCCGTTTGTCTACCGTTTCGTGCGATGCCGGACGCTGGCTACCTCCTGCAACCATATGCAGATACTGTCTGCCTATTCCGTTCGAACGTAGTATTGCGTCTTGCAGCCCTGTGCCGTCGGTTCGCCCTTCGACAAGTACGGCAGCAGCACCGTCGCCAAATAGCGGACAGGTGTTTCGGTCTGTATAGTCTATTATCGACGACATCTTTTCGCCACTCACCACGATGGCTTTCTTGCAAAAACCGCTCTCGATATATAGCGACATCGTTTTGAAAGCGTGTATAAATCCCGCACAGCCCACATTCATATCGAAAGTCATAGCGTTTACTATGCCGCATTTGTCGGCTATGATAGAAGCAGTTGCAGGGAAAACCATATCGCCGGTTACGGTCGAACAGATAAGAGCCCCTATCTCCGAAGGGTCGGTATTTGTCTTTTCCAACAGCTTTTTTACGGCACGTTCGGCCATATAGCTCATTCCTTCGTTTTGCTCTTTGAGTATATGGCGAGTATGTATGCCGACGCGTGTCATTATCCATTCGTCGGTAGTGTCTACCATGTTGCTAAGTTCATCGTTTGTAAGTATATACGAAGGGATGTATGCTTCTATACCTGTGATAGCAGCGCGCATTTTTTGTTTTTCCATATTATTTATGGTATTGGTATTCAATATGTTTATAAACAGTAATTATTAATTGACCTGCAAAGGTACAAAAATATATTATAACCGCACTTTTAAGGGATAAATATAAATAAATATAAGGTACGAATTAGAGTGCTCTTTTTAGATAAGAGCAGAGTAATATTGCGACGAAAAAATGATTATCTTTGCAACCTTAATTCGACGAATATATAGTATTTAAAGTAAATAAGTAAAGAAAAAAAATGAAAAAAGCATTATTTGTAATGATTATTGGAACAGCAGCATTGGTCTCTTCGTGCGGTAACAAAAAAGCTGCCGAGGAGCAACTTGTTTCGGGTATCAACCCCGAATACTTAGACACGACGGTATCGCCTACCGAAGACTTTTACCAATACGCCTGCGGAGGCTGGATGGCAAAAAATCCGCTGACGGACGAATATGCACGCTTTGGCACATTCGACAAACTGCGTGAAGACAACCGCGAGCAGATAAAAGGCGTCATCGAGGAGATAGCCAAGAAAGACAACGCCAAAGGCTCTATCGAGCAGAAGATAGGCGACTTGTACAACCTCGGTATGGACTCGGCGGCTGTCGAACAGCAGGGAGCAAAACCCATCGAAGCCGAACTGAAAAAAGTAAACGACCTCAAAGCATTGCCCGACCTTACGACATATCTGGCAGATGCAGCTTTGAGCGGTTCATCGCTCTTGTTTGGCATTTTCGGCGAAGCCAACCCCGACGACAGCAAACAGTGCATAGCGTGGATGTGGCAGACGGGGCTCGGTATCGGCGACAGAGACTATTATCTCGAAAAAAACTTCGAGCCGCAACGCAAGGCTTACGTAAAGTACCTGACCGATATAATCAAACTTTCGGGGTACAACAAGATAGCCGGTATAGAGGGCAAAGAAGAAGACGCTGCCCGCAAGATACTCGCTTTCGAGACTCAGATAGCAAAGGTTTTTATGGACAAAAACACGATGCGCGACCCGTTTGTTACCAAAAACATAATGAGTTTCGACCAGGTTAAAAAGATGTTGCCCGTCATAGACCTCGACAAGTACACACAGACATTGGGTCTGAGGCTCGACAAAATAAACGTAGGACAGGTCAATTACATCAAGAGCCTCAACGGTATTCTGCAAAAAGCCGATTTCGGCACAGTAAAACATTACCTCGCCACACGTGCCATCTCGGGTGCCGCTCCATATCTGAGCAAGGCGTTCGTAGATGCCAACTTCGAATTCTACAGCAAAACGCTTTCGGGTATCAAAGAGCAACGTCCGCGTTGGAAACGTATAACTGCCGTCGTAGAAAACTATCTTGGCGAGCCTGTCGGACAGATTTATGTGCAAAAATACTTCCCCGAAGCCTCTAAAAAACGTATGATACAGCTTGTAGACAACCTCAAGGTGGCTCTCAAAGAACGTATTGCCGCCAACACTTGGATGCAAGACTCCACCAAACAAAAATCGTACGAAAAGCTCGATGCTTTCACGGTGAAGATAGGTTATCCCGACAAGTGGCGCGATTATTCGGGTCTCGACATCGACCGCTCGAAATCGTATTACGAAAACGTCGAAGCTGCCTCCAAATTCGAGACTGCCTACGAACTATCCAAGATAGGCAAACCTGTGGACAAATCCGAATGGCATATGAACCCACAGACGGTCAACGCCTACTACAACCCCACTACCAACGAAATATGTTTCCCCGCCGGTATACTGCAACCGCCGTTCTTCAACGCTAAGGCAGACGACGCCGTAAACTACGGTGCCATCGGCGTAGTGATAGGACACGAGATGTCGCACGGCTTCGACGACCAAGGACGCAACTACGACAAAGAGGGCAATCTGGTAAACTGGTGGAGCAAAGCCGACGACGAAAACTTCAAGGCTCGCACACAGATACTCGTCGACTGGTTCAACGGAATAGAGGTTATCAAGGGTACATTTGCCAACGGTAAATTTACTCTCGGCGAAAACATTGCCGACAACGGCGGAGTGAATATCTCGTTCGTTGCTATGCAGAAAGCTATCAAAGAGGGACAGGTAAACGGAGGCGAAATGGACGGATACAGTGCAGCCGAACGTTTCTTCATATCCTACGCTCAGGTATGGGCAGGTAATGTACGCGACGAAGAGATAGTACGTCTGACCAAAGAAGACCCCCACTCGCTCGGTCGCTGGCGTGTAAATGCTACCTTGCCGCATATCAACGCATTCGCCGAAACATACAAGCTAAAAGAGGGCAACAAGATGTATCTTGCTCCCGAAAAGCGTGCTCTGATATGGTAAACTAAAATACCGAATAGACTAAAAAGAGAGGCTCTACATTGCAGCCTCTTTTTTTGTAACATTCCAATACCTCGCTTCAACAATTCAACGCTTACACGCTTCAACAATAACAAAAAGGCTATCGTGCGCTATTTTATCAGCCCGATAGCCTCTTACAGTCATGAAAAATCTCTTTTTACCGTCTATACGGTCATTATCTCTTTTTCTTTCAGAGCGAACAGTTCTTCTAATCGCTTGATATACTTATCGTGCAACTTCTGTACTTCGGCTTCGGCATCTTTTTCGATATCTTCCGACATGCCGTTTTTTATCTCTTTTTTGAGTGCCTCGATAGCCTCTCTACGCGAATTTCTTACACTAATCTTGGCATCTTCTACGGCTGTACCTGCCTGTTTTACAAGCTGTCGACGACGTTCTTCGGTAAGAGGCGGTATTGCAAGACGTACGATTTCACCGTTGTTTGCCGGTGTTATGCCTATGTCTGAGGCGAGTATCGCCTTCTCGATAGTGGGGATAAGTCCCTTTTCCCAAGGCTGTATTGATATGGTCTTTGCATCGGGAGTAGTGACGGTAGCCACAGATGTTAGCGGAGTAGGCGTACCGTAATAATCTACTTTAATGCCGTCGAGTATCTTCGTATTAGCCTTTCCTGCTCTGATATGAGCCAACGACTCATCGAGGAATACTACCGATGATTCCATTTCGTTTTTAGCTTTATCGATATATTTTCTTACTTGTTCGTCTGCCATGTCGATATAGGTTATTGTCTGATTAATAAAAAATTTTGTCTTATTGTAAGGTGCAAAGTTAATATTTTTATCCGTAAACAAATCGTTAGAACACTATTTTTTGGAAAGTATTTATCTTCTCTTGTTCCATCTCTGCCGATACAAGAAGGTAATTTTCTGTATATCCGTTCATTGCTTTCGGGTTTTTGGTGGTCTCCCATAGTACTGTTTTGGTCTTTCCACGTTGGCTGTGGTAAAAGTCGGCTATACGGCTATCCGATAGATTATGAAGGAGTTCGCTTCGGCGTTTCTTCTCCGACTGACTTACAATAGGCTTTATACTAAGGGCTTTAGTGCCTTCACGCTCCGAATACGGAAAGATATGTAGTTCCGAAAACGGAGTATCGCCAAGTAACGATAGTGTCTCGTCGAACATATCGGGTGTCTCGCCACGCATACCCACTATAACATCGACTCCTATGAACGCATCGGGTATAAGACGCTTTATAAGAGATACTTTCTGCCCGAAAACCTCGCGTGTGTATCGTCTGCCCATCAGCGACAAGACTCTATTGCTGCCGCTCTGCAATGGTATATGGAAGTGGGGAGCTATGATTTTCGACGACGCAACTATGTCTATTATAGCATCTTCGAGTAGATTTGGCTCTACCGACGAGATACGCACTCGTACCTCTGCAGTGAGCTTGTCTATTGCTTTTATGAGGTCGATAAAGCGTTCGTTGCTACCTCTACCGAAATCGCCTATGTTTACTCCCGTAAGGATAATCTCTTTTGCCCCTTGTTCCAAAGCCTTGTCGATAGTCTTCATTGTATGTGCTACCGAAGCGCTTCTGCTTTTTCCTCGTGCAAATGGAATAGTACAATATGTGCAGTAATAGTCGCAACCATCTTGTACTTTAAGGAAATATCGCGTACGGTCGCCTGCGGAGAATATTGGTGTAAATGAGTTATTGCTATTTATATCATCGACTTGTATGCGTTCGAACTGCTCTTTGGACTCGAGCAGGTGCATTACTTTGAGGATGTCGAACTTCTCTTTGGCTCCCAACACGAGGTCGACTCCCTCGATATGCTCTATTTCGGAGGGATTTACCTGTGCGTAACAGCCTGTAACTATGATAAATGCATTGGGATTGTCGGATACTATTTTATGTATTGCCTGCCTACATTTTCTATCGGCCGTATCGGTAACCGAACACGTATTGACTATACATACATCGGCTGCTTCTCCTTTATGGGCTATACTAAATCCATTGTCTACAAGCAACTTGCTTATATGCGATGTCTCGGCAAAGTTTAGCTTACAGCCCAACGTATAGAAAAATACCTTTTTCACTCAAACGATCTCTTTTTTTGATTTTGCGGTGCGAAATTAATAAAAATCTTATTACTGCAGTAATATGCACTCTTATAGGCGTTTAATCGCTATATCGCTCGGCAATCGCAAGTTGCTGCGAGGCGATAGGTCTATATCGAATATTCCTATTCCGTCGGGCATACAGGAGCGTTTGAATTGCTGGGTAAGGAAACGTTTCATAAAGATTTCGAGCCACTTATCTATAACATCTTTCGTGTATTTGTCGGAAAATGCTTTTTGAGCAAGAAACGATATTTTGTCGCTTCCGTAGCCAAACCTAAGAAGATGATACAGAAAGAAATCGTGTAGTTCGTACGGACCTATCGCCTCTTCTGTCTTTTGTACTATATTGTCGTTGCTATCGGGCAGTAGCTCCGGAGATATCGGAGTATCAATGATATCCGATATTATATCTGATATTCGGCTATCGGCTTTTTTACGCGACAGCCAATCTAACACGAACTTTATAAGTGTCTTAGGTACACCATTATTGATTCCGTACATACTCATCTGGTCGCCACAATAAGTACACCAGCCCAGAGCAAGTTCACTCATATCGCCTGTACCTATCACTATGGCATTCATTTGGTTAGCTACATCCATCAATATTTGTGTGCGTTCGCGAGCTTGTGAGTTTTCGTAGGTGATATCGTGTGTATCGACATTGTGTCCTATGTCTTCGAAATGCTGTAATACAGAGTTGGTTATAGATATTTTGCGTGTCGATATTTCGAGCGCTGCCATCAAATCTATCGAGTTGTTTTTGGTTCTCGATGTAGTGCCGAATCCCGGCATGGTGATACCTACGATATTTTTTCGTGGCAGTTGCAGACGGTCGAACGCTTCGACTGTTACCAAAAGGGCTAAAGTACTGTCGAGTCCGCCCGATACACCGACGACAGCGCTTTTTATATTTGCGTTGTAAAGGCGTGTGGCAAGTGCATTTGCTTGAATGTCGAAGATGTCGTTGCAGAGAGCATCCGTATTGGCTTCATTTGTAGAGCTTAGGAACGGATATCTGTTTATTGGGCGGCTTATGGTAAATTGCTTGCTGTCAGATATTTCGAAACGTGGGCGGAAAAAGATTTCATTACTTTCTCGGCGGTAATTTTTGAAGCTCGCATCGAAGTCGTTCGTTACTAATGCGTTCGATATCTATTTCGGAAACAATCAATTGCGAATCGAAACCGAACCTTTGGCTTTCGGCTATGATATCGCCGCCCTCGGCTACTATAGCCGAAGATGCGAAAAGCATATCGGTAGAGCTTTCGCCAAATCCCGATGAGACAAATACATAGCCGCAGCGGCAGCGCCTACTCTGTTCGCTTACAAGTATATGGCGACGCATCTGTCTGCCAACCAGCTCGTTGGAAGCCGATAGATTGAATATTAGATGGGCTCCTGCCGTAGCCAGCTTCGACGACGGCGGCGAAACAGACCAAAGGTCTTCGCCCAGTTCGACCGAGAAACCAAATAGTCGACTCGTAAACACAATGTTAGCTCCGAATGGTACAATTTTGTCGGCAAGTGTTATCTCCTGATTGTCTGCAAATTCGCCGCTTGTAAACCACCTGCTTTCATAGCGTCCGTTGTCGTCTGATATCGAAGTCTTTGGTACAACTCCGAGTATATTGCCTCGCTGCAATACTACTGCCGTGTCGTACAGACGATTACCCGATTTTATTGGCATACCGACTATGGATATTATATCTAATTTGCGAGTTTTTTCTAAAAGATACTTTAGAGCCTCCTCCGAAGCCTTTAGTAGAGACGAGTTAAATAGCAGATCTCCACACGTATACGACGTAATCGACAATTCAGGAAAGCATACAATCTCTACTCCCGCACCATCTGCCTCTACTATCGAACGGTATATCTCATCGGCATTTGCTTTGCAGTCGCCTATTTTCACTTTAGGTATAGCCGCAGCTACCTTTACCATTGAATGATACATATCTAACAAATAGTATTTTGTGTTTTTTTTGAATCTACAAAGGTAATAATTAGTTTTTTATACGCCTGATATTCTATTTATTTGCTTTTATTATTTTACCTTTGTAGCCCGAAAAAATAAAAAACGATATTTGCCGTATAGCGATGATAAACAAGATTTTATACTATAAAATAAGACTGTTGTGGAAGTTGTTGGGTACGATACCTCTTGGAGTGTTGTATCTGTTTTCCGATTTTTTTTATGTGATAATATACTATCTCATTGGATATAGGCGAGATGTGGTGATGAAAAATCTGAGTTTCGCCTACCCCGAAAAGAGCAAGGAGGAGCTAACGCAGATATCGAAACGATTTTACCGATTCCTATGCGATATATTTTTCGAAGCTTCGAAGTTTGGTGTCTGGAGCGACAAAAAGATGAAACGACACATGAAATTCGTTAACTATGAGGTACTAAACGATCATATACGCAACGGTCGTTCGATATCGCTTTTTCTCGGTCATTACGGCAATTGGGAGTGGATACCGTCGATACCGCTGTGGATCGACAAAAATATCGCCGGCGGACAGATATACAAACAGCAAACCAACACTATAGCCGACAGGCTACTCAAAGAGAATCGCTCGCGGTTTGGTTCTGAATGTATCGAGATGCAACAGACACTAAGACACATACATAACCACAAGACGGCAGGCGATATAACAGTGACGGGCTATCTCTACGACCAATCGCCGTCGAAAGAAGAATCGAGGTATTTTATTGATTTTATGAATAAAGAGACTCCCGTACTCACTGGTACCGAGCGGATAACAAAGAAATACGGTTTTGCCGCTTATTATATAGATATAAAGCGAATAAAACGAGGCTATTGGCAAGCCGAATTTGTGCAAATGCACCCCGACCCGCAGTCGTTACCCGATTTCGAGCTCACGGATATATTTTATAAACACCTGACACAGACCATATCGCGGCAACCTGAGTTCTATCTGTGGTCGCACAATAGATTCAAATTCGCTCGATAAAATATATATTCTGAAGACGAAATTTAAACTTTAGAGTAAAATTTTATTCAGTATTATTCAGTAACTTTGCACGCTTTGTTTTTTCGTACTTCAAATAAATAGGATACTTGAGCAATCGTTTTATCTTTAATATATTACTTACTGCCGTATGTCTGGTCATATTTGGGAGATTGTCGGCAGCCAGAGCCGTATCCGAAGCGTTGTTTGTAGGTCGGTACGATGCAGACACTGTATCTTTGGTAGATAGTGTGTCGGTCGGCAGATCAGACACGGTAAGAAAAGACACCGTAAATACCGATAGTATAAATATGGTTCAAAACCAAGACAAACTCAACTATCGAGTAGAGATGTCGGCAGAAGACTCTATGGTATTTATGGGCAATGGCGATGCTTTTCTATACAAATCGGGAAAAATAATATACAACGAGCCGTCTGTGAAAGAACTTACCGCCGACTATATCTCTATCAGTATGGATAGCAGTAAGTTCCACGCCGAAGGAGTAAGAGACTCGGCAAATATACTCCATGGGCATCCCGTACTCAAAGATGGAGGGCAAACCTACGAATCCGAGACCTTAGACTATAACTACAAGACAGGCAAAGGGTTCATTCGCGGAGCTAAGACTCGAGAGGGCGAGAGTTATATCATAGCCGACGAGACGAAAAAGACAGCCGACGGCTTCATGAATATGCGAAGCGGTAAATATACGACCTGCGATAATTTGTCGCATCCTCATTTCTATCTACATATAACCAAGGGACGAGTCAAACCCGGCGGATACATTACTGCCGGTCCGGCTTATATGGTAGTCGAAGACTTGCCGTTGCCGCTGGCTATTCCGTTTGGCTTTTTTCCGTTTACATCGAAATATGCGTCGGGGATATTGATGCCTTCGTACGGCGACGAGATGCAAGCAGGTTTTTTCTTGAAAAATGGCGGATATTACTTTGCTATAAACGATTACGTCGATCTCGCTCTTACGGGCGATATCTATACAAAAGGCTCGTGGGCACTGCATGCCGAGAGTTCGTATCGCAAGCGATATGCGTTTTCGGGTAACGTTAATATCCATTACAACAATACTGTAAGGGGCGAAAAAGATTTGCCCGGATATAGCGAAAACAAAGACTTTCGTATCGATTGGACTCACCGGCAAGACCCGAAGGCAAGTAGTTTCTCGACATTTTCTGCCTCGGTAAATTTCTTTACAAGCGGATACAATCGCAATAGTATCGACTACAACTATAGTCCTGAAATACAGAGCCAAGCAGAGACTTCGTCGTCGATAAACTTTACACAAAAAGTACCGGGAACACCTATAAACCTGTCTGTCAATGCGAGTGCAAGGCAAAATATCAGAGACTCGTCGCTAAACCTTACCTTACCGAATATCAGGATGGATGTGTCTACCATTTATCCATTAAAAAATAAGAAAAGAGTTGGCCGTGAGCGTTTTTACGAAAAGTTCTCATTCTCTTACTCTATGGAGTTTGCCAATTCGTTTTCGGGTAAAGAGAGTCGCTTCATGCGATCGAATCTATCGAAAGACTGGCAAAACGGTATACTGCATTCACCACGAGTAGACCTTCCGATATCGCTCTTTAAATACATCACGGTAAGACCAAATGTAACATACACAGAGCGTTGGTATTTTAATCGTATCGAACAAAATTGGGATACTCCTCGTCAGAAAGTAAAATACGATACCATAAGCGGATTTTACCGAGTGTACGATTTCTCGACAGGACTATCGCTATCGACCACATTATACGGATTTTACTCACCGATAAAACCACTGCGAAACGCTCTGGGAATCGGTGATATACGGCACGTATTCAAGCCGAGTGTTAGTTTTACGTATACACCCGACTTTTCTGATCCTCAGTGGGATATGTATAAAACATATACACAGGAAATAGTCGATGCTTCGACGGGAGTTGTGTCGTTCAACGATATAAAGTATTCTCCCTATTCGTCGGGCAAATACGGAGTACCGAGTGCAGGCAGAAATCAACGTATAAGTATCTATCTCGACAACAATATCGAGATGAAAGTAAGAGACCGCGCCGCTTCCGATACGGTCGATAATGCAAACATATACAAGAAGATATCTCTCATCGACAATCTGCAACTTAGGGGCGGATACAATTTTGCTGCCGACTCGCTTGGAATGGAGGATATATCGGCAAGTGTACGACTGAAGATAACAAAAAGTTATTCGGTAACCTTATCTACTACCTTCGAAGTATATGAGTATGATCTCAAAGACAATGGTACACCAGTGAAAATCAATCGTTATCGCTGGAACAACGGCAAACTTCCTTGGTTTACAGGTACATCGATAAATTTTTCTTATACCCTGAACAACAATACATTCGCAAAAAAACAAGATAAAGATAAAAATAAAAATCAAGGCGATAACAATAATAATAAGCCCGATGACAACGACAACAATTTCAATATAGATCCGTCGAAAAACCATTCCGACAACAAACAGAACGATAAAAAGGATGTCGAAGAAGATTCGGAAGGCTATCAGAAGCCCGATTTTCAGTGGAGTGTGTCGTTCAATGCCGGTATAGGTTGGCACAAAACGAGCGAGTTCGACCCGAGCCGAATGGAGTATCGTAGAGATTTTAGCGACGGTATAGTGGGGCTATCGGGTTATATCAACCCTACATCTAACTGGCAGATAGGATATTCGGCTACAGTGGCTCTGCTCAAAAACATACGCATAAACTCTATGTCGCTCAATATACAGCGAAATCTGCACTGCTGGCACATATCGGCTTCTGTCACGCCACTGGGTCAGTATAAATCGTTTATGGTAACTATCGGTGCAAACGCCTCGATACTCCGCGACTTTAAATACGATAAACGTCAACGAGATAATATCGAGATAAAATAGATACGGCACAATCGTAGTATCTCGTTTTGTCTATTGATTTGCAGTGATGTATACTGATTTTTTAGCTATATTAGCAGTCGAAGAAAAAATATTAATTTTGCCACGTCATTTCTCATCAAAATATATTATAAAACAGTATGGAAATCAAGGTAAACAATGCCAATGAGCCTGTATGGGGCGAGATGTCGATAAAAACCAAATTGCCTCCTAATCTGGAGCCGCTTAACGATTTGGCACAAAATGTTTATTGGTCGTGGAATCACGATGTTCGTGAACTGTTTAAGTCGATCGACCCTACGGTATGGAGCCAATATCGCCACAATCCTAAGGTAACACTCGATATAGTGGAAGAAGAGCGTTTCGACGAGTTGGCAAACGACAAAAGTTTCTGCGACAACCTCGATAAAGTCTACCGTCGGTATTTGGAGTACAAAAACACGCCGTTTCGGACAGATACGCCATCTATAGCCTATTTCAGTATGGAATACGGACTCACCGACCATCTTAAAATATACTCCGGCGGGCTCGGCGTGCTTGCGGGCGACTATCTGAAAGAAGCCTCCGACTCGAGGGTAAATATGGTGGCAGTCGGTTTCCTATACCGATATGGCTATTTCACTCAATCGCTTTCGGTCGACGGGCAGCAGATAGCCGATTATGAGGCTCAGAATTTCAGTAAACTCGCTATAACACAAGTAAAAGACGAACACGGAAATGCAGTCGTAATATCGGTGCCATTCCCAAACAGAATGGTATATTCAAATATCTGGCGTGTCGATGTAGGACGTATTCCGCTATATTTGCTTGATACCGATATAGATATAAATTCGGAAGAAGACCGTACCATATCGCATCAACTATATGGCGGCGACAACGAAAATCGTCTCAAACAGGAGATAGTGCTCGGAGTAGGTGGTATACTCGCTCTGCAAAGACTTGGTATCAAGCAAGATGTGTATCATTGCAACGAAGGACACGCCGCTCTGATCAATCTTCAACGTTTGGTAGACTACGTCGAGAACGATAAACTCAGTATCTACGAGGCATTGGAGGTGGTGCGGTCGTCGTCGATTTATACCGTACATACGCCTGTACCGGCAGGACACGACTATTTCGACGAAGAGCTATTCAATCGTTATATGCACGAATATCCTTCGCGTCTGGGCATCACTTGGAACGACCTTGTAAATATGGGCAGAAACAATCCAGACACACACGACAAATTCTCTATGAGCGTATTTGCGTGCAATACTTGTCAGTGTGTAAATGGTGTAAGCTATTTGCACGGCGAAGTATCCAAGCGTATGTTTGCCCATCTGTGGAAGGGGTATTTCCCAGAAGAAAATCACGTCGGGTACGTTACAAACGGTGTCCACCTGCCTACTTGGACTACATCGGAATGGAAGACACTGTACGAAAATACCTTTACGACAGAGTTTTACAAAGACCAGTCGAATCTTAGTATTTGGGCGAAAATATATGATGTCCCCGACAAGAAGATTTGGTATACGAAGATAATACAAAAAGATAAACTTATAAAATATATCCGAACTAGATTCGAGCAAAATTGGTTAAAGACACAGCAAGACCCTTCGAAGATAGTCTCTATACTCAACAATATGAATCCGAATGCCCTTATCGTCGGCTTCGGACGCAGATTTGCCACCTACAAACGTGCTCATCTGCTTTTCAACGACTTGGAGCGTCTCGACAAGATAGTAAACAACCCGAATTATCCCGTACAGTTCCTATTTACAGGCAAGGCACATCCTGCCGACGATGCGGGGCAGGAGCTTATAAAACATATAATTGAGATATCGCGTATGCCGCAGTTTCTGGGAAAGATTATTTTCCTCGAGAACTACGATATGCGTCTTGCCAAACGTCTTGTTTCGGGCGTCGATATCTGGCTCAATACTCCTACTCGTATGCAAGAGGCATCGGGTACGTCGGGCGGAAAGGCTCAGATGAACGGTGTGCTAAACTTCTCGGTAAAAGACGGTTGGTGGTACGAAGGCTATACCGAAGAGGCGGGTTGGGCACTTACCGAAGTTCAAACATACGAAAACACTCAATATCAAGACCATCTCGATGCGGCAACGATATATACCATGCTCGAAAACGAGATAGTACCGCTCTTTTTCGACCGCAATAAAGACGGTATACCCGAGAAGTGGGTGAGATTTATCAAAAACTCCATCGCCAAGATTACGCCTCGCTATACCACCAAACGAATGATCGACGACTATATCAAGCAGTTTTATTCGGTGCTTGCCGACCGCAACAAATCGCTCAAAGCCGACAATTTCCAAAAGGCTCGTCGGATAGTGGCTTGGAAAATGAATATAGTCCGCAATTGGGATTCGATAGAGGTAAAGTCGCTGAAAGTGAAGACATCCACCAGCCCCGCCATTGGCGATATCTTCGAAGTCGACGCAGTAGTAGATACGAAAAATCTAAACGATACGGGCATAGGTCTCGAGCTGGTGCTTTTGCACTCCAACGGTCGAAGCGAGTTCAGTTTCGAGCGTACCAAAGAGTTCAATCTGATACGAAAAGAGGGTAGTCTGCTGTACTTTACCCTCAATTACAGTATCAAGCAGGGAGGTACATATCGATATGCCTTCCGACTATTCCCCAAGAACGACGACCTGCCATACAGAGAAGATATGTGCTACGTAAAGTGGGTTGGAGAGCAATAAAGTACCAATTATTTTTATTAAAAAACATTCTATTGCGATGAAAATAAAGATTTTGGAAAGAAAAAACGATACAGGTCTGCTCATACTGCGACTTGCTGTGGGTACGATGATGTTTTTGCACGGCGTAGGCAAACTATTGCATGGGCTTGCGGGCATTCAGGCGATGTTGCGCGCAAATGGTATGCCCGTATTCTTATCGTATGGTGTGCTTGTGGGCGAAGTGGTGGCACCTCTGCTTATCGTCGTGGGTTTTCGTACAAGGGTATCGGCTGCTATTGTGGTCTGCAACTGCTTAGTAGCGTGGTATTTGGCTCATCGTAATGCTATTTTTTCACTCAATTCGCAAGGCGGCTGGGCTTTGGAGTTGCTC
>ERZ772960.1623-NODE-1623-length-17635-cov-2.955063_pt1 | contig 17635 bp, 13 predicted proteins | sample MGYA00580678_ERZ772960 | MGnify/ENA primary metagenome ERZ772960 (study PRJEB29015, sample SAMEA2737930) | human oral metagenome | biome: human oral; feature: human-associated habitat; material: dental | place: China | collected 2059 ... | reverse complement strand
GAGGAACACCCAAAAGAAGGAGCACGAAAACATTCGCTTTACCGCACAATTCGTAGAGTCCGCCTTTTTCGAATTTTCTTACGAGGGCAAGCAGCATCGAAAAAAGCCACAGCATTTGTATAAACCACAAAACGCCCGTTCCCGATGCGACCGTAATCGCGAATACGGCGACGCGCGGCATCGTATCGGGAATCCCGTCAAATCCGCCTGCAAGGGTCATATTAAGCCACCCCTGAAGCCAGCCGAAAAGGAGCAGCCCTATCGTCGACGGCACAAGCAGTTTCCGCGTCCTCGTACGTACAAAATCGCGGATAGAATGCGTCTCGAGATAGCAGCGCGAACTTATTCCCGCAACGATAAAAAGTAAAATCATAACCCATGGATACAAAATATACAGCACGGCGTCCTGCGTCTGAGTTTCGGCAAATGCACCGATGCGTTTGTACGGCGGCATAACCGCATTGTAAATAAAAATCACGTGATAAACAACAACCGCAACGACCGTCATCCATCTGATATTGTCCAAATAATGCCTTCTCATACGATTCACTCCCTTAAATTATTTGTCAACATAGTATTGAGCCATTCAACACCCAAATCCACTCACAGTCAATATTTTAATTTAATTATTTATAATATTATTATGTCTGTTTATTGCTCTCCCAAAGGTATCTGTAAAGGTAATACTTTTATTTTATAGATTTATACAAGTATCTTTTTACTCTACACCAGAAAACTTTTAAACTCTTTTAGTTTCCAAAATATTCATTATTATCAGATGTTTATAAAAATATTTTTTGCAATTAACTTTTTCAGTTTCCAAAATACTATTATATATCAATCTTTTACGAAAATATTTTCGGCAATTAACTTTATTTAACTCCGCAATAAATTCTACCTCTTCGCTTTTGTGTACTTTTGCGCAATCAAATCAACGAGCATTCATATCGTATGACGGAATTGAAAGAGAAAATAATTCGACAAGCCAAGCAGATGTTTTGGGATTATGGACTCAAACGCGTCGGCATCGACGATATTTGCACCGAACTGCATATATCGAAGAAGACTTTCTACACCGTCTTCAAAACCAAAAACGAACTCATAGAAGAGATATTGAAGAGCGTACGTATAGAGGAAAAACAGAGTAAAGAGATTGCCGACAACGACAACATAATCGAATATCTGATATCGAAAACCAATATATTCCGCAGCAAGACTCAACGAGACGACGAAAAGCTTTTCCAAATCCACTTCGATATGAAAAAATATTACCCCGAGCTTTTCGACAAACATTGTCGGCTGATGAAAGAAGACTCCGAGGTAAATACGCTCAGCATCCTCAATATGGGCATTGCACAAGGGTTGTTTCGAGAAGATATGGACCTTACGCTTACAAAAAAACTCATAAGCGAGATATTCTCCAATATGTTGGAGTACTCAAATACGAACAAAATACCGTTTATACACATGATGGACTTCTGTATGGACACTATGTTCCGTATCGTGTGCAACGACAAAGGATTGGAGTATTATAATTCGATAAATAACAAACAATAGTATAAATCGACCATAAATTATTTCATTAAAATGAAAAGAATAAAATCATTGATATTGGCGCTGGCGGCAACGACGGTGATGCTTTGGGGACAGACAGAGGTGTCTACTCCGATAATTCCAAGTTGGGAGCGGGCAAGCGAGGGTGCTACCGTCGTCTCGCTCTCGCTGCAACAGGCAAAAGATACGGCTATCCGCTACAACCGTCAGTTGCAAAACGCCTCGTACGACGTCAAAATCGCTCAGGCACAACGTTGGCAGACGATAGCAAGTATGTTGCCACAAGTTACGGCAGGCTACGACTATCAGAATATGATGGGCTTCAAGATGGAGATGCGTATCCCCGCAGGTAAAAATCCCATTACGGGCGAAGATATGGTAAACGTTATCGAGCGGGCTAGTCCACCCAACGGCACTTTCAGCATCTCGGCAGGAATGCAGATAAGTGGACAACAGATAGTCGGGGCAATGATAAACAAAATAGCCGTCGATATGGCAGATATCAGCCGACTGCAGACCGAACAGACTATAACCTCGACAGTAACACAGCTTTATATATCTATCCTTGCCAATAGACATATAGTCAACCTTTTAGACTCGAGCAAAATGAATATAGAAAAGATATATCAAAGCACTGTGGAAGCCGTCAAGATAGGTGTTACCGAGCAGACCGAAGCCGACAAGCTATATGTACAGTTGATGAAGCTCGAAAGTGCCTTGAACAGTGCACGACAGGGGCTCGAGATGACTTACAGCTCGATGAAGCTGCAACTCGGCGTCAGTGCCGATACATACATAGAGCTTACCGACAATCTCGAACAACTGACCAACGCCGAGGCGTCGCTGAGGCTCTTGCATACCAAGTTCGATATAACCGACAACTACAACTATCGGCTTATGAGCAAAAATCTTGAGCTATCGCGTAAACAGATTAAACTCGCTGCAATGGGCTATTCACCCTCGCTTACAATAGGTTATCGCTACTCCGACATCAAATATTTCGACGGCGAACCGATGATGAATATGAACCCGCCCAATGTCTTCTCTATCGGCGTCAAAGTGCCGCTCTTCACCTCAGGCAGAACGTTTATGAGTATCAGAGAGAAAAAATACAGTTATCTGAAAGCCAAAAACACTTTCGACGACTCACAGAACCAGCTCGAAATCAAAGACAAGCAGCTTAGATTCAACCTTAATTCGGCTTACGAAAACTTTATTATTCAGAAGAAAAATATCGCCGTTACCAACAGTGTCTTCAATAAAGTTGCCGAGAAATTCCGCTACGGACGAGCCTCGTCGCTCGAGGTTACACAAGCAAGCTCCGACTTTATAAACGCTCAAAACACATACATACAAGCTATTATGAATATGACCAACGCTCAAATAGAACTTCGAAACTTGCTCAATAAATAAAAACAACATACAAATCAATAAACCTGAGTATTACAACAATCAATATAAAAACACATTAATAAATCTGATATATGAATAAATCTATCTTGATAATAGCAGTTGCAGCACTGACACTCGTCGGTTGCGGTACGGCAGACAACAGTCAGAAGAAAGAAGAAAGCAAAATAGAAAACGTGCGGGTAATACGCCTCGAACCCCGTCAGATAAGCCGAGAGGTAGAGTACTCCACCACTCTCGAGGGTTACGAGCAGATGAACGTATCGCCCTCCGTACAGGGCAATATCGAGCACATCTATGTCGAACCCGGCACACGCGTTGCCAAAGGACAGCTCCTCGTACGTCTCGACCAGACACAGCTAAATTCGGCTAAGGTACAGCACAACCGCCTCGCCGTCGATTTGGCTCGTACCGAAGCGCTACTCAAAACGGGCAACGTGGCACAGAGTGTCTACGACCAGCTCAAGGCTCAGTTCGACGCCTCGCAAGAGAATCTCAAATTTCTGCAAAAAAATACGTTCGTTACAGCTCCTTTCGCAGGTATCATCACCGCCAAAAACTACGAAGACGGCGAGATGTATTCGCCCACAAAACCGATATTGCAGTTAGCCCAGATAGCTCGTCTGAAAGCACATATCAATATCCCCGAGAGCTACTTCCCCCGTGTAAAGCAGAATATGCAGCTAAACGTAGTGTCGGACATATATCCCGACAAAAACTTCAAGGGACGGATAGAGATAGTTTACCCCACCATAGACCCTGCCACTCATACCTTTACGGTGAAAATAGACATTCCTAACCCATCGCTTCTGCTGCGTCCGGGTATGTTTGCACACACCACGCTGTCGCTCGGCAAGGTCGATGCCATTGTGGTGCCGTATCAGGCAGTGCTCAAACAGCAAGGGTCTAACGAACGTTATGTCTTCGTAAAACGCGGCGATACGGCACATCGTATCAGCGTGACACTCGGACAACGTTTCGACGATATGACCGAGATAGAGTCGAAAGAGCTCAGAAACGACGACGAACTCGTAGTAGTCGGACAGGCACGTCTGGTAGACGGCGTCAAGGTGCAGATTGCCGACAACTCACCGCAGACTACCGACAATAAGGGAGCAAAAGACAGTGTAAAAACAAAATAATTTTTTTCGAGATGGCTATATATCAGACCGCTATAAACAAGCCGATTACTACGGCTTTGATATTTGTGGGTATCATCGTTTTCGGGGTGTTTTCTTTCTCAAAACTCCCTATCGACCAATTCCCCGCTATGGACATACCTTACGTATCCATAATGACCACCTATCCAGGTGCCAACGGCTCCGAGATAGAGACCAATGTTACCAAGGTGCTCGAAAACTCGCTCAACTCCGTCGACGGACTGAAAGAGATTACATCTCAGTCGAAAGACAATATCTCGGTCGTGTCGTTGCAGCTCAATTGGGGGCAAAACCTCGATGAGTCGGTAAACGACGTACGTTCGGCAATAGATATGGTCAACGACAATCTGCCCGACGGCTGCAGCCGCCCGATGATATTCAAGTTCTCGACCTCCAACTTCCCCATTATGCAGTATGCCATTACTGCAAAAGAGAGCTACGCGGGGTTGGAGAAGATATTGGAAGACAATGTTGTAAGCGTACTCAACCGTATCGACGGTATCGGTAACATATCGCTGTCGGGTACTCCCGAACGTTATATTTATATCGATTTAGACCAAAGCAAACTCGATGCCTATAAGCTATCGGTCGAACAGATAGGACAGGCAATATCCGCCAATAACCTCAACCTCGCCTCAGGCTCGATAAAAATGGGCAAAGAGCAGTATCAACTGCGCGTGCAGAGCGAATACGTCGAAAGCTCGGAGATAAACAACGTAGTAGTAGCCAACAGGTTGGGCAAAAACATATTTGTCAAAGACTTGGCTAATGTACGCGACACCATACGCGACGTCAATCTGGACGAACGAATCAACGGTCAGAACGGTGTACGTATGGTGATAATGAAGCAAACGGGCGCCAATACGGTGGCAATCGTCAAAAAGGTAAAAAAGATGATGGACGAAGACATAATGCCGAGTCTGCCGCCCGATATAAAAGCACAAATCATCTACGACAGTGCTCAGACGATACAAAACTCTATCGACGGTCTGTCGGAAGCGGTAATGCTCGCTTTCGTATTTGTGGCGTTGGTAGTGATGTTTTTCCTCGGCAGGTGGCGTGCAACTCTTATCATCATACTGTCGATACCTATATCTCTTATCTGTGCTTTCATCTACCTGTTCGTAGCCGATAGCTCCATCAATATCATTTCGCTTGCGTCGCTTACGGTTGCCGTCGGCATAGTGGTCGACGACGCCATAGTGGTATTGGAGAATATAATGCGTCATATCGAACGCGGTTCGCGTCCGCGAGAAGCCGCAATATACGCCACCAACGAAGTATGGGTATCGGTAATAGCCACTACGATGGTTATCGTTGCCGTATTCTTACCGCTTACGATGCTCGGCGGACAGGCAGGTATTATATTCAAAGAGATGGGATGGATAGTGTCTATCTGTATCACCGTTTCGGCTACCGTAGCCATAGCCCTTACTCCGATGCTATCGTCTCTTTTATTGAAAAGTAAAAAAGAAATAATCAACGAAAAGGGCGAGGTAGAAGAGATTTCGGCAAACGCCAACTGGTACGAAAATACTGTGATGAAATGGCTTGCCGCCCTCGACAAATGGTATGCCAACTTGCTTCGGTGGTGTCTCGGGCACAAACTCGTTACGTCGTTGATAGCATTGGCAGTTGTCATAATAGGATTTTCACCTGTATTTATGGGTAAAATAGGGTTCAACTTCATGGCACAGCAAGACAATGGACGCATAAGCCTCAAAATAGAACTTCAACGCGGTACACGTGTCGAAGAGAGTATGCGTGTAGCCCGACAGATAGAAGCCGACCTGAAATCGCTTGCTCCCGAAATAAAACTGATAGCCTCCACTACCGGCTCGAGCGACGATGCAGGATTTTCGGCTCTGATGAACCAGTCGTCGAACAACATCATTACTATGACCGTAACTTTCCCCGAAAGGAGCCAGAGACAACGTACGGTATTCGAGATAGCCGAAGTATTCCGACAATATCTCGGCAACCGTGCCGACGTTGTTTTCTCGAATGTATCGACAAATATGGGATTCGGTGGCAGCGGCAATAATAACGTATCTGTCGAAATATACGGCTACGACTTCGAGGCGACCAACAAGGTAGCCGAAGAGATAAAAAACAAGATGAAAGACGTCAAAGGGGCACGCAATATCACTGTCTCTCGCGACGAAGACCGTGCCGAGCTGCAGATAAACTTCGACAAAGAGAAACTCGCCCTCAGCGGATTGTCGGCTGCACAGGTAGCCACAGCCGTCCGCAACAGGGTCAACGGCTATCAGGCAGGCTACCTCAAAGAAGACGGTGACGAGTACAAGATAGTAGTACGCCTCAAAGAAGAGTTCCGCAACTCTATCACCGATATAGAAGAGATGACCCTGCAGACCCCGACAGGCTCTCTTATCAAAGTAAAAGAGCTGGCTAAGGTAAGCGAATTTTGGGCTCCGCCCACTATCGACCACAAACGTCGCCAGCGTATTGTATCCGTCAGCGTAACGCCTGCCGGCACGTCGTTGTTGGAATTGGCTAATGCGGCAAGAGAGATATCACGGGGTATCGACCTGCCTCAAGGCGTAGTCATCAATGTCGGCGGTACTTACGAAGACCAAATGGAGATGAGTCGCGATATGGGTTCGCTGATGTTGCTCATAATACTGCTGGTATACATAGTGATGGCATCGCAGTTCGAGAGCTTCTCCAAGCCGTTCCTCATACTGCTCGGCTCTATTCCGTTTGCCTTCTCGGGAGCATTCCTTGCACTGTTCGTCACGGGACAGGAGCTCGAAATGGTCGGTATGCTCGGTATGATACTGCTTGTGGGTATCGTGGTGAAAAACGGTATCGTGCTTGTGGACTACATCAACCTTATGCGTGACAGGGGCTACGAGCTCAACGAAGCTATTGCCCTGTCGGGCGAGAGTCGTCTGCGACCCGTGCTTATGACCGCCATAACGGCAATACTCGGTATGGTGCCTATGGCTCTGTCGACGGCCGAAGGCTCGGAAATGTGGATACCGCTCGGCATAGTGGTAATCGGTGGACTGTTGTTTGCTACCGTCGTTACACTCGTAATAGTGCCTGTGCTCTATGCACTGATGTCGCGACACGGCGAACGAGATAAAAAGGCAAAGCAACGCAAAGAATTTCTATTTATGAGGATAAAAGACGAAAACTAAAATCACATTTATCCATATAGAACACCTATGTGCTGAAAGATGTAGGGAATTACAGAAACTAATTCGAATAATGGAAAAAGTCATTTTAAGTTCACAGTCATCAAACATAATTCTCATATGGGGCTTCACATCGGTGTTCTATCTTTTTTAATAAAAATATCAATCTAAATAAAATCGATACGATGAAATCAGTATTTATAGTATTCAACCAATCCAATACAGAGCGTGTGGAGTATATGCTCGACGAACTCGGCATAAGAGGCTTCACCCTCTTCGAACAGGTTCAGGGCAGAGGCACCAACAGCGGAGAGCCGCGACGCGGTACGCACACCTGGCCTGAGATGAACTCGGCGGTTATGTGTATTGTCGAAGACGATAGGGTCGACGAACTACTCAAAACGACCCACAAACTCGACAAACGCAATCCCGAAATCGGCGTCAAGGCATTCGTCTGGAATATAGAGAAAGTAGTCTGACCAACCCAAAGAGCCGTCGCAACCTAACACAAAAGGGTAATCCTATGGTGATTACCCTTTTTTCATTAATGGATATCAACTAAAATCATATATTGTGTATAAATATTTGTACCTTTGCAGACTTTTTCTCAGATGGGTTTTACACTCTGAATAAGACAACAAAAAAATATAAAAATAATACTATCACTATGGCATTTTCAAACAACGTTATGATTGTTCGTCATAAACTGTTGGCAGACCTCGTAAGGCTCTGGAAAGACGAACAACTTGTAGAAAAAATCGACAGACTTCCATTAGAACTGAGTCCTAAGAAATCGAAACCTCTGGGGCGGTGTTGCGTCCACAAAGAGAGAGCGGTATGGAAGTACAAGACCTTTCCTCTGCTGGGTTTCGATATGGACGATGAGAAAGACGAACTGACTCCTCTGTCTGCCTATGCCCGACAGGCTCTCGACAGACGAGAACGCATAAAAGAAAACATTCTATGCGTCATAGACGAGGCGTGCTCTTCGTGCGTGCAAATAAACTACGAAATAACCAATCTCTGTAAGGGTTGCGTAGCCCGTGGCTGCTACACCAATTGTCCGAAAAATGCGGTACACTTCCAGAAAAACGGTCAGGCTCAGATAGACCACGACGCTTGCATTAGTTGCGGTATATGCCACCAAAGTTGTCCGTACCACGCAATAGTTTATATTCCTGTTCCTTGCGAGGAGTCTTGTCCTGTGAAGGCAATCAGTAAAGATGAGTTTGGGATAGAGCATATCGACGAAAGCAAATGTATATACTGCGGTAAATGTATTAATGCCTGTCCTTTTGGTGCTATCTTCGAAATATCGCAAGTATTCGACATACTCGAAGGTATCCGTCGCGGCGAAAAGATGGTGGCTATCATAGCTCCGTCGATTCTCGGACAATTCAAGACCACGATAGAACAGGTTTACGGAGCATTCAAACAGATTGGTTTTGCCGATGTGATAGAAGTTGCCGAAGGTGCTATGAGTACCGTCAGCCACGAGGCACACGAACTACTCGAAAAACTCGAAGAGGGTCAGTCGTTTATGACTACCTCGTGTTGCCCGTCGTATATCGAGCTTACCGAGAAACATCTGAAAGACCTCAAACCATACGTCTCTTCCACAGGGTCGCCTATGTACTATGCTGCCCGTATAGCCAAAGAGCAACACCCCGACGCCAAGATAGTGTTCGTGGGTCCCTGTGTGGGTAAACGCAAAGAAGCCCGCCGCGACGAAGCGGTAGATATGGTGCTTACATTCGAAGAGGTCGGCTCCATCTTCGATGGGCTCGATATAAAAATAGAAGAAGCTCCTCAATTCAGGATAGCAACCGACTCCGTACGCGAGGCACACGGCTTTGCTGTTGCAGGCGGCGTAGCAGGGGCTGTCAAATCGTACCTCAAAGTACGGGGTAAAGACCAACAGGTGATAGATATTAATATATCAGACCTCAACAAGAAGAATATCGCTTTGCTCAGAGCTAGCGCAAGGTCGGGCAAAGCCAACGGCAACTTCATTGAGGTGATGGCGTGCCCGGGCGGTTGTATAACGGGACCCAGTGCATACAACGACGTTACGTCAGGACGAAAACAGATAGACAGAGAGCTGCTCAAGATAGAGAAGACCTATGAAACGGTTGGTCTATAAGCTGAAAAAGGATAGAACTCTTCTTACCGAAGAGTTCTACTCTCTTTTGGCTGGGTACGACGAGGAGACACTGAGTTGTATCAACAGAGAGGCACGCGAGGTGAGTCTCAGCCGTTTCGGGAACAAGATATACATACGCGGACTTATAGAGATAAGCAATTGCTGCAAGAACGATTGTTACTACTGCGGTATCCGCAAGAGCAACCGCAATATAGAGCGTTATAGATTGCAGGAGGATAGCATTGTGGGGTGTTGTGCCGACGGGTACGCACTCGGCTTCCGTACCTTTGTCTTGCAAGGCGGCGAAGACCCCGCTATATCCGACGACCGACTGGAGGCAATCGTGGCTCGCATACGACGACAATTCCCCGACTGCGCCATAACGCTGTCTTTGGGCGAAAAAAGCAAAGAGACGTACCGACGTCTGTTCGAGGCGGGAGCAAACCGCTATCTGCTGAGGCACGAGACCTACAGCAAGGCTCACTATCGGGAGCTTCACCCGTCGGAGATGTCTTACGACAACCGTATAGAGTGTATCGGTGCGCTCAAAGAAATAGGTTTCCAGACAGGGACGGGCATTATGGTGGGTAGTCCGCATCAGACGGTAGATAATCTCATAGAGGATATACTGTTTATCCGTCGGCTGCAACCTGAAATGATAGGCATAGGTCCTTTTATCCCTCATAGCGATACGCCTTTTGCACAGTATGAATCGGGTACGATGGAGCTTACCCTACTGCTGCTCTCGATATTTCGCCTGATGCACCCGACGGCACTGATACCGGCTACGACGGCATTGGCTACTCTTGCACCCGACGGCAGACTGAAAGGGATACTCGCCGGAGCTAACGTAGTGATGCCCAACCTATCGCCAAAAGACGACAGAGTGAAATACTCTCTGTACGACAACAAAGCAGCGCTTGGAGCAGAAGCCGCCGAAGGACTGTCGCTACTCGCAGAACAACTCGCAGGGATAGGATACGAAATATCGTTCGAAAGAGGCGATTTTGAGAGTTGTGTGTAAATTAATATCTTTGTAAAGTATCTTGAATTTAATAAACGATAATGGACAAAAACAGCATACTGCAATATAAAACGTTGTTTGATAGCATTGTAAAGCACATTGTAAGCGATGATGCCAAAGAACAAGTAGAAGTGTGGTTTGCCCGCGAACTGCAAACAATATTAGGCTATGCGCGTTGGGAAAACTTTCTAGTTGCTATACACCGAGCGGTTGATTCGTGTAAAGTGCAAGGTATCAATGTTGATGACCATTTTCGTGAGGTCACGAAAATGGTCGAATTGGGTAGTGGAGCTAAACGAGAAGTCGCCGATTTTATGCTTACCCGCTATGCTTGTTATCTCATCGCCCAAAACGGCGACCCCAAGAAAGAAGAAATCGCCTTTGCCCAAAGTTACTTTGCCGTACAAACACGAAAGGCAGAATTGATAGAAGAACGGCTAAACCTGATTTCTCGTTTTGAGACTCGAGATAAATTGAGAGCAGCCGAAAAACAATTGTCGCAGAATATATACCAACGAGGTGTCGACGACAAAGGTTTCGGGCGTATACGCTCCAAAGGCGACACAGCCCTTTTCGGAGGACACACCACCGAAGATATGAAAAATCGCTTGGGTGTGAAAGCCAATAGACCATTGGCAGACTTTCTGCCTACTCTTACCATAGCAGCCAAAAACCTTGCTACGGAAATGACCAACTACAACGTGGAAAACAAAGACCTATACGGAGAGACGTCCATTACTCGTGAACACATACAGAACAATCAAAGTGTACGTGCTATGTTGGCAGACCGCGACATAAGACCTGAAGATTTGCCTGCCGCCGAAGATATCAAGAAGTTGGAACGCAAGGTTGCCCGAGACGAGAAAAAGATAGAACAAGCCTCACAAAAACTTCCGAATAAGAAAAATGGGGATTAATGAAATACTAAACAATATACTGCACGTAGAGCACGGCTTTCAGCACATCATTGATGGGGCTGATGAAATTTTTTCTGCAAACTCGAAGGAACAATGTTTTGAGGTTGCACTCGAACTGTTCAGAAACGATGCCTATCAAGCACGAATGTTGGCGACAACGATATTGGGGCGATTGGCAATAGAGGATAATGACGCGCTTCGTTTTCTGAAAGAGCAAGTAAGCACAGATGAAAATTGGCGAGTGCAGGAAATGCTTGCAAAGGCTTTCGATGAGATATGTAAGAATAGAGGTTATGAGAAATGCTTTTGCCTGATTGAGAATTGGTTAGACGATGACAATCCGAATGTTGTCCGTGCGGTAACAGAAGGATTGAGGATTTGGACGAGTCGCCCGTTCTTCAAGGAAAATCCATCGTTGGCTATTGCTCTAATCGCTAAACACAAGGCACACGAAAGCGAATATCTCAGAAAGTCTGTGGGAAACGCTTTGAGGGATATTAGCAAAAAACACGCAGAATTGATACGGAACGAAGTGCTGCAATGGGATTTATCCAATCCACGAATTTTATTTACTTATAAACTTGCAGCAAAACTTCTGAAATAATATTACCATAGAAATATCGTTCGAGCGTGGCGGCTTTGAGAGTGATATATAAATAATTAATCGTAAAAAAAACTATAACAAACAGTATATAAAAATGCCCTACATACCAAGTTCATCGAAAGCAGAGGAGTTTATTTGCCATAGCGAGATATTGGATACTATCCGATATGCCGAAGATAATAAAAACAACCTGCCGCTTATCGACTCCATACTCGACGAAGCCGAAAAATGCGGCGGTATCGACCATCGCAGTGCGGCGGTGCTCCTCGAGTGCGACGACCGTGCTGTAAACGAACGAATATTCGACTTAGCCCGAAAGATAAAACATAAATTCTACGGCAGACGTATCGTGATGTTTGCCCCTCTATATCTGTCTAACTACTGTGTAAACGGCTGTGTATATTGTCCGTATCACGCAAAAAACAAAAATATTGCCCGCCGAAAACTGACTCAAGACGAGATTCGCCGCGAGGTGATAGCACTGCAAGATATGGGACACAAACGCCTCGCTCTGGAAGCGGGCGAGCACCCGACCTTAGCTCCGATAGAGTATATTCTGGAGTCGATAGAGACGATTTACGGCATTAAACACAAAAACGGAGCGATACGCAGGGTAAATGTCAATATCGCCGCCACCACTGTGGAAAACTACAAGAAGCTAAACGATGCAGGTATAGGCACATATATCTTGTTCCAAGAGACGTACGACAAACAAAACTACGAGACGCTCCACCCCTACGGACCAAAGAGTAATTACGCATATCATACCGAGGCTATGGACCGTGCTATGGAAGCAGGTGTCGACGACGTGGGCATAGGCGTACTTTTCGGACTGAACAACTACCGATACGACTTCGCCGGGCTGCTGATGCACGCCGAACATCTCGAAGCCCGTTTCGGTGTGGGTCCGCACACTATCAGCGTGCCCCGTATATGCCCTGCCGACAGCATAGACACAGACGACTTCGACAACTCGATATCCGACGATATTTTCGGTAAAATAGTGGCAATAATACGCATAGCCGCTCCATACACAGGTATGATTATCTCCACACGCGAGTCTGAGGAGTCGCGACGAAAGGTATTGGAGCTCGGCGTATCGCAACTGAGCGGAGGCTCTTGCACGAGTGTCGGCGGTTACTCGAATGTAGCCGAGGACGCAGACCATTCGGCTCAGTTCGATATCAGCGATACACGTACGCTTGACGAGATAGTACGTTGGCTGCTCGAGCTCGGTCATATACCGAGTTTCTGTACCGCCTGTTATCGCGAAGGACGCACAGGCGACAGATTTATGGCTCTTGTAAAGTCGGGCAAGATAGCCGACTGCTGCGGACCGAACGCACTGATGACACTCAAAGAGTACCTCGAAGATTACGCCTCGGAAGGGACACTCAAAGCGGGACTCCGACTGATAGACGAAGAGCTCGGCTCTATCCCCAACGAAAAGATAAGACTGCTGACCGTCCGCAACCTGAAATCCATAAGCGAGGGCAAACGCGACTTCAGATTTTGACGAAAAAACGCAAAAGAATAATGAACACCACCAATACACCTAACTCCGAACGTCTACACATAGTAATATTGGGAGCTACCAATAGCGGTAAATCGTCGTTGTTGAATGCCATCACAGGGCAGCATACGTCTGTGGTATCCGATGTGGAAGGGACTACTACCGATATGATACACAAGGCGATAGAATTGCCCGATATAGGGGCGTCGCTAATCATAGACACTCCCGGATTCGACGACCAAAGTATTTTGGGTGAGAAACGTATGCAACAGACTCTGCTTGCCGTGGACAAAGCCGACGTAGCCATACTTATTTGCGGCAACAAATCTCTGACCGATATACCCGATTTATCGTCGGAAATAGAGTGGTTTGGCAAGCTAAAGGAGCGAAAAATCCCCGTAATAACGGTAATAAACAAAATAGATATACGCACCAATACAAGCGAGCTATCTCAGAAATTGCACGAGCTATTCGGGCAAGAGGCATTGGAAGTCAGTGTCGCCTCTCCCGAAAGTATAGAGAATATCAGGCAGGCTATATTGAAAAAGATACCCGAAGATTACGGCTCAAGCAGTATTACGGGCAACCTTGTAGCAGAAGGCGATTTGGTGATGCTCGTAATGCCGCAAGACGCACAAGCACCGAAAGGCAGGCTCATACTGCCACAAGTACAGACGATACGCGAACTGCTCGATAAAAAATGTATTATCGTAAGTTGTACGCCCGAAAAGATGCAAGAATCTTTGTCGGTGCTTAAGAATATGCCAAAGCTGATTATCACAGACTCACAGGCTTTTAAGTATGTTTTCGAAAACATACCCGCCGAGAGTCGCCTGACTTCGTTTTCGGTACTTTTTGCCGGATATAAAGGCGATATAAAATATTTTGCCAATAGTGCCAAAGCAATCGAATCGCTTACCGAAACATCGAGAGTACTGATAGCCGAAGCCTGCACCCATGCCCCTGCAACCGAAGATATCGGGCGAGTGAAAATACCCAATCTGTTGCGTAAAAAGGTAGGCAAAGGGCTCACGATAGACATCGTCTCGGGCAACGACTTCCCAAAAGATCTCGGCAAATACGATTTGATTATACATTGTGGGGCGTGTATGTTCAACCGAAAATATGTACTCAATCGCATCGAGCAGGCTAAATACCAAAATATCCCCATTACCAATTACGGTATCGCCTTGGCTCAACTGAACGGTATCTTGCCCAAAATAGTATATTGAGACATAGCCATTTATCCTCAAAGAGTTTTTGGATTTTAGCATACACAAAAAAGGCTGCCGGTTCACACAGACAGCCTTTCTTGCTATTATGCTGAAAGAAAGTAAATAAATATACTGCTTAATACCAAATCTCTGCGTCCGATGGGACGTGAATACGGGTAGAAAGCGGGGCAACACGTGTTATATTTAATAAGTGTTTATAGGTAAAATTTTCTGAAATGGAGTTGTTGCCCCAACTTCCGCACCCGAGAGTGTTCGTAACAGGCAGACCGTTCTGTATCGAGCCTCCGGCAGTAGTAGCACACGGGGCATTTACTATCAGACGCGATACCGATAGATCGATACCCGCTTTTATTATATTAGCTTGGTTGTTAGAATGAATACCGGCAGTGTGTCCGTTGCCTTCGAGGAAAAGATTGGTCTTGGCGATATTGATTGCTTCTTCGAAATAATCGTAAGGGAAACAAGCCATCACAGGACACATCTTCTCTTTGCATATAATATCTTCTCTGCCTATGCCATTAGCTTCGACTACTATCACTCTGGCATTTTCGGGGACATCGATACCGGCTTTGTTGGCAATAAACTTGACGCTCTGCCCTACAATATCGCGAGCCAGCATACCGTCTTCGAATATGGCATTGATGATTTTCTCGCGTTCGTCGCCTTTGACAAAATAGGCTCCCTTACGCTCGAAAGCTTCAAAAACTTCTTTCTTGTCGCTGCGTGGATAGATGAAACTTTGTTCGCCGGAGCAGATAATGCCGTTGTCGAACGAACGTCCCGTTATGATTTTACCCGCCGCTAAATCGTAATCGATGAATCGGTCGAGTATTACCTGTACATTGCCTGCACCTACCCCAAATGAAGGTTTACCCGAAGAGTACGCCGATTTTACCATAGGCATACCGCCTGTTGCCACCGTTACGTCGCACATAGCCATAAGTGCCTGTGTCTTAGTGATAGATGGCTCTCGTACTACCTGTACCATTCCTTCGGGTACTCCGAGAGGTTTGAGTACTTCGTTAATCATATCCACAGCAAGCGAAGAGCAGTATTTTGCCTTCGGGTGCGGAGCGATAATGATGGCATTTTGTGTCTTCAGAGCAAACATAATCTTCGACATGGGCGTTACTATCGGGTTGGTCATAGGCGTTATACCTGCCACTACACCGATAGGTTTGGCTATCTCTATTAGGTTTGTTTTGTTGTCGATGCTCAGTATGCCGATAGACTTTTTGTCTTTCAGGTCGTACCACACACCTTTCGACTTGTTGCGGTTCTTGGCTACTTTGTCTTCGTACACGCCCATACCCGTCTCTTCTACAGCGAGTTTGGCCAGACGTTCGGCATTGTCGAATACGAGTTTTGCCGTAATCTTGCAGGCTTCGTCTACATCGGCTTGGTCGAATGTCTGGCAATAAGCTTGTTGTGCTCTGCGGGCAGCCACAATCATTTCTTTAATTTCATCGTGATCAGTTTTTTCCATTTATAGAAAGGAGGTTTAGATATTGTGTTGATTTATAGTGTGAATTATCTTAGAACAGTTTTTTGTATACATTGCGTATGTCTTCCTTAGTGAGTGAGGTGTAGTTGTTGGCGAGCAACCGCTGCTGCGTTGCAATGACATTCTCTGTAAAAAGGTCGATATCTGCTTCGGTCATACCGTACTCTTTGAGAGGCTTCTTTTGCAACAAGTTAGATAACAATTTATCCAAATTGTCGTATACGTCGGCAATGGGTGACCGCAGTACGTCTGCAACGATACTTTCGAGTGTCTCTATCGTGCCCTTAGGCGCTTTTGTCCGATACAACTTGAATATTTCGGTAAAAAACTGATAGTTTGCCTCTCCGTGCGGCACGTGATAGTTGCCACCCAAAGGATACGACAAAGCGTGAACGGCACCCACACCTGCATTACCGAAGGCTATTCCCGCATAATTGCTTGCTACGAGCATATCGCCGAAGCGTTGGAAACGATATTCTTCGCCGTGGTGTGCTATTTTGTCGAATACATCTATGATAATCTCTATCGCTGCCTTGCTGTACAACTGCGTATACGCACCGGCTTTCGGCGAAACATACGACTCCATAGCGTGAATGAGAGCATCGATAGAACTTGCCGCATAGAATCGAAACGGCAGCCCTCTGAGCAGTTCGGGAATCAATACTGCATCGTCGGCAAAGAGAGTATCGTCGGCAAGCCCCATTTTAGTATGCTTTGCCTTTATCTCAGCTATCGAAATGTTTGTTACCTCGCTGCCTGTGCCGCAAGTAGTGGGCAATATCACAAGTTCTTTGTCTTTGATAAGCGGTATACGACGCTCGAAAGCATCGGTTACGTTATCGAGGTTCTTTAGAACGAATAGTTTGGATATGTCTATTACCGTGCCGCCTCCTATGGCGATGATACGTCTGAAATCGACCTTCTTGATGTCTGCCAGAATAGAGTTCATCATCTCGTCCGACGGTTCGCCGAGTCCGTACTTCTCTTGCATTACAAAGTGGCACTTCAGTCCGAGAGACTTCATAAACGGCTCGTACAAAAACTCATTGGTGATGACCAAGTCTTTATCGCCGAGCTCGAACTCTTTGGCAAAGTCGGCAAAGTACTCGAACCTGTGCAACCTACTTTTTAGTTTTAATAACTGCATAACAATTTAATATTATAATCTGTACTTCAATAAATTATCTCTCTTCATCGGGCGAATCTTTTGTTAAACTCTTCGGTAAGCTCTGCCCTGAAATCGGGATGTGCAATAGATATAAGACTCTTGGCTCTCTCTTTCAGTGTCTTGGCTTTCAAGTGAGCGATGCCGTATTCCGTTACCACATAGTCGACGTCGTTGCGTGAGGTAGTAACAGCTGCGCCGCGAGCCAAAAATGGCACAATACGCGACACCGTACCTTTGGC
>ERZ772960.1622-NODE-1622-length-17636-cov-31.232581_pt1 | contig 17636 bp, 8 predicted proteins | sample MGYA00580678_ERZ772960 | MGnify/ENA primary metagenome ERZ772960 (study PRJEB29015, sample SAMEA2737930) | human oral metagenome | biome: human oral; feature: human-associated habitat; material: dental | place: China | collected 2059 ... | reverse complement strand
CGTTGGATCGCCGAGTGCGCACTCCCCGCTGCAGGGGCGGAGGAACAGGAGCAGATGCGGGCGGCGCTCCTCGCAAATCGCGGCGAGGTGCTCGAAAGCATCCGCACGATGGTGGAGCTTGGCATCGACGCCGCAGAGCTTCGGGAGGAGGCGCTTACGCCGGCGCAGAAGATCGTCGTCGAGCTTTTTAGGCTGTCGTCGGCAGAACGCGGGCAGAGCTTCGCCTTTTCGAGCGATGTCGACGAGGCGGAAATGGACGAGGCGCTCTTGCACACGATGCGGGAGGCAGCCCACCAAACACTCGATTGCAGCCGCATTCCACTGGATCGGATCGTCATGCATGGCGTTCATCAATTTACGCCGATCATGCTGCGCGCGATTGAAGCGGCCGCAAAGCATAAGAAGGTCATTCTGCTCTTCAACTATCAGCAGCAGTATCAAAATATTTATCAGACGTGGATTGATATTTATACGTCGTTCGACTGCCCGATGACGAACTTCGGTGGCGAAGAGTTCCGGCCGATCGGACAAGATCCGATCAGCCGCGAAGGCAATCTTCTGGCAGACAAGATCGGGCGGCTGGTCGAGGGCGACACCTCCAGTCCGGTGCAGACCGCGCCCTTTGAAATCCTTGAGTTTGACAATATGACGGAGTTCGCGGGCTACGCCGCCGATGTTTTTGAAAGCGCTGCACGCGTAAATCCTGCGAATCCGCTGGCGATGATGCGCGAGCAGATTTATGCCGCCGACAGCTCTGTCAATGAGATCTTGAAGATCTATTTCCCCGAACAGTTCGGCGAGCGTCAGTTCCTCCACTATCCTCTGGGACGCTTCTTCGTCGCTATAGCGAATATGTGGGATATTGCGTCAAACAAGATGGTGGTTCGTGATGCGCGAGACGTCCGGGAATGTCTTGATGCGGGAATCCTCAAAGAGGAGCATGCGGGACAGCTGTCTACGATCTGGGGCAGGATGTCCGCCTTGTTTGAAGGATGCGCTTCGATCGAAGAGATGCTTTCGCGTTTGCGTCGGCTGCGGAAGAATAAGCGATACATGACGGACGCGGAGAAAAAGGAATACGTGAGCCATCTCACATACTACAATGTCGCCCCTGATGAAATCGACCGGCTTGGAAAAGCGCTGGCGGAGCTGACGGAATTGGCGGCTTATTTCTATGAGGATTTTGAAAGGCAGCCGCATAATTTCAGCAGCTTCTATAAGAAGCTTAAGGCGTATTTGCAGCAGGATGTGCTCGATGCACATGTTTTGGACGAGGAGTTCAACGACATCCTCCGCCGCGTGCTTGTGCGTCTCGATGAGGTCGAGGACATTGAGGAGTCCGCTTCGTTTGCCTGTCTCAAGGCGACGATGGCGATCTACCTCGTGCAGGAAGCGAATCCCGCGCAAAGCGCACAGTGGATCGTGCGCAATTTCGAGCAGATCGACGGCGACATTTTGCGCAGTCTCAACGACAAGACGAACGGCGAGCCGACCATATATCACTTTGCTTGTCTGACGGATGAGGATCTCGCTGCGGCGGGGTGGGCGAAATTTCCGTGGCCGCTGACCGACTCCTTCTTTGAGGCGGCGCAGGATCCTGTCGATTGGAAGCATCAGGTCTATGTGAAGGCGCGCAGCGAGTATAAGAATTACAAACGGTATGCGCTGCTCTACGGGCTGGCGTTCAACCGTGCCGGGTTCAAGCTCAGCTACGTCAGGCGCGCTGGCGACAAGGAGCGTGAGCCGTACTACCTGCTGAAGATTCTCGGAGCGAAGAAACGCACCTTCGAGGACAGCCGCAGACATGCGTGGGTTGAGGACGTATCGTCGATTCAGACGACGGGCGTACCCTTGAAAAAGTACGATAAGTACGATTACTTCCGTTACAGGATATGCAAATATAAATTTTTGTTGGAGTCGATCATCGAGGGCACGACGGTATATAAGGAGCCGTTCCTGCTGTTGAAATATTTCGAGGTCATACTGGAAAACCAGGCGATGGAGAAACTGGCGGGTCTGGTGCGCAGTGAAACCGCCCTCGTCGAGTGTTTGTATGACACGTTTGAGGAGCTTAGACCGTACTTCCCCTTTGTTTCCAATATGAATCGCATGGACATTATGCGCAAGGTCAAGGGCCGCATGTCGAACGGCAAGGAGGCGAAGGTTTTTCCGCAGATCACAGCGAAGATGCGGCAGTACATGATGATTCGAGAACTGTTCATCCATAAGAAGCTGACCGACGGGAAAAATTCTCAAAATGATATTCTGCGCGGCAAGTTCGATGAGGTGCCCGACGATAAGATCGCCGAGAGCTTGAACGAGGCCGCCCTGCAGAAGAAGTTTTGGAAAAGTCCCCATTTATGGTGCAGATACTGTGCCAATCAGGAGATTTGCACCGCCCATGCGGAGGGATGGAGAAGTGAGGGAATCGCCTATGCTGCAGGAAAAGATGTATGTGAGATGCCCCGCAGATCCAGAGAGTGAAACGGATCCGCGTGTATTTGTGTGCGGTCAGATCACGAAGGTGGATGATTTCAAACATACGGTTACGGTGAAAATTCATGATCCGTTCGGCTGGGCTCTGTTCTTTGAAAATGTACCCAAGGGCTTGATCGAGTTCCCGTTGGATTCGGTGGAACATTGCGGACTGTTTATCGGCTCGGAAGTCGTATACAAGAGGAAGGTCTGCACGATTCTTTTCAGGGGACAGAAGCTCGACGACGGCTTTTATGCGTACTATGTGCAGACAGCGGCGACTAAGGAAGTGCTTCGCGTGTCGGAAAAGGACATCGTCGTTCCGTTTACGCACGGCAGGGTCAGTCCAGTGAGCCAACTCTTGCACTATGAATTTCAAAATCCCTGTTGGTTCTTCGGTCATGCCGTAGTCTCGCGCAGCATGAACATCCTCGACAATTCCATCTGCGGTTTCAAGGAGCTGGCGGGGGCGAAGATCTATCTTTTGCCGCATCAGGTTAATACGATCATGCGCTGCCTGCAGGAGCGCCCGTGCAGGTATATGCTCGCCGATGAAGTCGGCATGGGTAAGACGATCGAAGCGCTTTCCATCTTGAAAATTTATATGAAGGATTCTGCGAAAAAGAACGTTTTGCTCCTCGTTCCGGATCCACTGAAGGAACAATGGAAGACGGAAATGCTGCTGAAGTTCAATATCGGTGTGGGGCTTGGCAAAGATGACAACCGTGTGGTTTTGCAGTCTTTCTCGGAGCTGAAGGAGACGGATGTCGATGCGGCATGGGATTTCGTCGTCGTAGATGAAGTGCATCGCTGTCTTGCCGACAAGCATCTTGCGCGGCTCTTGCATGGGATCAGCCGTGCAACGGAAAATATCTTGCTTCTGAGCGCGACTCCCGTGCAGCAGCGCGAGGAAGAGTATCTCGACTTGCTGCGTCTTCTGTTGCCAAGCAAATACGATGCGTGTGATTTGGAGCACTTTCGCGCTCTCGTGGGCAAGCAGGGGAAGATCATTCAAAAGACGGCCTTGCTTTTGGATGATCTGGGCGACTATGAGGACGAGATTCGGGCGGCGGAAGATGACGGAGAGGATCCACATGCGCTTGAAGATTGCGAGGAACTGTTCGAGGAAATTTTCGCGGATTTGGAGGCGATTTGCGATGAATTGGGGGACGATAAGCTTTCTCTTCTATTGAAAAAAGTGGATTTTGCCGCAGAGGATCTCGGCGTCTATGCGATGAAGGTCGTCATCTCCTATATTTGCGGCAACTACCAGGTCGAGAGCAACGTTATCCGCAGCCGCCGAAAAATCCTCGAGGAGAGCGACGACGGTACGCGCCTCTTACCCACGCGCGAATTGCAGGAAGTTTCCTATGCGCTAGACAAGGATCGAAACACCTATGAGGCGATTTGCTATGAGCTCATCACCGAATGGATGACGGAGCAGGCTGCAGACCTCGACATCGAGGGCGTACTTCGCCCGCTTTTGAGCGCGTTCTTCAGCTCGTCGTGGGCGTTTCGCGCAGAGCTTGAGCGCCTGGAAACGTGTGGGATTGAACCGGATGCCCGCTTGATGGAACATGCGGCGCAATGGGTAAAGGAGGAGGAGCATATCCTGGCGAATTTGCCGGCGATTCTCGACGATCCGCAGGCGTATGAAGAGGATTACTGCACGCGGATGGTGTCGGTTATGAATCTTCTCTATGACGAGCTTTACGATCAGAAGATCGTCCTCTTCACCGATGAGCCGGCGACTTTTGCTGCCTATCGAAAGGCGCTGTCCTCTGTGTTTCCAGCGGAAGAGATCAGCCTCTTTGGGAAAGACATGCTTGCAGAGGAGATAGAGCTGCACGCCTATCGCTTTCAGAATGAAGCTGCGTGCCGCATGATGCTTTGCGATTCCACCGGCGGCGAGGGGCGAAATTTCCAATGTGCAGATTACCTGATCCATATTGATCTTCCGTGGGATGTCAGCCGCATCGAGCAGCGCATCGGGCGTCTGGATCGTTTGGAGCGTGACCCAGCAAGGTCTGTCGTCACGTCCGTTGTCGTTCATACGGAAGAGTCGTTCGAGGCGGCGCTGTTTGATTTTTGGAGCAAGGGACTGAAGGTTTTCACGCAGTCTTTGAGCGGCATGGAAATCATCATGAAGGACATCAACGAGGAGATTGTCTCTGCGGTTCGGAAGGATTTTGCCTACGGTCTTTTTTCTGCCGTACCGAAGATCATTGCATCGGCGGAGCGTATGCGGGAAGCCGTGCGCAAGGAACAGAATTATGATGCCGCCGGCTTCCTGTTTCGCCCGATGTATAAGGAATTGCGGCGCTTGATCGATTATTACGCGCAGAATGAAAACGAGCTTTTCGCCGTGACCATGACGAAGTGGGCGAGCCTGGCGGGCTTTCACGGTTTCGGCGGCGAAGACGGCATCCTCACCTATCGAGCGGATTCGTTTTCGTCCAAAGCGGCGCTGAACGCGATGTTGATTCCGCCGCGATGGAAAGAATACCTGGATTCGGAGCAGAACCGCTTCCTCCAAAGCGTTCAGGTGACGTATGAAAAGAGTCGGGAAATTCGTTCAGAGGAACGGGCAATCCGCGGGACGTTCAGCCGAAAACAGGCGATCGAGAACGATTATCTGCACTTCTTCGCTCCCGGCGATGAAATTTTTGACTGCATCGTAAAGAATGCCATGCATTCCTGCAAGGGGCGCGCCGGCGCTTTTACCGTGCATGCTAAGATGAACTGGACGGGGCTGGTTTTCACCTGGTCGATGGCGCCCAACGAAGCGCATCTTTTTGCGCATGGGTTGTCGCCCTATGCGCTGGGGGCTTATCGTAACTACCTGATGTCGGAGCAGGTCGTCGTGCCCGTCGGCTTGGAGAATCCCGATGATCTTACCGAAGACGATGTCGTTCGGGAATACATGCGCATCATTCGCGCGGGATGGCACCAAAAGGAGACGATCCATCTCGGGCGGAGAGGGGGCGGCTGTGGCTATCTCAAGGGGGAAATTGCCGACAAGGCGAATATTGCCTGGTTCAAGCGCAAGTATCCCGAGGAGCGATGGCGAAAAATTGTCCGGCATGGATATAAAGTGGCCTATGAGAAAGCCCTGCATCAGTTCAAGCGCAGATCCAACCTGCGAGGGGTGCGCGAAGAAATGGAGCGCGCGTTGTCCGCCAGGGCGGCGGAACGTGCCTTTTACGGTGCGGATGATGCGGCGATGGAGGCCTTGAAAAAGGAGCAGGAGATCTTGTGGGAGGCCATGAGCAAACCGCGAATTATCCTTGAGTCGGCGGCTTTTGTTTGGATGGTGAAGAAAAGCGATGGACAAGGCGAAGCTTAATGAAGCTGTCGAGCGGTATCTGAATGGGGCAGGCGATCTGCCGGGCTTTGACTTTGCCGCTGCGGTGGATGCGCATGAACGCTTCCTGCTCCATGCGGCGAAGCGTCTTTTGAAGAGCTTTGCGCCTGACCGACGGCAGGACGGCAGGGATGATTTCCTGCTGGCTCTGCGCAACTATCTTCTTTCGATGCAGGGGAAGATCCGCGTGGATGGCGTGCCGATTCCCGAGGACAATGCCTATGGGCTTATGCGGGACGCTTCGGACGGCAGGTGGCATGCCGTCGCGCAGTTTCCCGACTATGTCAATCGCATGTTCGCGGAAACCGTGTTCTTGGCACAGCCGGCATCGCACAGGACGTCCTCTGGCGGTTTTTCCCTGCATACGGATCCGGCGATTCGCAGGCTCACGGGCTTTCGCCGCTTCAAATCCGTGGCGCAGAAGCTTGCCGTATATGGGGCGCTCCATCTGTCGGACGGCTATGCGGCGCTCATATCCCTGCCGACGGGCGGCGGCAAGAGCCTCATCACGCAGACTCTCGCGTATCAAAGGGAGGGCTTGACCATCGTCGTTGTACCGACGGTGTCTTTGGCGATCGACCAAGTGCGCACGGCGAAAAAGATTGTACAGTCTGCCCATGTCAATGAAGAAATCTTTTGCTACCACAGCGGCGTCGCCATCGCGCCGATCTTACAGGCGATCGAGAAGAAGACGGCGAAGATGCTCTTCATATCTCCCGAAGCGCTGCTCAAGAACGAGGGCTTCGCCGAGGCGATCAAGAAGGCGAATGCCGCGCGCTACTTAAGAAACCTTGTGATCGATGAGGCGCATATCGTCGTCGATTGGGGCGCGTCCTTCCGCGTCGATTATCAGTGTCTGGAATCGTGGCGCAGGATGCTTCTGGCGACCAATCCAGGCATTCGGACGGTTCTTCTTTCCGCGACGTTTGATGAGCCTTGCTGCACCGTTCTCAAAGACTTTTTTTCTGAAGGCGGCGAGAAATGGCTCGAAATACGCTGCGACGCTTTGCGCCATGAGCCGCGCTATATGCTCGTCAAGGCGAAATCGTATGACGACAAGCAGCGAAAGATGCTCGAACTCGTGCAAAAAATGCCGCGCCCCATGATCGTCTATACGGCAAGGCCCGTGGAGGCGGAAGACGTCGCTGACTTCCTCCGCGCACATGGGATCCGCAATGTCGAGACCTTCACGGGCGAGACGACGGGCGCTGTGCGAAAGGAACGGATCGATGCCTGGGCGGACGATCAGTTTTCCGTCATGGCGGCGACATCCGCCTTCGGCGTCGGCGTTGACAAGGGCGATGTGCGGACAGTGCTTCATCTGTACGTTCCGCCCAATGCCAATGCCTATTACCAGGAGCTGGGGCGCGGCGGGCGCGACGGCTTGCCGTGCCTGAGCATCATGCTGTGCACGGATGATGATGTACAGGCGGCCTTTCAGCGCATTTCCAAGAGGGTCATGACGACGGAAAAGATTGTCGGACGCTGGAACAGCATGTATAAAAATCCTCATTCGAGGCGTATGAACAATCTCGTCTATCTCGACACGTCGATTTCTCCGAGCTATGCCGACCGTGATGTTTTCGATGATGCGCCGACTTCCGAAGCTGATCGGAATTGGAATATCTATGTGCTCTTATTTCTGCGCCGATGCGGACTGATTAAAGTCCGTGAGGTAATTCCCGATTCGTCGAAGTATGTATTTGTTGTTGAGATCACGGATGACGCGCTCCGTGCGGATGAGGAAGAGCAGATGGAGCGGATCGGCGGCTATCGTGAACAGGAGTGGGCGTATTACGTCAAGGCTTTCGGCTCGATGCGAACGGCGATAAAAAATTGCGGGCGTGACTGTTGGTCAGAGATGTTTTACGAGACATACGACAGAGTTTCGGAGTTCTGTGCCGGTTGTGATGCACATGACGAGGTATGCGACGCTGATTTTTTGGACTACCCGCTCAAAGTTCCCGTGCAGCTGCCGACGAAAACATTTGCTGCAGATCAGCTCGCTTTGTTTGCCGGAGCGAAGAGCATCATCACGATCCCGAGGCCGGAGGAGCGGGCGGCTCTCATGGAAGCTCTTTGCCGCTATCGGCTTGCAGCCTATATTTCCTGCGATGACGCCCTGTCGGAGACCGTCTTGGAGAAAATCAACGCGCCGACGCACTTCATGATTCTTTACAAGAAGGATTTGCAGGAGTTGATCAAGAAGAAAGCATACTACTACCTTTCCGGCATCATTGCCGTCGAGTACGGCGGCTCCGCGAAGGATGTATGGAACTTGCTGCAATACGTCGCCCAATATCTGAGCGAGCGTCAGGAAATCAAACTCGTCCATATTTTGCAGGAGAATACGTATTTTGAAGGACAGGACAAGTCTTTTGCCGATCTTGTGGACGGCGCTGTACTGCCTGTGAGCGCCATTCTTTAGGAGGTCACATGTTTCGAGAAAAGATGAAGACGCCCGCCATCCCCGAGCGCGTGTACACGCTGTGCAAGATCGTCGAGAAAAAGCCGCTGACAGTGCAAGAGCTGAAAAATAAGATGGAGCCTGATTACCTGCAGCAGTCGACATCGTATTTTGTCGATTACCGAGAGGCGGCGGAGGAGTTGGGACTGATCGGCGTCACGGATCAGAATGTCGAGCTTGCCGCAGATCCTTTGGCCGTGCGCTCGATGGCGGACATGCGGCGATATGTCAACGGCAGGCTGGAAGAGTTTGCTGACGGGCAGTTCTATCGGGTCACGAAGGCCTACTATGCGCGAGGGGCAAACGTGCTGCACGGGGAGCAGAATGTCGCCAATCTCGCGCCTTCGTTCGAAGAAGAGATCGGCCGTCCGCTCGATGCCAAAGCGATGCGTGCATGGCGCTTTTGGATCGTATACCTCGGCTTTGGGTATTTGCATGGGATGTTCCTCGTGCCCAATGCCGATGTTTTTCTGCACGATCTCATGGACGGCACGGATTTTGAAAAGCATCATGCGTATTCCTTTGGTGAATTTATCGAAAAGATTCTGCCGCGCGCCGGAATCGTCATTGATGCTGATCCGTCGAATCGACAGCTCAGTTATGGCGTTTCCAATGGGCTGCGCACGCTGCACGATGCCGGCGTCATTCGCATGGAGCACATTCTCGATCAGCAGGATATCTGGAGCTTGTACCCGCTGAAGGCGCATGACGTTGAGATTACGGTCACGAACGTCACGATTCTCGAATAGGAGGGCAGGACGTGGATGTAACGATTGCGAGAGAGCGGCTTGCCTCTGTCGTGAGGCCGGACTCGATCACGTATTCCCAAGGTGATTTTTTGGCGACCCATGTTGCCGTCAAACGCCTTCGGCTGATGAATAAGTTCGATATCACACCGTCTGACGGCAAGGAGTACTCTGAAGAAGAAATATACAAGGCGATTATTCTTAACGAGGAGAACAAGCATCAATTCATCGCTGTATACGGGCAGAGCGGCACGGGGAAATCGCATCTGATTCGTTGGTTTGAAGCCAAGTATCGCCACAACAAGCCCGCGCAGGAGGTCGTGCTCTTCATTCGCAGGAGCGACAACACGCTGAAGGGCACGATCCGGCAGCTCCTGGATATGCCCGAGGTGCAGGAGATTGCCAACAAGGACGCCTATGACCGCTTGCTGAAAGCGGCGGCCTATGAAGATGAGAACAAGCTCAAAGGGCGGCTGTACCATGAAGTTCTGAACGAGGTGGAACACGACGAGGAAGAGCGCTCGATTCATCTGAAAAATATCGAGAGGAAGCGTCTGATCGCCTTTTTGAACAACGAGGTGGTGCGCGTGCGCCTGGAAGCGGCGGACGGCCCGATCGAGCGCATTTATTCGAAGATCGCCGAAAATTCCCTCGTGGACAGGGATACGATCGCGCAGTTCACCGCGGAGGATTTCTTCATTTCGGCAGAACTTAGTGATCAGATCGAGCGCGCCGGCGTCGATCCCAAGGCGATGAAGATGGTGCGCGCCTTGATGGCGGATGAGGACGGCAGGGAAGAGGCGGAAAAGGTTGCCGCCTATCTGAACCAGTTTGTCAATGACGTCGTTCAGCGCTGTGCAGGCATTGCTGCCGGCGATTTTCGCGATATCTTCCGCGACATACGCAGGGAGTTGTTTCGGCTCGGCAAGAGTCTGACGCTCTTCATCGAGGACGTCACATCTTTTACGGGCGTCGACGATGCGCTGCTCGACGCCCTGATCGTTGAGCATACAGGCATGAATGAGGGGGAGAAGCTCTGCCGCATCTCGTCGATCATCGGCACGACGGGCAACTACCTGCAGCACAACTTCCGCGACAATCATAAGGATCGCATCACGCAATACGTCTACATTCCGAGCGACGCTTTCGATGAAGCGGGGCTGTTTGAATTCGTCGGACGCTACCTCAACGCGATGTCCGTGCCCGAATCTCGGATCGCCGACTGGCTGGAAAATGCAGCCGAGCCTGCGGACTATCCTGTGCATACGGTGAAAGAGGGAAAGAATTGGGAGTTTGTGCCGATCGAGTTTGACAAGAAGCTGTGCCTCTATCCGTTTACGAAAAACAGCATTCGTTATCTCTATCAGCACGCCCTGAAGCAGAATCAGCAGACGCCGCGCTACATCATCCGCGATGTGATCGAGCCGGTGGTCAATGATATTTTGAACGGCAGAGAAAAATTCCCGAGCCTGCCATGGAGCCTTGTGGGGACGAATACGACGCTGAGCTACCGCATCGAGTCGCAGATTCGAGACGAGCAGGAGGCGGCGCGAGTCCTGCGCTTTTTGAGCATCTGGGGAGACGGCACGCCCGATCAATTCACGAAGGACGGCGTCGTCTATCAGGCGGGCGTTCGAAGCGACATCCTCGAAGAGTTTGCCATGCCGCCCCTGCGTCTGTCCGAAGTCGAGGCGCAGAGGCCTGCAGCGGCCGCCGCGCCTGCTCCTGCCGCAGGGAAAAAAGCGGTGGCGAGCCTTGCAGAAACGTCTGTTGAGCCGCCTGTCATTTCTGTAGGAAGGGTGGAAAAGGTCGAAAGGGCTGTCGCGGTCTTGAGCAAATGGGTCGAAGGACAGGCGATTGATGTTTCCTCGACAGGCGGCACGAGCGGCGCTCTGCGCGCTGCCCGCGACGACATCGCCAAATATTTGCTGTCGGCAATTTCGTGGCAGGCGGAGGGGATTTCCCTCGATCAGATGGGGAAGATTCAGGATTCCAGTGCGCCTCTCGTGGATTTTGAGAATCAAACGAGGGAGCGCACGCAGGGGCTTTATACGATGCCTGCCAGCCGCGAGTCCATGCACATCATCGCGGCCTTTTTGCGTTGGCGCGAATATGGCGGGCAGAGCTGGGCTTATCCCGAGTCAGATTTAGACGCGTACCTGATCACTTCGTGGACTTCGCGCATAAAAAGCGCTCTTCTCAAAGCCGTGCGCGAAAACGCGGATGCAGACGCCTCATATATCGAAGCCGCCATCGCCGCTGAAATCTACCGGCAGATTCTTGGCGGCGAGTTTCGCGAGAAGAGCTTGAAGAATCTGACGGTGCGTCATCTCTTTGAGAAGAAGGAGAAGAAAGCGGCGGCAGACAGCCATGTGCGGGAGTGGAGTGCCCTTTGTGCGCTGCTCTCGCAAAAGGGCGCCGACGAGACAAACAGGAAAACGGTTCGTCAATATTTCAACATCACGCAGGGAGACGGCGGTTCCGTGATCGTCCTGGATGAGCCGAATCTGACGCGCACGCTGCGCAAAGTCAAGTCGAACAGGCTCTCTGTGCCGGAGACGGCCTTCGAGATGCAAGATCCCGTCAAGCGCAGGCGCGATGTGTTCGACCATTTGAAAAAGATCGTTGAGCGCGTCGGCAAGGTCGCCGATGCCGAGCAGGAGAAGGCGCGGGGCATGATGGAAAAGATTCGCGCCTTTTGGGGGACGGATGAGTTCGATGACGGCGAGGCGATGGAAGAGGACGATCTTCTGATGCTGGCGGAACGCGTCAAAGCCTTCTACGACGAGGCCAATCGCACACAGTTCTCCGTGGCGTTCTTTTTGACCGATCCGGTGAAGAAAGGGGCAAAGCAGATCGCCAAGGCGTTGAGTGATGTCGGCGGTGTGTTGGAAGAGAAAGATCCGTTGGCGGTGCTCCTAGCGTTTTCGGGCGATCCTCTGACGGACTTGAAGCCTTTGCTCGACTTGTTCGAGCGATTGGAAGCCGACTTCAAAAAGATCGACGCCGAGATGGCAAAGCGGCGGGCGGCATTGGGTGGAGAAGATTCTGAGGAGCATTCAGCCGCTCGCTATGAGAAGGAACTGCAGAAGCTTGAGGAGGGCCGTTCCTGCTTCACGAAGGAGGCGCAGGCATGATCTTCGATGTGCTCGATCAAAAAATGAAAGATATGAAAGCTCTGCGCCAGAGGGAAGAGCGACGGGCGAACCAAAAGCAGCAGGCGGCTCTCGATCAGAAGTACCGTGCTGTGGTCGAGGAGGTGGAAAGATTTTCTGACTCCTTGGCGTGTGTTCGCGATACGCTGGAATTTCCCGTTTCGGAGGAGCTTCGGACAGACTGCCTGACGCTGCTCGATGAGCTTGAGGCTGCCGTGAGTACTGGGTACGCTGTGCAGGAAAGCGTGGAAAAAGCGAAACGCCGCTATGATGCGCTTCACGGACAGATGAAAAAGGCGTGGTCGGCATATTTCCGCAGTTATACGGCGGGTACATGGAACACGCTGCGCGTCATTCGAGGAATCGACGAAGAAAAGACAGATCGCTGTATGGAAGAGATTCAGACAGCGAAAGACTGGTCTGCAGAGACGAAGGTATTTATAGGTTTGAAAGCGGTAATGAAACGTGCCGCTGATTTGATCCAGAGCTTGGAGATGGAAGAGGAGACGGTGGAGTTTCTGACGAAGATGACCTCGGGCAAAGCTACGGCGGCTGATCTCAGCGAGGGAGTCGTGGCTTGGCTTCGCAAGGAAGGGATGGAAAAGAAGATCCGGCTGTCGTTTCTTGCCCACTGATGCGCGGCGCTCATTTGCACTTCGCTGATTGACTTTTGCATGGAGAGCTCATATACTCAAGAAATATTGATCAGAGGAACAGGAGCACGATACGACGATTATGGGAAATGTAACGAAGGAAAATATCACCTCCATGATGGCGACGATCCAAGACCTCTATATGTCCGACGACATCCCCTGGATGATCGGCTATTCGGGCGGCAAGGACAGCACCGCCGTTGTGCAGCTCGTCTGGCTGGCGCTCGAGGCTCTCCCCCCGGAGAAGAGGAAGAAGTCCGTGCATATCATGAATACCGATACTCTGGTGGAGTCGCCGGTCGTCTCCAAGTGGGTGGAGAGGTCGCTTGCAGCGATGCGCGATGCTGCTGCAGCGCGTCAACTGCCTTTCATTCCGACGCGACTCGTGCCCGACTACGATCATACATTTTGGGTGAATCTTCTCGGCAGGGGTTACCCGTTCCCACGCATGAAGTATCGCTGGTGCACGGATCGGCTGAAGATCCGTCCCGTGAACGACTTTATCAAGAAGAAGCTCGCCGAGCACGGCGAGATCATTCTCGTTCTGGGAACGCGCAAGACGGAGAGCGCGCGCCGCCATCGCACGATGACGAACCTTGAAAAGAAGCGGGTTCGAGAGCTTTTGAGTCCCAATCCGACACTGGCCAATGAGCTGGTGTTTTCTCCGTTGGAAGCATGGTCGAATGATGATGTCTGGATGTTTCTGATGCAGTACAAGAATCCTTGGGGCTATGCCAATCAGGATCTTTTGACCATGTATCGCGGGGCGACGGCGGACAACGAATGTCCTCTGATGCTCGATGAGAGTTTGCCGTCGTGCGGCAAGAGCCGTTTCGGCTGCTGGGTTTGCACCATGGTCGAGAGCGACAAGTCGATGGAAGCGATGATCGCCAACGACGAGGAGAAGGAATGGATGCTGCCGCTGCTGGAATTTCGAAATGAATTCGGCGATCTGGCGCACGATCGCGAGCGCCGCAGCTTCCGGCGCATGCGCGGACACCTGCAAGGCAGTCATGGACAGCTCTTTCACGGGCCGTACAAAAGGGAGGTTCGCGAACGTTGGTTGCGCCGCCTGTTGGAGATTCAGAAGAAAATTCGGGAAACGGGACCGGAGGAGTTTCGCGATCTTGAGCTGATCCACCTCGAAGAGCTGCAGGCGATTCGCCGCATCTGGGTTCTGGAAAAGCATGAATTTATCGATTCTGTTCCGACGATTTATGAAGATGTGATGGAAGAGCCGTTCTGTGATCCGACATGGCTGCCCTTGGATAATTTTGCCAAGGACGAGTGGGATGTTTTGGCGGGGGTCTGCACGCGCATGTACGGCGGGGAAGAGCTGGCCTTTGAAATGATGTATACGCTTGTCGATCTGGAAAACCGCGCCTCGGGGATCGGTGCGCGCAAGGGGCTCCTTGAGGCGATGGAGGCCGTGATCGGGCGATCCTTCTACAAGGACGAAGCCGATGCAGTGCGGTATTATACGGAACGCATGAGACGAAAAAAGGAAATGGGCGCAGAATATAACGAAGCGTTTTTGGATGCCGCCTTGCCCGACCGTTCGCAAGAACCTTTGGATATTGAGGATGAAAGCCGATGATAATCAAGAAGCTCACGCTGCAGAATTTCGGCGTCTATGCCGGGGAAAACACCTTCTCTTTTTCGCATACGCGCCCCATCATCTTGATCGGCGGCATGAACGGCCACGGCAAGACGACTTTTCTCGAAGCGATCCTCTTGGCGCTTTACGGCGCGAATTCCATCGCTTATAAAGAGAGTGCGCACAGAACGTATGGGAAGTACCTGCGCGCCTATGTGAACAAGAGCAGCGGCGAGAAGTGTGCCTCGGTGGAGCTGACATTCCTCATGGACGAGAGCGAGCAGAGTGAATATCGGATTCGCCGTGCTTGGACCGCTGCCAAAGGAGACGGAGAGACGATCACCGTTTGGGAAAATGGCGCGTACAGCGAATTTTTGACGGCAAATTGGGCGATGTTTGTGGAAAATATTCTCCCGTCGGCGCTGGCACGCTTTTTCTTTTTCGACGGGGAAAAAATTGCCGAACTGGCGCTTGATGAAAACAATGTGCAGATGAAGGACTCCGTGCGCTCCATGTTGGGGATCGGCGTTCTCGACGGTTTGAAGGGCGACCTATCCCGCATCGTGCGGCGCTTGGCACGCAGCGGAAAAAAGGAAGACGCATCTGCTGGATTGGAGGATCTGCGGCAGGAAAAGGAGCGCCTGGCGGTGCAGCTGACCGGGCTGGAGGCAGCGGGCGCACGCCTGGAGATGCAGGCAGAAGAGCGGCAGGCGGCGATTGATGAACTGCACCGCCAATATGAGATCAAGGGCGGCGCGGCGGCGCAGGAGCGGCAGAGCCTCATGCAGCGCCGCGCGGATCTTTTGGCAAAAATCGAGCGCAACAAGGGCGCGCTGGCGGAATGTGCCGCCGGAGAATTGCCGTTCGCCTTGGTGCGCGATCTCATCAGCGAGGTTAAGCTGCAGTCGGAAGATGAGCACGATGATTTGATCATGAGGCAGGCGCTCGGCATGATGGAAGGGCTGCTCGAAGGATATGCCGCCAAGCACGAAGGCGCACGGCAGGCGAACGCCGATTTCTTGGCATACGTCCGCGAAGAGACGGAACGGAGGGCGGCAGAGCCGCTTTACCAAGTGTCGGATCATGCTCTGTTCCAACTCAATGCGCTGCTCGATCATCTGCTTGCCGAGAGTGTGGAAACGGCACGGCGGCTGCTGGACGAAAAGGCGTTGCTGCAGAAAAAACTCGACGAGGCGGAGCGCCATCTCGCTGTGGATCTCGATGAAAAAACTCTCGGCGCGTTGTTCAGCCGCATCAAGGCGGAGGAATCCGCGCTCGTGCAGCTGAAGATCGATCGGACGGCAAAGGAGCAGGAAACGGCTGCTTTGCGCGCGGCGCTTCATGCCGCTGATGCCGAATATCGAAGGCAGGCGGAAGCATATCTGCACGATGCGGAGCTGCGCGACGATCGGCAGCGCATGAGAAAATACGCCAACATGGCACTGCGCCTGACGGAAGAATTTACCGTCGAGCTGCAGCGGCGAAAAATTGGCGTGCTCGGCGATACCGTCACAGAATGCTACAAGAAGCTGGCGAACAAGAAGAACATGATCGAGCGGATCGTCATGGATGCGGATACCTTGGAACTTGCCTACTTGGATGATCGAGGCGAAAAGGTGGCGAAGGACTCGCTGTCGGCGGGCGAAAAGCAGTTGATGGTGATCGCTGTCCTCTGGGCGTTGGCCATCTGCTCGAAGAAGAAGCTCCCCGTGATCATCGATACGCCGCTCGCGCGTCTCGACTCCATGCATCGGACATCGCTCGTCACGACATATTTCCCGCAGGCGGGAAGTCAGACGATCATCCTGTCGACAGATGCGGAGATTGATGAAAATTATTACGCGATGCTGAAGGATTCGGTCGGCGATGAATTTACGCTGCACTACGATGAGGCGACGAAGAGCACGACGATTTTGAAAGGATATTTCCGCGACGATGATCATTAAACAAGTGCGCCTTTCGCAACAGGCGAAGGATCAGCTCGCCCGCTTGAAAGGCAAGACGGGCATCAAAAATTGGAATATTCTCTGTCGCTGGGCGCTTCTCTATTCGCTTGCAGAAAAAAACGTGCCTGCCGACCTTCCCCTTGCCGCAGACAGCAATCTGGAAATGTCGTGGTATACGTTCGGCGGTGAATATTACGAGATCTATGAGGCTTTGATCAAGGCGTGGTGCATGCGCATGGAGATCGAGGCGGATGATGAAACGGCGGCGAAGTATTTTCGTCTGCACCTTGAGCGCGGTATCGCATATCTCTCGGGCACGGGCTTCATCAAGAGCATGGATGACTTATTGGCACTGGCGGTGAAGAAATCATGAGCATCTATTTGGACTGGAACGCATCCGCACCGATCGCGCCCGAGGTCGTAGAGACGATGATGGAAGTATACCGAAATCAGATCGGCAATGCGGACAGCCGCACGCATGCTTATGGCGAGGCTGTGCGAGCCGTTGTGGAACATGCGAGGAAACAGGCGGCGGCGCTCTTGGGCGTGACTTCTGCCGAGGTGTTCTTCACGAGCGGTGCGACGGAAAGCAGCAATATCGCAATCCAAGGCCTTGCGGCATATGCCGAGAAGAGCGGCAGACGCCATATCATCACGTCCGCCATCGAGCATAAGGCGGTTCTGGAGACGGTGAAGGCGATGGGGCGGCGGGGCTTCGCTGTGGACATCGTCGCACCCGAGCCGTCCGGCCGCGTGGCGAAAGAGAAGATCATGGAAAAGCTGCGAGCGGATACCCTGCTCGTCAGCCTCATGCATGTCAACAACGAAACAGGAGTTATCCAGCCCGTGGAAGAACTGGGCGCGGAGTTGGAAAAGAGGGAGATTCTCTTTCATGTGGATGCTACGCAAAGCTGCGGCAAGCTCGTCGATGAACTGCGGCGGCTGAAATACCGCATGCTCTCTTTCAGCGCGCACAAAATGCGCGGTCCGCAGGGCGTCGGCGTGCTCGTGCTCAAAAAGCGTGATTATAAGCTGCCTCCCGTAAAGGCGATCCTCTACGGCGGCGAGCAGGAGCGCGGCATTCGTCCGGGCACGATTCCCGCAGCTCTCGCGGCAGGCTGCGGCAAGGCCTGTGAGCTTGCCGCCATGCGATATAGAGAGGACGGCGACAAACTGCAGCAGATCAAAGCGATGCTGCTGCAGATGATCGATGAAGCAGGGCTTGCGTACTCG
>ERZ772960.1620-NODE-1620-length-17643-cov-2.514044_pt1 | contig 17643 bp, 16 predicted proteins | sample MGYA00580678_ERZ772960 | MGnify/ENA primary metagenome ERZ772960 (study PRJEB29015, sample SAMEA2737930) | human oral metagenome | biome: human oral; feature: human-associated habitat; material: dental | place: China | collected 2059 ... | reverse complement strand
GTGGCGCAATGTACGTATTGCTCCCTCTGTTACGCATATGTTTCGTAACAATGGCGCCAGCGCATGGTACATTGATTTCGATGCCCACTATGTGGTATCTGTGACGCGCTATTTTGCGTTCTATCCGATCGGAGGCATGGGAATGTCTGTATGGGACTTCAAAGGGTCTGACGGAAATCGTACCCGTTTGGGATTGAATGTCGGGATAGGCGCCGAACTTTACGCTACGGACGAAATATCGGTGGGTACGGACATGAAATACAATCTGACGAAAGATTATGATCAGGCTTTGGTAGCCGTCAGGGTCGCTTATCATTTCTGAACGGACTGATTGACCCTCTCTTGAAGGACAGGCTTAGAGCGCTTTCTGAAACAAAAGTGATTTATTTACCGAACCGTTGTAAAGTTTTCCTTACAACGGTTCGGTTTTTTATGGCTTATCAGAGATATCCCGTCTCCAACCCCAAACGACTAATTTATGAAAAAGTTACAGGCTGATTTTTACGCCGGCAAAGAAGCTGCGCGGCATGCCTGGTCCGTAGATGTAAGCCGAGACGCGTGCCGGTCCTTTGTCGAAATCGTCTTGAAAAGCGTTGAACATATTTTGTATACCTGCATAGATTTGCATCGTATAGACGTTATAGATCGGAAAATTATAGGCCAGGCGGCATCCCATCTCGAAGAAGGAGGGTGTTTGAAACGTACGCGGACCGTAGGTCGTTGCTGTCTGCCCTTTGCCGTGTTGCATACGGTCCGGATGGATCGTTGCCGAGGGTTTACCGTTGAACAGGGTTAAGCTGCCATCATCTTCGGTCGGGATTTCGTGCCCGGTCAGCATATTTCCTGTGTAGTTTCCGGAAATCGACAAGGTGAAATCACGTGTAAAGTTAACCGTGCTTACGAAGTAGGCATACAGATTCGGTGTGCGATACATACGGCGCGTTTTGTACGTATCGTCTTCGTGCCACTGCTGTTCCTTATTCCAAAGACTCTTTTGCGCCGTAAGTCCGGCTTGCAGTTGCCATGTATTCAGATAGGCAATCTTACCTTCAAAATTCAGTCCGTACACTTTGGCTCCTTCTGAATTTTTACGTATTTTGAGGATTTGTTTCATGCCTTTCACCACAGTATCTTTTTGGTTGAAACTGAAAGCATCGACAAGACTTGTATAAAATCCTTCGGCCAGAAGGTTCAACTGCCATGCCCCCATACGGTGATACCAATCGATCGACCCGCTGAAACTGTGAGAGGTCTCTTCTTTCAGACCGGGTGCATTTTGCGAAAGAATAAGGTCGCCGCCGGCATTGTCGACGTGCAGGTCTTCATCGAAAATCTGAGGAGCCCGGAATCCTTTGCTGTAACTTAACCGGAAGCTGAAGGCCTGAGACGGGTTGTAACGCAGGTTGACACGAGGACTGAAAATCATGTCTTTCACCAGCGAATGTTTGTCAAGGCGCGCACCGAGAAGGATGCTCCAATGATTGTTTTTCCACTCGTTCTGCAGGAAAGCGCTCCGGGTGTTGACTTTCTGCATGAGCGGAGCTTCTCGATAACCACTTACGTCATCAAGCTTATCGTGTGTGTATTCCAATCCGGCCGTAAGAGTTGCCGGCATAAACAACAGTTGGGGCATCTCATAAGCATATTGCGCACCGAACATATGCGTTAATCCTCCCGTTCGTCCGTACGAAGCCATACGCTTGTTCAGTTCGAGCATGTCTTCATTGCTTAATCCGTTATTGATTTTCGGAAAGAAGTTGGCGGCCAGTTCTTCTTCAATCTTTTCATCGGATATACCGGGGGTGGCTTTTTTCAGATTTTCGATAAACTGATCTTTGGCTTTTTCGATGTTCTTTTTACCTTCGGCCATGATTTCGTTGGCCGTCTTGTCTCCACCTCCGTAGTAGCTCTTACGGTCGACTTTCATGAATGAAGCATATGCATTGAAACGATGTCTGCCGTTCGGGCTGAATAAGCTGTAATTCAAACTTCCAGTGTTGTTCGTGTGTTCCAGTTGTTCGGCTACGTGAGCATTATGAGGTTCTTCTTTAAGCAAATCACCGCCACGGCGAAACTCGTGGGTGTTATGATATTCGGCAGTTAGTTTCGAGTAGTTGCTCGGCTTTACATATGCCCGGAAACCCAGGGTACGACCATCGAGTACAGGCGTTTCGGTATAACCGTCTCCATCGTGGTCGTAGCCCGAGCGATGGCGGGTCTGTCCGAACATCGTAATCCCTAATTTATGGTTATCCGAAACGATAGCTCCATTAAAGTTCGTTGTATTCTCGAAGGTGTTCAATCCGCCTAAAGCACGTGTCTGATGTGAGATACTGGCTGAATTATTCAGCGGTTCGCGGGTGATGATATTGATGGTACCCGCAATGGCTGACGAACCGAACAAAGCGGATCCTCCGCCCCGTACCACCTCTACACGTTCGATCATGTTGGCGGGAATTTGCTCCAGACCGTACACACCGGCAAGTGCGCTGAATACCGGACGCGAATCGATCAAAATCTGTGAGTAAGGACCGTCCATTCCGTTGATACGTACTTGACTGAACCCGCAGTTTTGGCAATTCGTTTCCACGCGTACACCCGGTTGAAACTTCAATCCCTGTGAGATGTCAGTCGACTGCGTACGTTCAAACAGTTTCATGTCAAGTACATTGACTAATGCAGGGGCCTCGCGACGCATCGTCTCGCTCCGGGTAGCGGAAACCACGACCTCGTCGATAGCCAATGCCTCCTCTTCAAGTAAAAAGTTCACTTCAAGCAAAGTGTTGGCTTTCGTAGTCACCTTTTTCGTGACTTTCTTGTATCCGATAAAGGAAACTTCGAGCGTAAGGTCTCCTACAGGCAGGTCTTTCAGCATCGGTTGTTACGCCGATAGTGGTGCCTTTTACCTGGATGTTGATATAAGGCAAATGCTCTTTTGTAGTGGCATCTTGTACATGACCGGTAATGTTGGCATCCGTTCCACGTTTAATCTGTTCCGGACTGTCGTTTGTTCCGTCGGCAAGCATCATCGACGGGAGCAAAAATAAAGCAAAAAGTATACGATAAAATGATTTCATATGATTTGTTTTTGTTGGGATGAAGCACATCCTTTCATACCTTGCCCAGCATTGATTGACTGTGTACTGTAAGATGTAAATAGTCGATAACGCTAACGCATGGCACAAGACAAGAATGGTCTCCATCTTAATGAATAAAGATATAATAAAATAGAATATTCCTGTTCTGATAATTTATATATCAGGATATACGACGTATTTCCATACCGGATGACGGTATGATTCCTGTTGTCTGGCACTCATGAGGTCGGACAGGTGAAAAATAAGTTTTAACAGTGAGGGGGACCCCGCAGCGATAAGGAAGTTGTTTCCCGGGTAATGCCTTTATGAATCGTCGGGCTGACGATGATGCCGGAGAGTCGTGTAAAAGGTTTACAGAAAGCACCCGGTAGAAATGCCAAGATTAACCATGCGTTCAAAGAGGTGATGGTTACAAAACCTGCCGATGTATGAGTATGATTTCCCGTGTCGGGCGCATCGGAATAGGGATGCGAATGGGTAATCCATCGGCCGTTGATGCGATGCGTATGGTAAAAGAGCGTCGTACTGCCCGCATATCCTATAAACAGGATAAGCAACCAGATGGTCGTTATCTTTTTTACTGTCCGCGTCATGTTCATCGTCTCGCTCTATTGGTATGGGTATCATGGCTTCCGCATAATACGAAAATACCCGTTTCAATTCGGCTGCAAAGTAAAAACATTCATTTGGATTATACAATCCCTACTATTGGCTATATGTCGTTCGTCGATTGCATGCGATGAAACACCGTCACTCTGCAAAATTTCTTTTCTTCTTGCAAAAAAACAGAGAGAAGACGTTGTCTATACCGAATATGTTATTACCTTTGCCCCCTTGATTTACATATAGAAAAGGACAACGAAAAAAAGATGGAAAATGTCAGCTATGCTTTAGGGTTAAGCATTGGTAATAACTTTCGCGCTTCGGGCATCAAGGAATTGAAAATGGACGACTTTCTCAAGGGATTGAAGGATGTTTTTTCCGAAGCGGAGCCCGCTATCGGTTACGACGAGGCCAAACAAATTCTCCATGATTTTTTTATGAAATTACAGGCTGAAAGGCTTGAAATAAATAAGCAGGCCGGTGCGGAGTTTTTACGTATCAACAAAGAAAAGGCGGGCGTGGTAACGTTACCCAGCGGTTTGCAGTATGAAGTACTGAAAACAGGTGATGGAACGAAGCCGAAAGCTTCTGACAAGGTGAAATGCCATTATCATGGGACACTTATTAACGGCACCGTGTTCGACAGTTCCGTACAGCGCGGTGAACCGGCAACGTTTGGCGTATCGCAGGTGATTCCCGGATGGGTTGAGGCGTTGCAATTGATGAATGTGGGCTCCAAATGGCGTCTGTTCATCCCTTCCGAACTGGCCTACGGGGAACGTGGAGCCGGCGAAACGATTGAACCCAACAGTACGCTCGTGTTCGAGGTTGAACTGCTTGATATTGTATGATAGGAATTGATCAATAGATAATAATAAAGAAAATGAAGAAAGTAAATGTGTTAATGACGGCGGCTGCAGTGGCCGCAGGGATGGTAATCACCTCGTGTAATCAGCAGGGTGGAGTAGCAAATGTGGCGCTAAGCGCTCCGATCGACAGTGCAAGCTATGCGTTGGGTATTAACATCGGAAGTAACCTGAAGGAAAACCTGAAAACGTTCCCCGGTGAAAAACCGGTCAATCACGATGCTTTTATGAGCGGATTGATGGCCGCAATGAAAGACTCGGCAGCCATGAAAATGACTCCTGAAGTGGCTCAAACGTATGTGAATGACTATGTCATGAAGATTCAGCAGGCTGATGCTGAAGCCGAATTGAAAGCCGGTCAGGATTTCCTCGCAGCCAATAAAACAAAGGAAGGCGTTATCACGACCGAAAGCGGTTTGCAATATAAAGTGATCACCGAAGGTACAGGGGCAAAACCGACGGCTGAAGATCAGGTAAAATGCCATTATACGGGCAAACTTCTTAACGGAACCGTATTCGATAGCTCGGTACAGCGTGGTGAACCGACAGTCTTCGGGGTAGGTCAGGTAATCCGCGGTTGGCAGGAAGTGTTGCAATTGATGCCTGTAGGATCGAAGTATCAGGTGTGGATTCCCTCCGAACTGGCATATGGTCCTAACGGCGCAGGTCAGATGATCAAACCGAATGCAACTCTCGAATTTGAAGTAGAGTTGCTCGAAATCGTAAAAAAATGAGAAACATTCGCATCATGATCGCAAGTGTTACAGTTATCGGAATGATGGCTGCAACGTCTTGTAATACGACGAAGACGGTCGTGGCTCCTCCTGTTCCTCAGGAACCGGTAATGGTTTCGGAACTCGATACGGTAAGCTATGCGCTGGGAGTGAACATCGGTACAAGTTTGAAGGAAAATTTAAAAACATTCCCCGACGGCCCGGTTAATATGGAAGTCTTCACTGATGTTTTGGTGAAGGCGCTGAAAGGGGATACTACCCTGATGATGAATCCGGAGGATGCACAGAATCGTATTCAGAAATATGTCATGGCTGTACAGCAGCGTGAAACCGAGGCCTTGAAAGCCGAAGGGGAGAAATTCCTCTCCGAGAACAAAACGAAAGAAGGCGTTGTTACGACTGAAAGCGGTCTGCAATACAAGGTGCTTACCGAGGGTTCGGGAGCGAAACCGACCGAAGCCGATCAGGTGAAAGTACACTACACCGGCAAGCTGCTTGACGGTACCGTGTTCGACAGCTCCGTACAGCGTGGTGAACCGGCAACTTTCGGGGTTACGCAGGTGATTCGCGGATGGCAGGAAGTGTTGCAACTCATGCCCGTGGGAGCCAAATATCAGGTATGGATTCCGTCCGGACTGGCATATGGAGCCAGCGGAGCAGGTCAGATGATCAAACCTCATGCAACGCTTGAATTTGAAGTAGAGCTATTGGAAATCATCCAACCTGATCACACAGAAGGCACTGAAAAGTAAGCGCACGTACAGGAAAAACGATAGAGAGCTACCTCCACAAAAAGGGTAGCTCTTTTTTTGTGGTTAAGCGGTGCAATGGTTTTTTGGATTTCTATTTATGAATAAAAAGGATTTTCATGTACCTTTCCTTCCGTGAGTTTTTCTAAAAAGAAATCTTTCTTACAACTTTCGAATAACATGATTAAACAACAGATAAAATGAAAAAAAACATTTCTTTCCTTTCTATTACTCTTCTGATGTTACTCTCTTCGTGTTCTTTGCAGAAGAAAAGTACAAAAGAGGAGATTTACGCGCAGATTGAGCTGGGGAATCATACCCTCGCAAGAGAACAGATTGATCGTGTCATGCAAAACGAGCAGCTTACCGAAGAAAAGCGAAAGGCCTACTTGTTTGCCCTTGACTCGTTGCACAGAGTGGAGCTGGATTTCCGGAAGACAAGGTCCGAGGTGGTCGATTGGATTAAAAAGAATTGCGGATTCATGCCTTCCGATTCGCTTTTGGATGCATGGGAACAATCGAATGTGTTGGAGTTTCGGACGATTGACGGAGAAAAGCGTTATTTCCGTAATGCTGCGCCCAATATTTTCAGAGTAGATTCCGCGGCACGGGCACTCTCGAAAAACGCCGCCCCCCGGTCGGATACGCCTCGCGATTCGCTCCTGATCGATGCTTTTACAAATAAAACGGCAACCGATACGAAAGGGAAATACTTGCTTCCGAAGAGAACCGTCCGTCTGCGTTATACTCTCACGGTCGAACCTAATGCGGTGGCCGACGGTGAAACACTGAAAGTATGGCTTCCCTTTCCCCGAAAAGATATAGAACGGCAGACAGACGTTAAACTGTTGTCGACGACACAGGGAAAGTACACCTTGTCGGACGACCGTACCGTCCATACAAGTCTGTATATGGAACAACAGGCAGAGAAAGATCAACCCGCCGTCTTCGGTTTCGAGGCCGAAGTGACGTCGCGTGGCGAATGGTTCGATCTGTCGGAAATTACGGTGAAGCCCTATAATGAAAGGAATGAACTATTCATGACCTACACGGCCGAACGGGTTCCACATATCCGTTTTTCGGCGGATATTCGCCAATTAACCGACAGCATCACGCGCGATGCCCGTACGCCGGTCGAGACTTTACAGGCCGTCTACGCCTATATCACGGCTCATTATCCGTGGGCGAGCGCGCTGGAATATTCGACGATTGCCGATATACCTGCCTATGTGATCAAGAACCGCAAGGGCGATTGCGGGCAGGTCGCCTTGCTGCTGATTACGATGTTGCGTTATAAAGGAATCCCGGCTCGCTGGCAGAGCGGATGGATGACGCATCCGGGAGAAGTGAATCTGCACGACTGGGCGGAAGTATATTTCGAAGGTACGGGATGGGTACCGGTCGATGTGTCGTTTGGACGTGGCGGACCTGTAGCGATCGCTCCCGGACGATTCTTTTTTATGAGCGGTATCGACTCGTATCGGCTGTATATCAATTCGGACTATTCGGGCGCGTTCTATCCCCCGAAAGAGTTTCCGCGAAGCGAAACGGTCGATTTTCAACGAGGCGAAGTGGAATCCCGCCATGGAAATCTTTATTTCGACCGATGGGAGTATGATATGGAAATCACGTATCGGTAAAAAAGAAAGGTTGGTTAGACATACTGCGACTAAAAAAAGGACGCGAGGAGCGCGGGGAGGCGTTTCAAAAAAACGTATCTTTGCGATGTGGAATTAAAAAACAACAGGAACCATGAATAGAATCAACAGAAGAACAGCCATCAGGACAGTATTGGTCGGCGGTGCGGCCCTCGCAGCCGGCGGTGTGGAAACGATGGCGCAGACAAAGCGGAAAGACCGGACAGCGGCAGAAAAAGAGCCCCTCAAAGGAAATATCCGTCACTCCGTAAGCAAATGGTGCTTCGGCGATTATCCGCTCGATGAGTTTTGCGTGATATGCAAAGACCTTGGCATCGAATCCATCGAACTGTTAGACCCGAAGGACTGGCCGGTCGTTCAACGTCACGGTCTGACGGTCGCCATGGCGCAAGGAGCCGGATTGGGAATAGACCGCGGATTTAACGATCCGTCGCTGCACGACGAACTTGTGGCGAGCTACGAGAAAGTGATCCCAATGGTGGCCGATGCGGGATTGAAAAACCTGATCTGTTTCTCCGGACGGCGCAACGGCGCGACCGATCTGCAAGGATGGGAAAATTGCGCCAAAGGACTCGGGCGCATTATGCCGACAGCCGAGAAGTACGGCGTGACCGTGTCGATGGAGTTGCTTAACAGCGTAGGCCACAAAGATTATCTGTGCGACCATACGGTTTGGGGCGCGGAACTGTGCCGGCGTGTCGGGTCGCCCAATTTCAAGCTGCTTTACGATATTTATCACATGCAGATCATGGAAGGCAATATCATCGACAACATCCGCAAGTATCACGAATATATCTCCCATTTCCATACGGGAGGTAATCCGGGACGTGCCGAAATCGACGAGACGCAGGAACTTTACTATCCGGCCATTATGCGGGTGCTGTTGGAGATCGGGTATAAAGGTTTTGTCGGACAGGAGTTCGTGCCTAAACAACCGGACAAGATCGCTTCGCTCGAAAAATGTATCCGCATTTGCGACGTGTAAGTAATAGAACCGTCGGTATGTGGAGAAGGGTGCATTATATATAAACCGCGAATGAAACAATAAAAAAACGAATGAAACCGATTACATTATTTTATCTGGAGAACTGCCCGTTCTGCAAAAAAGCGGAAGCGGCGATCGGCGAGCTTCAAAAGCAAGACCGATACAAGGACATTGAAATCAACCGAATCGAAGAATCCGTACATCCCGAAATTGCCGAAAAGTACGATTATTACTACGTCCCGACATTTTACATCGACGGAAAGAAAGTGCACGAAGGCGGTATTTTTCCCGATGAGGTGAAGGCGCTTTTAGAAAAAGCATTGGAGGCGTAGCAGCCTGTTTCGTCCCGAAACACAGTTCAAATATACCGGTATGAATCTTTCCGGCCATGGCCGGAAGGATTCTTGCATTGAGCTGTGCTTTCCCGTTGCGACGGAAGATTGGAAAACATTACGCTACGATTTTTCAGGAGATCATGACAGGGGTATCTCTTCTTTTTACCGATGGATAAACGTCCGTACAACTCCGTCTCCCGGTTCGACCATAGTTACGGCGAAGCCTTTCTTTTCAAGCAGCTCGATCAGCGGAACGGGTGGAAAAGGGGTGAGCAGTTCCATACATTCTCCGGCTTGTAAGCGGTTGGCTTCTTTCATTACAAGCTCTTTTGGATGTTCACCTTTTTCGAGCACGGGGCGTACATCGAGGGTAAAAGTGATTGCTGTGGGGGCTTTTCCAACCAACGCTACGCGAGCGTTTTCGCTTTCGATAAGCGAGTTTTCGTCCGAAATGGATTGTCCCACCGCTTGACGCAACGAATTGACCATCTCTACGATATTTGCATTCCCTACTTTGGCTGCCTGCCGGAGCGAAGTGACTTGAGCAACCGTGCGGCGCAGGATGGGATTCTTCAGTGTCGCAAAGGCGGGAGAGAACTGAAGGAGCAACTCCTCCAGTTCGGGGTAATGCGTCAGCAGCTCACCCACCTTGGTTTCCGGTGTAATCAACGGTTTATTTCTGTGCATAAGACAAGAGCCGTTGATCGCCTTCGAGAAGGCGAAGTTGCGTAATATCTTGCGTTACTTCCACCACACCCAGATAGTCGCCGTTTTTGTTGCGCACGGCAGTATATTCGATGTAGATGAATCGTCCCATGAAATTCGAGAGCCAGAAGACAGCCTTGTTCTCTTTGCCATTCTTGAAATCGGTCAGAATCTGTTCGACGATGTGTACGCTTCCGGGCGGATGACACATGCGCACGTCGCGTCCGATGATGGAACGGTTACGCTCGAACACCCGGTTGGGGCTGTGCGAGAAGAAACCGACTTTATCATCCTTATCGACGAATGTAATGTCGATAGGCAGATGAATGAAGAGTGCTTCCAACTCTTCGATGCTGAATACACCGGACGAGAGGCGGATGGCATCAGCCGTGATGTATTCCTGTTTTTCGATCTGTACGCCGTCGGGTCTCCACTCGTCGGTAGGATCGAACAGACAGTAACCGAATTCGGGTGTTTCCTGATAAATCTTATACCATTCTTCGTCGGTAAACGTATCCATGGTCATGGGCAACAGGATTTCTTCTTCTTTCATGATCATGCCGGAAATCATCTCGATTGCCGGATCAAGTACGAGCTGTACGATCGAATTCAGTTCCTCGGCGCTTTGGAAAGGAGTCGCCAGCGCTTCGAAGGAGCCTTTGAGCAGTTCGCGTATCTCGTCGTGCTTACCCCACATCACCTTGGGAGGCCCCGTGATCTGATACTTTTCCAGATACGGAAAAATAAGATATTCTTTTCGTTTGTAATGTTTGTCGATGTCGGCCAAACTGTTGAAGACGGCACGCAGTTTCAAGGCATGGTCGACCGCCTGCGCGTCAGTCAGTTGCGCGGCATCGTTCTTCAGCACCTCGTACCGATCGAGTTGCTCGCGGATAGCGCGGTTCTCACGCTTGAACGTATCGACGGGATGTCCGGCGGGGATCGGCTTGGCGCAGCGTTGGTCGATACTTCCGTCGAGTACGGCCGTATGCAGGTCGCAAAACGCGAGAATTTCATCTTCGCTCAGTGCACCGCTTTCAATCAGTTCCTGTTCTACTTCCACGACTTCGTTGTACGGAATCGAACTCAGTACTTCTACGAGACGATTACGTAAGACATCAGGGTTGTCTCCTTCATGCAACCGAAGGAGCAAATGCCGCAACATCTCTTTGCGTTGCGACGAGTTATTAATGAATTCACTCATGATTTTTTTTAGATATGTAAACGGATTTGTTTGATTTTCTGCGCCGAAGAGCTTATTTATTCCTCGCCGCGGATCATCGTTAATAACATTTTGAAGCGTTCTATGGCCTTCAGCGCATGCGGATGATTAGCCGGCATGATGATGCAGTCGCCTTTTTTTAATACGTGCGGCACACCGTCGATGCGTATCTCTGCTTCACCGTCGAGCACTTGCACAAAAGCGTCGAAGGGCGCCGTGTGTTCACTCAATCCCTGTCCTTTATCGAACGAGAAAATCGTGATGTTTCCCGCCCGGTTTTTTGTCACCTGTTTACTGATCACGCCGCCCTGCGTGTAATCGACCGAGGCCTCGAGAGCTATCACGGTCGCTTTGTCGAAAGTTGTCATCGTATTTATTTTATGATTCGTTTTACAAGCGCAAAGATAGCTCGATCCTTACCCTGAAAATGTAATCTATGTGACAGTTGGGCGGATTTTTAGGAAAAATTCGGGTTAAAAAGAAAAAAACAGATACCTTTCCGGCAAGGTCAGGCATCTGTTTTTTGGGGAGCATCAGAATCCCGGTGTAGTCTGTTTGAGCAGTTCGTTCGAGGTCAGCTGATTCTTGGGAATTGGGAAGATCGTATTGTCACGCGTATCGACCGGCTTATCCCACCATTCGTTACCATAGCGTTTCCAACGGATCAAGTCGGTACGGCGGTGACGCTCGCCCAGAAATTCGCGTCCCAGTTCGTCGACGAACTCATCCTCCGTCAACTTGGCAGGGTTAGCCTCATAACTGTTAGCAGCCCATTTGTCGGCGGGGAAATTACGCTTCCGCACGGCGTCGAGCATTTTGGCCGCACCTGCCTTGTCGTTCTCGCGGAACATGCACTCGGCTACGATATAATACATTTCAGCCAGCCGAATTTCGGCGACCCAGTTGTTTTGGAACAAGTTTTTGCTTTCGGACAACCACGGAAATTTTATCAGGCGTACCCCGGAATTTTCTTCACCCATATTTACATGTGAACCTTTCGAGGTCCCTTCGGCGCCTTCCGAAAAACGACCTACCTGATCGACATAACTCAAAGGTTTGCCATTGTATTCTTCCGTTCCGTTCACTTTCTCGTCAGTAAAGCCATACCCCTTTTGAGCATCGAAGGCATACTGTTGACCGATCAGGAAGAATCCGTCGTACGTGCCGTCGGCATTCGTGCGGAACGGCTGTTTACGCCGATCGTCATTGCTGAACTTTTCGTAAGGTCTGCCTAATTTATAGGTATATGGTTTCCCCTCTAAATCGCGCGAAGGTGTCAGGTGGATGCCGTTCCAACCTCCCCACGTGTTGCCCAGCGAATAACGCGCCTGATAGTGCATCATGGCATTGTACATCCAACTGAATTCATAAACATTTTTCTTATGTGGGAATACCCACAGATTTTCGGGAGATCGTCTGTCGGTCAATCCATCGGCAAACGGTCCGCGATAATCCTCATCGAGTTTATATGTTCCATACGCCCCGTCGATAATATCCTGTGCTACCTTACGGGCATCGGCATAGCGATTCTGGCCGATCCATGCCTCGGCATTCAGGTATAACCGAGCCAGTAATGCTGCAGCTCCGGCCTGCCCGAATCGTCCTGCCATCGTTTCTTTTGGCAGTGCGGGAATACTCTCCTTTAGCTCTTTTTCAATGTAGGCAAATACTTCTTGTGGCGAGGACTGTCCTACTTTCGTCTTCGTATCCATTGGGATTGGAACGGAACGAAAATAGTCAATCAGAAAGAGATAGAACCAACTCCGCAACGTACGCAACTGAGCAATGTAATTCTGCTTGTCGGCATCAGTCAGACCATATTTGACAAAATCAAGCCCCGTAAAGTCGGCAATATAATTTGTACACTGTCCGATACCTTGATAGGGGCCTACCCATCCGCCGTTGATAATTCCTTCTTCCTCTGTCCATGTATGTCCGTGAGCACGTATCCACTGACCTCCGTCGTATCCGTGCTTGCCTTTCTGCGTCCAGACAAACTGATCGGCAGTCAACTCCTGCAGAATCCAGCGTGAGCCGTCCCAACCGCACCAGTGTCCATGTTCGAAGGGACGGACAAGAGCAGCTTCAATCGAATTTTTATCCTGATAATAGTTTTCGGAAGCAATGTTCGAAAAGATCTCTTCCTCCAGATCCGTACACGCCAGTGCAGCCAATCCCACACCTGCGATCATTAATCCTTTACTTATATATTTTTTCAACATGGTAATTCTGTTTTATAAGATTAGTATGAAATTTGAATACCGAACGAAAGATTCGTGGTAGAAGGATAAACATCCAAATTGCCGATCCCCGGCTCCAGCCCGACGATATTTACCCCTGCCGGGTCGATACCGGAATATTTCGTCAAGGTAAATACGTTCCGTGCCGTAGCATAGATACGCAGGTTTGAAATGTATTTGCAATTGACTTTCGGTGTATATCCCAGTGTAATGTTATCGAGTTTAAAGTAGTCGCCGTTTTCAAGGAAATAATCGACGATCTGCTTTTCTCCCTTAATCTCAGCGTTGCGTGTATAGGCATCGCGGATAAGATTCACTTTGGGCTGAGCTGTCAAACCGTAACAGATTAAGAATCTTATAGTCAAATTTCCCGCGGAAGAAGAGTGACAAGTCGAAGTTCTTATACGTAACGGTATGTCCCCAAGACATTTCCCATCGAGGCATCCCATGTCCGAGCGGTACACGATCTTTATCGTTTTTCTGTGAAGCCAGTTTCTTTTCTCCGCCTACGATACCTTCTTTCCAAATCATAATCTCGCCCTTTTCATTTACACCGGCATACCGGCCACCTCTGAACGTACCGATCTCCATTCCCTCACCGAGAATCTGTGCACGTCCGGGATTACCGGGCGAAGGTAGATCATACACGTCGCGGTCTTCCCCTTTAAATTCGTCGTTCGACCATGAGTCGATTTGCGTTTTAGCCCACGACACGTTCAAGTTCGTCGTGTAATTGAATGTCTTCGTCTGAATAGCGTTGTAGTTAAGCATTAACTCTACTCCGCGTGTACTCGTAGAAATCACGTTGGTGTACATTTTATCATGCAGATAAGGCGGTACCGATACATCATATTCATAGATCAAGTCGTTGCCTTTGCGAAGGAAAAAATCGAGGCTACCCGACAAACGTTGTCCGAGCAGAGCATAGTCCACACCCAGGTTATACGAGATCTGTTTCTCCCAATGCAAGCTCGCGTTAGAGTTATTACCCGGTCCCCAAACCTGAATCCATTGTCCGTTCCGATCCAAATATTTTCCGAATCCGCTGTAAAGCGATAACGACCGATAGCGTGGGAAACTCGAGCGCCCCGTCTCACCGTATGACAGACGCAGTTTCAAATCATCCACGATCTCCGTTTGCTGAAAAATGGGTAGACTGCTTAAACGCCATGCCGCCGAAAGCGCCGGGAACAATCCCCACTTATGATCTTTTCCGAACTTGCTGCTTCCCTCGTAACGCAACGAAGCCATCAACAAAAGAACGTCTTTGTAATCGTAATTCAAACGTCCCAGAAAAGCTATGTTCTTTTCTTTCTCTTTTTCCGACCACATTCCCAGACGGCCTTCTTTCATGTTCCACTGGCCGGTTCCGAGGTTGTTATACTTCAACGCATCCGATGGAAAATCCATATTCTCAGCACCGTATTTTTCCCAGTTAAATTCTTCGGCATCTTTGCGAAGTAATTCTTGTGCATTGCGCAATTTTTCTGTGATTTTTACAAAGATACGGTAGTCGTCAAAAGTAGCATCCATCGTTGTGTAATAGTTGGTGATCCATTCGAGGGTGTAATCCTCCCATCTTTCGGACTCAAGGCGTGCGCGTCCTTTACGACTGTTGGATATCGATTCCTGATGTGTAGACGGATACCATTCGTAACGTTTTAAGAAGCGTCCCTGACGTGCCACCTTCAACTCCGTATTCAAGTTCGAAAGTATATTCAAACGGGCTGTAAAATCGATCGTACTGTAATCGTTTTTTCCGAAGTTGTCGCGGTTTTTGAGCCTGTCGACGGGGTTCCATGTGTCATATCCCTTCAGAAAAGTATATTTGCCCGGATCTTTCGGATCCATCACCGGTATTGTCGGGTTGAGTTTGACAGCTTGAGAAAAAGCATTATAATCCGTATAATCTTCCTTCGTCGTACGATACGACAAGTTACCGATAATATTCAATAATCCTTCCAGCGTAGTATGATTAAAATTCGCACGTACGCCGTATTCGCGTCTGGCAGAAGCAATGTCGATCGCATTCTTGTCTTTGTAATCGGCCGAGATGCGGTAGATTGCATTTTCGCCTCCTCCGCTCAATGAGATGTGATGCGTGTGTCCGAAATTATTTTCGCGGATCAGTTCGTCGTACCAATTGGTGCGAGCGCCACGGTCTTCGTCTCGCTTGTTTTGCAGAAACTCTTCGGCCGACAGGACATCGGGTTTTCGGTATACTCTATCATGTTCGATGTAAGTATCGTACGAAATAGAAGCTTTGCCCGCTTTCCCCTTTTTGGTCGTAATCAGCAAGACACCATTTGCTGCACGTGATCCGTAGATCGCTGCGGCCGAACCGTCTTTCAGCACGGTAATAGATTCGATATCTTGATTTGCGATCTGTCTCAGGTCTGCCCCGGGCATACCGTCTACCACCACCAGCGGAGCACTTCCCCCTTTAAACGACGTAGAGCCGCGCACCTGAAAGTTATCCATCGGATTACGGTTCGGGTCGGAAATAGCATAATTCGAGATTGTCACTCCCGGTATTTTCCCGTCTATCATCTGTAACGGGTTATTGGCTGCGCCTTGTAGGAAGTCTTTACTCGTCACGGTCGTTACGGCCGAAGTCAGGTTGCGGCGCTCCTGCGTACCGTAGCCTACGACGACGACCTCATGCAGTGCCGCAATATCTTCTTTCATAACAACCTCAATCACCGTACGGTTATTTACCGGTATCGTTTCGGATTGCATACCGACATACGAGACATGCAACTTTCCGTCCGATGCCACGTTGTTCAATGTAAAGTTTCCGTCCACATCCGTAATCGTACCCAGTGAGGTACCCGATATCAGAACCGATACACCGATTAACGGCTCTCCTTTTACATCTTTCACATTACCGCGAACGGTAATCTGTTGTGCAAACACACTTACGGGAAATGTCCATAACCAAACAAACATCGCCCACTTCATCAGCTTTAATGATTCCCGCTTTCTCATTCTTTCATTTTTTAGACTTGTTAAACAACTTATTATTCTCAATATATGTGCTCTTTATTTTTTATTGTTGAATGCTCTCTACTTGCCGATTGTGGAAAATACGGTTCTTTTTTACAAGTGTTAAGATGATCCCCTCCGAATCGATATTTCTCAATATAATCAGAGATTTATGTATATATACTTTATCTTTGGGGTACGATTTAACCATTCGAACAACCATCTTTTTGTATTTATCATGGCCAATACAAGATGTGAGAAAAACTATTCCTGCATTATACCGGTGCAAAAATAAAACAAAACAAGGATATTTTGAAGAATTTTCTCATATTATAGAACATAATTTTGACAACGAGCTGTTGGCAAAGTTGTTTTGATGACAAGTCGTATAAAAAGCACGCATTATATCTCTTAGGCTTGGAAACTTGTGTTAATCTTTTGCAAATATGGGATTACTTCTTCTTTTTCCGTTTCGGATTGGCAGGGAACCAGCCTTTTTCCACACGTTGGGCTTGTTCGAAAATCTCGATAATAGACCAGAAGCACGAAAAAGCGACAACTCCCGCCAAAGTCGATAAGAAAAGATGGTCGAGCAGAACCGATACTCCCGTCAGTGCGAGTCCGGCTACTAAAAACGCCCACCAGCACCCCGTACCGAAATAATATTCAGCTTTGATGACAATCGGATGAAAAAGTCCGATAATAAGAAACGTTGAAATACCTGTTGTTAACCCCCAAAGGTTGTATGTAGTAAGAAATTCCATGAAGATTTCCGATTTTAAAACGCAATGTTAAGTTTTACGCCGAGCTGCAAAGGTCTGCCCTTCTGCATGAACGACTTGCCGAATGACTTGAAATAGAAAGCCGAATAGTCCGTATCCGTCAGGTTCTTTCCCCATACCTCGAACGAAACGATGCCTTTGCGTATGCCGGCTTGTGCGTGCACGGTAGCATAAAACTTCTGCGAGATATCATTCTGTTCCGTCCAGTAAATATCTCCCGCACCGTTACATTGTGCCGCTGCGAAGCATTGGTCTATCCAGCAATGCTTCAACGATTGAGCGTATTGCAGACCGATGCCGAACGTGTGACGTGGTGTATATGGGATACGACGGCCGGCGAAATCGGTACGTCCGTCGTGATAATTGCGAAACGTAGCATGCGTGTAGCCGTAGTTCAGGTCGGCAGTGAGCGTGTGCGTCAGAACGGCGCGTAATGATCCTTCTGCGCCGTAACTCCGGGCTTTTCCGGCATTCGTCAGGATACGTCCGTTTCCGCTGGCCACGAATTTCGTAACCTGCAGGTCTTCGATATCCATATAGAAAAAGGTGAGCTCGGCATGAAGATGATCGCGTATCAGCTCGCTTTTGACTCCCAGTTCGTAATTCCAGCTCGTCTCAGGACGGTATGTGATCACATCCTTAACGGGCATCAGTTCGGTTTTCGGAATCGACGGCACAAAA